>Ga0307417_10000654_pt1 | contig 14059 bp, 12 predicted proteins | sample SalMarWE160210MG_2_FD_202514 | JGI IMG/M metagenome (GOLD analysis project Ga0307417, IMG submission 202514) | Salt marsh sediment microbial communities from the Plum Island Ecosystem LTER, Massachusetts, United States - WE1602-10 | ecosystem: Environmental > Aquatic > Marine > Intertidal zone...
TCACATTGGGAAGGGGGGTGTGATCGACTGCCGGGGTATGCCGGTTCGAAGCGTTTCCGGGGAAAGACTCCGGCGGATAATGCATCGGCTACTTATTAAAGCATCAGTTAAATATAGAATGTATAATTCATTAATTAATAATAATATTAAATCTATAAACATGGGATCGCCTACCGGTGAATAGTTTCGCGGGTTTCCAATGGTGACGGATCGGCACGCCGTGCGGATCCGATCGATCGGAAGGGTCCTTTCATGACCGTGAGCCCACTGGCGGGGAAGCCCGCCCCCAAATCGATGCTGGTGAACGTCCCCCGCCTGGTGGCGGCCTATTATACGGAGCGTCCCGATCCTGCCGTGCGGGAGCAGCGGGTTTCCTTCGGCACGTCCGGCCATCGCGGTTCCTCTCTTCGTTGCGGGTTCAACGAGGCCCATATTCTCGCCGTGAGCCAGGCGCTCTGCCTGTACCGCCGGGAGCAGCGGACCGCCGGCCCCCTGTTTCTGGGGATGGACACGCATGCGCTCTCCGAGCCGGCATTTCTCACCACGCTCGAAGTGCTGGCGGCCAACGGGGTCGAGGTGATGATCGACCGGGAAGGGGGGTACACTCCGACTCCCGTGATCTCGCACGCGATCCTTTCCTGGAACCGGGGGCGAAAGACGGGCCTGGCCGACGGCGTCGTGATCACCCCGTCGCACAATCCGCCGGAGGACGGGGGCGTAAAGTATAACCCCCCGCACGGGGGACCCGCGGACACGGACGCGACCCGTCGCATCGAAGGGTTGGCGAACGAGCTGCTGGCAGGCGATCTGCGGGGGGTGAAGAGGATTTCCGTCGGAAAGGCCCGCTCCGCATCGACGACGCACCGGCACGACTACACCGGTTCCTATGTCGGGGACCTGGGTTCCGTCCTGGACATGGCGGCGATCCGCGAAGCCGGACTTCGTCTGGGCGTCGATCCCCTGGGAGGATCGGGTGTGGCCTACTGGGGGCCGATTGCCGACCGGTACGGGCTCGACATCGAGGTCGTGAACGACGAGGTCGATCCGACTTTCCGGTTCATGACCCTGGACTGGGACGGTAAGATCCGGATGGACTGCTCCTCCCCGTACGCGATGGCTGCGCTTATCGCCCTCAAGGACCGGTTCGACGTGGCCTTCGCGAACGACACCGACAACGACCGGCACGGCATCGTCGTGCGCACCGCCGGTCTCATGAATCCCAACCATTACCTCGCCGCATCCGTTTCCTATCTGTTCTCGCACCGCCCGAGGTGGGCGAAGAATGCGGCGGTGGGCAAGACCGTGGTGAGCAGCAGCATGATCGACCGCGTGGCCGGGGGGCTTGGCCGCCGCCTCGTCGAGGTGCCCGTGGGATTCAAATGGTTCGTGGACGGACTCCTCGGGGGGGAGCTGGGCTTCGGCGGAGAAGAGAGCGCGGGCGCTTCCTTCCTGCGTCAGGACGGGACGGTCTGGACGACCGACAAGGACGGCATCATCATGGGTCTTCTCGCGGCGGAGATGACGGCGACGACCGGCAGGGACCCGGCCGAACAGTATGCCGATCTTGCGAAACGGTTCGGGGAGCCGGTATACGAACGAATCGACGCCGCCGCCACGACGAACCAGAAGGCGATGCTTTCCCGTCTTTCGGCAAGCAAGATAGAGGCTGCCGAGCTGGCGGGGGAAACGATACGGGAAATGATCACGAACGCCCCGGGCAACGACAGTCCCATCGGCGGCCTGAAAGTCGTGACGGAGAACGGGTGGTTTGCCGCGCGTCCCTCCGGCACGGAGGACGTCTACAAGATCTACGCCGAGAGTTTTTTGGGGGTTGACCATCTCCGCCGGATCCAGGAGGAGGCGCAGGCCATCGTGGCGAACGTGTTCGCGGGAGGGTAACGACCCCGGCAGCGGCCGGTTCACCGGGAACGGGCCGCTGCGGGAAAAAAGGAAAAGGGGAAACCAGCCATGAAAAAATCGTTCGGCGCGAAGACCCTCGTGTTCCCCACCCCGGTATGGGTGGTGGGATCTTACGACAAGCAGGGAAAACCCAACGTGATGGCCGTCGCCTGGGGAGGGATCTGCTGCTCGAAACCTCCGTGCGTGGCTGTATCCCTTCGGAGGGCCACCTATTCGTACGGCAATATCGTGGAGCGAAAGGCCTTCACCGTCAACGTTCCCTCCGAAGCCCACGCGCGGGAAGCGGATTACATCGGGACCGCCTCCGGAAGAAACGCCGACAAGTTCGCCGCGACGGGGCTCACCCCCGTCAAAAGCGACCTCGTGGACGCCCCCTACGTCGGGGAATTCCCGCTTGTCCTGGAGTGTCGTCTCCTCCGGGCGGTGGAGATCGGCCTGCACACCCAGTTCATCGGGGAAATCCTGGACGTCAAGGCGGACGAATCCGCGCTCGGCGAAGAGGGACTTCCCGATATCGAAAAGGTGAAACCGATGGTGTATTCCCCCGAAGCAGGAAGGTACCACGGGATCGGCAAAAGCCTCGGGAAGGCCTACTCGATCGGGAAGACGATAGGGAAAAAGGAGTAGGGGGTTTTCGCCCGGCGGGAAGAGGGACAATGTCCGTCATGGAAGGGAAACGGAGGAGAACGAGGATGGTGATCCCGACGGTCATTATGGGTCTGCTGGCGGTCGCCCTGCTTGCGCTCGGCTACCTGCGGGGGGAGGGGGAGCATCTGCAGGGATTGCGGTCCGGGTTCGGGATGATTCTCGAGATCGTGCCGCTGTTGCTGTTCGCGTTCATCGTTGCGGGAATGGTGCAGGTACTGCTTCCCCGCGATCTCATCGCGAAATGGGTCGGGGCGGAGTCCGGGATGCGGGGCATCCTCATCGGGACGGTGGCCGGAGGTCTCTCCCCTGGGGGGCCTTACGTCAGCCTCCCCATCGTGGCCGGACTCCTTCGCGCGGGAGCGGGGGTCGGGACGATGGTCGCCTTCCTCACCGGCTGGTCCCTCTGGGCGATCGCCCGTCTGCCGATGGAGGTCGGTATCCTGGGCTGGAAATTCACCCTCGTCCGGCTTTCCACCACGTTTTTCTTCCCCCCCGTGGCGGGATGGCTGGCCCATCTCCTCTTCGGGGGGATGAAGGTCGGATAGGCCGGGGGCGACGTCCCGCGGCGCGGAGAGGAGCAGATGCGGGATCCCACACCGATCGCGACTTCGTCTCCGGGGGAGACGGTATTCCGGGCACGCGGCCTGACGAAAATCTACGACATGGGGGAAGTCCAGGTGCACGCCCTGCGGGGAGTGGACGTGGACCTGTTCGCCGGGGAACTGGTGGTGCTCCTCGGGCCGTCCGGGAGCGGAAAGTCGACTCTCCTGAACATCCTCGGGGGGCTTGACACTTCCACCGGGGGGGAAGTGTCCTACCGCGGGCAGGACCTCACGCGGGCCACGGAGAAGGAACTCACCGAGTATCGCCGCCATCACGTGGGATTCGTTTTCCAGTTCTACAACCTTATCCCGAGCCTGACCGCGCAGGAGAACGTGGCGGCAGTCACCGATATCGCAGAGGATCCGATGAAGCCCGAGGACGCGCTTGCCATGGTGGGTCTTGGGGAGCGTCTTAACCATTTCCCCGCCCAGCTGTCGGGAGGGGAGCAGCAGCGCGTGGCGATCGCCCGGGCGATCGCCAAGAACCCCGCCGTCCTCCTGTGCGACGAACCAACGGGGGCCCTCGATTCCTCCACGGGAATCCTGGTGCTCGAGGCCCTGGAACGCATCAACCGGGAGCTGGGAACGACCACGGTGGTCATCACGCACAATGCGGACATCGCCCGCATGGCGGATCGGGTCATCCGCCTGAGCTCGGGCAGCGTCGCCGAAACATACAAAAACCCCGACAAGAAACTTCCGAAGGACCTCCACTGGTGAAGCGGTGAAAGCGATCGACAGAAAACTGTGGCGCGACCTGTGGGGCATGAAGAGCCAGGCCGTGGCCATCGCCCTGGTGATCGTGAGCGGTGTCGCCACGTTCATCATGTCCGTCAGCACGCTCGACTCGCTCAGGCTCACCCAGGCGACCTATTACCGGGACTATCGCTTCGCGGACGTCTTCGCCTCCCTTACGCGGGCACCCGAAGGGGTAGCGCAGCGGGTGCGGGAGATCCCGGGCGTGGACAGGGTCGAGACCCGCGTCGTCGCAACGGCCAACCTCGACATCCCCGGGTTCGCCGATCCCGTGAGAGGTCAGCTGATCTCGATTCCCGACGAAAAGGGACCGGGCTTAAACCGGCTGTACCTTCGAAAGGGGAGGACGGTCGATCCCGAACGGGACGACGAGGTGATCGTAAGCGAGCCTTTCGCGGAAGCGCACGGGTTCGTCCCGGGCGACGTCTTCGGGGCGGTGATCAACGGTCGGCGGAAGGACCTGACCATCGTCGGGATCGGCCTTTCCCCCGAGCATATCTACCAGATCAGCCCGGGCGCCCTGTTCCCGGACTACAAGCGGTACGGCGTGCTCTGGATGGCAAAGGGGCCGCTGGCCAGTGCCTACGACATGGAAGGTGCGTTCAACGACGTCGCCCTGACGCTCCGTGCCGGGGCCAACACCGATGATGTCATCGTTCGTCTGGACGCCCTCCTGGCGAGGTATGGGGGCCTGGGCGCATACGGCCGGAAAGACCAGGTGTCCCACCGCTACCTCTCCGAGGAGTTCCGCCAGCTCGGGACGCTGGCGACACTGTTCCCCGTGATCTTTCTCGGTGTGGCCGCGTTTCTCCTCAACATCGTCATCGGCAGGCTCGTCGGCATCCAGCGGGAGCAGGTGGCCGTCCTCAAGGCGTTCGGCTACGGGAACGCGGCCATCGGTTTCCATTACGCGAAGCTGGTGCTGCTTATCGTCGTGGCCGGGGTGTGCGGCGGGGTGGCGGCAGGCATCTGGCTCGGGAAAGGCTTGAGCGGAATCTACATGGAGTTCTACCGGTTTCCGTACCTAACTTACGTGCTGCGCCCCCACGTTTTCCTGACGGCGGCTCTGGTGAGCGCGGCCGCCGCCCTGCTCGGCACGCTGCAATCCGTGCGAAAGGCCGCCACGCTTCCTCCCGCCCAGGCGATGCGCCCGGAGCCGCCCGAGAAGTACCGGGAGACGGCGATCGAGCGCCTGGGACTCAAGCGCTTCCTGTCCCATCCGGCCCGCATGATCGCCCGGCACATCGGGCGAAGACCGGTCAAGTCCCTCCTCTCGGTGGTGGGGATCGCCCTGGCGATCGCGATTCTCATGGTGGGCAATTTCCAGGAGGACGCGTTAGACTTCATGGTGGACGTCCAGTTCCGCATCGCCCAGAGAGAGGATCTCGCCGTGACCTTCATCGATCCCACGTCCCGACGATCCCTGCACGAGCTGGAAAGCCTCGAGGGCGTATCGTACGGGGAGCCCTTCCGGTCCGTACACGCCCGCCTGAAGTTCGAACACCGCAGCTACCGTACGTCCATCCAGGGCATCGAAGAGGGCAGCAGCCTGCATCGCGTCCTCGACACGGAGTTGCGGCCCGTGGAGATCCCCCCCGAAGGCGTCGTTCTGACCGAACATCTCGGCGGCATCCTCGGCATCCGCCCCGGAGACCTCCTGACCGTCGAAGTTCTCGAGGGAAGCCGGCCGGTGAGGAAAGTGCCCGTGGCATCCCTTGCGAAACAGTACGTGGGGGTGTCCGCCTTCATGGAGCTTTCGGCCCTGAACCGCCTTCTGCGCGAGGGAAACGCGATCTCGGGGGCGTACCTTTCCGTGGACGAACAGTCCCGGCCTGCGGTCTACGCAACGCTCAAGGGGATGCCCCGCATCGCGGGGACGGTCATCCGGGAGGACGCCATTCGAAGCTTTTACGACACGTTGGGCGAGTCCCTGCTCATTTTCACGTTCATCAACACGGTGCTTGCCGGAACGATCGCCTTCGGCGTGGTGTACAACAGTGCGCGGATCGCTCTTTCCGAGCGCAGTCGGGAACTGGCGAGCCTCCGGGTGCTGGGGTACACGCGCGGGGAGATCTCCTACATACTGCTCGGAGAGATCTTCGCCTTCACGCTGGCGGCCATCCCGATCGGATTTGTCATCGGGCGGTTCCTGTGCGGGTTTATCGCCGCGAACCTCCAGTCGGATCTCTACCGGGTTCCTCTGGTAGTGGATCGGGGCACCTATGCCTTCGCGGCCGCCGTGGTCCTGGCCTCGACCTGTCTTTCCGCGTTCTCGATGCGCAGAAAACTTTTCCGCCTGGACCTCGTCGCGGTCCTCAAGGCCAGGGAGTAAAGGGAATGCGCTGGGGCAGGTGGGTTCTTCTGTTCGCCGTCGCGGCGGCGGTCGTCCTGGCCGTCGCCTACGGATTGATCCCCCGGCCCGTTCCCGTGGACATAGCCAAAGTCACGCGCGGCCCGCTCCAGGTCACGGTCGAGGAAGAGGGAAAAACCCGGGTGAAGGACCGGTTCGTCATTTCGGCACCTGTCACGGGATACGTCCGCCGCATCGGTTTTCACGTGGGGGACAACGTCGTTCGCGGCCAGGTCCTGGCGCAGCTTGAGCCGGTGCGTCCGTCCGTATTGGATACCCGTAGCCGGGAGGAGGCGAAGGCGATGGGGGAAGCCGCGAAGGCGGCGCTCGACGCGGCGGAAGAAAACGCAAGGGTGGCGGCCGCCGCCGACGATTACGCGCAGGCGAGATACGAGCGCACGAAGAAACTCCACGAGTCCGGGTTTGCCAGCAGGGACGAGTTGGAAAGGACGGAGTCGGAAGCACGCCAGGCCCGGTCGGCGCATCTTTCCTCCGAGTTCGCCGTGGAGGGAGCCCGGTACGACCTGGACGCGGCACGCACCCGGCTCAAGTACTCCCATGGAGAGGGGAGAGGAAGCCTGGCCCGGAGCGTCTCCGTCCGAACGCCGGTGGAGGGGAGTGTGCTGGGAATCCCCCATAAGAACGAGGGGGTAGTGGAATCGGGCAGGCCTCTGATCGAGATCGGAGACCCCCGCGCCCTGGAAGTCGAAATCGACGTGCTGTCCACCGATGCGGTGCGCATCCGCCCGGGGACGTCCGTGCTCTTCCATCGATGGGGGGGAGACGCTCCGTTGGACGGGGAGGTGCGGACCGTGGAGCCTGCCGGCTTCACTAAAATCTCCGCACTGGGTGTGGAGGAGCAGCGAGTGCTCGTCATCGCAGACATCACCTCGTCTTACGGGCTCTGGGAGCGGCTGGGCGACGGCTACCGCCTCGAGGCGAGTTTTCTCCTGTGGGAAAGCGACGACGTTCTCCAGGTTCCCGCAAGCGCGCTCTTCCGGTACGGCGACGGGTGGGCCGTGTTCGCGCAGGAGGGCGGCAGGGCGAAACGAAGGGCCGTGGAAGTCGGGCACCGCAACGGCCTCGTCGCCCAGATCCTCTCCGGCCTGAAAGAGGGGGAAATGGTGATTACCCACCCGAGCGACCAGATCGGGGACGGGACCCGCGTCCGGAAACGGTAGCGGGGGGAGAAAAGGAAGGGACGAAGGATGGAAAGATCCGGCGGGAACAAGATCGAGCTCGTCGACGGCGTGCTGCGGGGAGAAGAAACGGACCGGCCACCGCTTTGCCTCTGGTACCACTTCGGCGTGCAGCACGGGGAAGGGGCCCGGCTGGCCCGGCTGGCCCTGGACTCTTTCCATCACTACGACTTCGATTTCCTCAAGGTGATGAACGACTACTTCTACCCGATGCCGGAGGGAATCGAATCCGTCCGCACCGGGGAGGATCTGCGGCGGATCTCCCGTTTCGACGTGGAACGATCCCCCTGGCGGGAACAGTTCCGGGCGCTCGCGGTCATCGCTTCGGAGTTGAAAGGAAAGGCCTACTTTCTCGATACCGTGTTCGATCCCTGGCACACGCTGAAGCGGGCCCTGGCCGGGGAGCACATCGGCCCTCTGATGGACAGCGAGCCGGACGCCGTGCTCGCCGCCCTGGACGTCGTCACGGAGAATCTGATCGCCTATTGCCTGCGGTCCCTCGACATCGGTTCGGCGGGGATCTTCCTGTCCGTTGCGGCGTCCCGGGAGTTCACGAGCCGGGAGCAATTCCTGCGCTTCGTCAAACCGTTTACACGCCGGGTCCTGGAAGCGGTATCGGGGCACGGCAGGATGAACGTCGCCCACATCCACGGGGAGGACCTGTATTTCGACGACTGCCTCGATTTTCCGGTCGCCGTCTTCAATTGGTGGGACCGCGGCCCCGCGGGCCCTTCCCTCGGGCATGTGAAGGAGCGGATCGCCGGATGCGTGATGGGCGGCATCGATCACAAGATCGTCACCCGAAGGACCGCCCCGTTTCTGAAAAACCACGTGCGGGAAGGAAAGAACCTCGGGGGGAAGGAAAGGTTCTTCCTGGCAAACGGCTGCTCCATCGATGCTTCCGTAAATCCGCGGATGATCCGGGCGATCGTGGAGGCGGCCCGCACGAAGAAATAGTTGTCCCGCACCATCCGGCGCCTGCTTGCGACGTGACGCGCCGGATCCGGAAAGAAAAGGGACATTCTTGAACTTCTCGTCCGAACGGAAAGACTCCTGTCCTGCGCCGACATACCAGCAGTCGGCCGCACGCATCTTCCTGGCATTCCTCCGGCTCGGGCTTACGGCCTTCGGCGGCCCGGCCATGGTCGCCTACATAGGCGACCTCGCGGTGGCAAGAAAACAATGGCTCTCGGGGGAGTCCTTCCGGGAAGGAGTGGGCCTATGCCAGTCTCTGCCCGGGGCCACCGCGATGCAGACTGCAGCCTACGCGGGGCTGCGCGCCGGAGGGCTTGGCGGAGGCGTCGCCGCCTACGTCGGTTTCGGTCTTCCCGCCTTCCTCCTGATGCTCGCGTTATCCGTCGTGTACGGTGAGGCGCGCGACGTGAAGTTGGTCGTGTCGGTCTTTCGAGGGCTGCAGGTGATCGTCGTGGCCATCGTGGCAAACGCCACCGTGAACTTCGGTCGGGCATCCCTCACGACCTGGAGGGATGGCCTCCTTGCCGCAGTCGGAGCGGTCTATCTCTTGGCAGGAGGAAGCCCGATTCTGGTAGTCGCGGGTGCGGCAGCCGCCGGTCTGCTCCTCTGCCGAAAGGGGGAGAGTGAGGCTGCCTCCCCTGCACCCGTCGGTGCGCCCGCTGGGCGGGGTGTGCGCGAGGCGGCGATTCTGATCATCTTGGCCGCCGCAGGCCTGGGAGTGCTCCGCGCGCTAAACGAAAATCTCTTCTCTCTTGCGGAGGTCATGCTCAAGGTGGACCTGTTCGCCTTCGGCGGAGGTTTCGCTTCCTTGCCGATCATGCTCCACCAGGTGGTCGAGGTAAGGCACTGGCTGGACGCGAGGACTTTCCTGGACGGCATCGCGCTGGGACAGGTAACCCCGGGCCCCATTGTCATCACTGCCACATTCATTGGCTACCAAGTCGCGGGTCTGGCCGGGGCGCTGGTCGCCACCCTGGCGATCTTCACTCCCTCGTTCGTCATCCTGGTCGTTGCGGTGCCCTACCTGGACACTCTGCGCCGATCGCCGCTCTTCCATCGTGCGCTTCGGGGCATCCTCGCCTCGTTCGTCGGCCTGCTTTTGGCCGTAACGCTGCACTTCTCGGGCAGTGTGCAGTGGAGTTTGACGACCGCAACGGTCTGCGCTATCGCCTTCGCGGCCCTCAGGCTGCGCGTCGACCTCCTGTGGGTCGTCCTCGGCGGTATCGCGGCCTCGGCTGTCTTCCTCTGAAATCGCACCTTCCTGCTCGAAATCGAACCGAACATCGGTGAAAATTCCGCGTGCAGCGGGTACAAGAGGTAATTGTCGGCGGTTGGACGGATTGCCGACCCATAAATGGTTTGAGGGAACGTGGGGGGAGGAGGGGCAAACGAAAAAAGAGATAAGCGGTCAATCCGTCAGCGGGTGTAGGCCAGGATCCGTTCTCTTTGTTCCGGGTATTCCCGCAGCAGTTCCTCACGCGTCGGCATCGAGAAATCCGCAAAATCGAATCCGGGGGAAACGACACAGAGCACCAGCGTGTAATCGCCCAAGGATCTTGCCGCCTGCAGCTCCCCGGCGGGTACGATTGCGACCGGCTCTCCGCATTTCGTTGCGGGGTCGAGCGTGATGCGCCGGACCTCGGGTCCCATGCGCACGAGCTCCAGCGGGTCCCCCGCGAGGTGGATCCACATTTCCTCGCTGCGCAGGCGGTGAAAGGCGGAGAAATCGCCCCGGGGAAGCAGGAAGTAGATCGCGGTAAATGCCGTGCGCTCTCCCGGATATCCGGGAATCCGCCCCAGCGAGCGGGAAGAGCGGTGCATCTCCCGGAACCACCCACCCTCCGGGTGCTTTTTCAGCCGATACGCGGCGATGATCTCCTCGGGTCCCACGACCTCCTCACCGCCGCAAGGCGTGGTTTACACGGTTTTGCCTTTACGCGATCGCGTCCATTATGGCATTGAAGGTTGCGCTGGGGCGCATCGCTTTTGATGTCTTTTCCGGATCCGGATCGTAATAGCCGCCCAGATCCTGCGGTTTCCTCTGGGCGCCGAGCAGCTCCTGGTTGATTTTTTCCTCGTTCTCTTCCAGCTGCTTCGCCACTTTGGCGAAACGGGCCTGCAACTCCCTGTCCCTGGTCTGTCGGGCGAGCGCCTGCGCCCAATACATCGCGAGGTAGAAATGGCTTCCCCGGTTGTCGATCTCGCCCACTTTGCGGGCCGGCGACTTGTTGTTGTCCAGGAACTTGCCGATCGCCTGTTCCAGCGTATCCGACAGGACTTTGACTTTTTCGTTTTTGGTCGTGTTGGCGATATGTTCCAGTGACGCGGAAAACGCCGAGAACTCGCCGAGGGAATCCCACCGCAGGTACCCTTCCTTAACGAACTGCTGGACATGCTTGGGTGCCGAGCCGCCGGCTCCCGTCTCGAACAGTCCGCCGCCGTTCAGGAGGGGGACGATCGAGAGCATTTTTGCGCTGGTGCCGATTTCGATGATCGGAAACAGGTCGGTCAGGTAATCCCGCAACACGTTACCGGTAACGGAAATCGTGTCTTTCCCCGCCCGGATTCTCTCCAGCGAGAACCGAATCGCATCCTGCGGAGCCATGATGGGGAACTCCAGGCCCTTCGTATCGTGATCCTTGAGATACGCATTCACCTTTTCGATGATCTGCGCATCGTGCGCCCGGTTCTTGTCCAGCCAGAAAACGGCAGGGGCCCCGGTCGCCCTCGCCCTGTTGACGGCCAGTTTTACCCAATCCTTGATCGCCACGTCTTTTGTCTGGCACATCCGGAAGATGTCGCCTTCCTCCACCTTCTGCTCGAGGAGCGTTTTTCCGGAAGCGTCGACGGCGCGGATCGTCCCGTTTCCCGGCGCCTGGAACGTCTTGTCGTGAGAGCCGTACTCCTCGGCCTTTTGCGCCATGAGTCCGACGTTCGGGACGCTTCCCATCGTCGCGGGGTCGAAGGCGCCGTGCTTCTTGCAGTTTTCGATGATCTCCTTGTACGTCGTTGCGTAGCATCGATCCGGGATCATCGCCTTCGTCTGGTGGGGTTTTCCGTCCGGGCCCCACATCGTTCCCGAATCGCGAACGACCACGGGCATCGAGGCATCGACGATGATGTCGCTCGGCACGTGCAGGTTGGTAATGCCCCTGTCGGAGTCGACCATCGCAAGCGCGGGGCGTTTCCGGTAGACGGCCTGGATGTCCGCTTCGATCTCCGCCCGTTTCGCTTCCGGCAGCTTCTGGATCTTGGCGTAAAGATCGCCCAGTCCGTTGTTCGGGTTAAAACCCAGCTGTTTGATCACATCCGCGTGCTTGTCGAAAACGTCTTTATAGAAAACGGAAACGGCATGGCCGAACATGATGGGATCGGATACTTTCATCATGGTGGCCTTGAGATGCAGCGACAGCAGGACGCCGCTCTTTTTCGCGTCCTCGATCTGCTCTTCGTAGAATTTCCGCAACGCCCGAACGTTCATCACCGCCGCGTCGAGAACTTCTCCCTCCTTGAGAGGCAGCTTCTCCTTCAGGACGGTTACCTTCCCGTCGCCGCCGACGAACTCGATCCTTGCATCCGTCGGCTTTTTGATGGTGGTGGATGTTTCGCTGCCGTAGAAATCGCCGCCGCTCATGTGCGCCACATGGGTTTTGGAATCGCTGGTCCATGCCCCCATACGGTGCGGCTTCTTTTTGGAGAACTGCTTCACCGAAACCGGCGCCCTGCGGTCCGAGTTTCCCTGCCGCAGCACCGGGTTCACGGCACTTCCCAGAATCTTGGCATATCGTTCCTGGATCTTTTTCTCCGCGTCGGTTTTCGGCTCCTCGGGATAGTCCGGGACGTTATAGCCATGGTTCTGCAATTCCTTGATCGCCCCTTTCAGCTGGGGGATCGAGGCGCTGATATTGGGCAGCTTGATGATGTTGGCCTCGGGTGTCAGTGCGAGCTCACCCAATTTGGCCAGGTAATCGGGTCGTTTCTGGGCCTCGGTCAGGTTTTCGGGGAAGTTTGCGAGGATCCTGCCGGCAAGGGAGATATCCCACGTTTCGAAGGAAACGCCCGTCCCCTTGGTAAACGCCTGAATGACGGGGAGCAGGGAGTATGTCGCCAGTGCCGGCGCTTCGTCGATTTTCGTCCAGATGATCTTGGATGGTTTTGTCGTCATGTTCTCTCCTTTGGTAGGGTTTCTGCCGTAGGGTAACGGTTCCGAATCATAGGCCGACTACTGTGCGGTTGACTTCGTTAAGTCGTGCGAAGGGACTGATCATGCCGATGGAAGAAGATCACGCGCCGCAGGACATCGGCGTTTTCCCAATGGACAACGCCGGCACTCAGTATGCTGTATACAAAAACGATTTACCTGTCAAGCGGAAAGGGGAGTAGAATATCCCGCTACGATGACGTTGGGTTTCCTGCAGGGCGGGAACACGGCGACGGAACGGGGGAAGTTGTGCATCGCACCGACAGGGAAGGGGAAGAGATGGTGCAAGGATCGGAGTGCGGGACAACACCGGGGGCGGCGGACAAGCCCCCCTGCTGAGGTCCTCCCGGCTCCGCCGGAGGCGGGGAGATTACCGAGAGGGTCCCGGGGTTTATCCGGTGGCGGGAAACGGCGGCGGGGCGCGTGCCGCAGGTCTCCGGGCAGCTTCATTTCGCGGACCGGCTCGGCGCGTGGAAGGTCCGGTGGGGGGCGGGGAGGATGTCGTACCATGTCCCTCCGGGTCTGTACGCTATCGGGGCGCCGACGCCTGGGGATCCGGTGGCCGTCACCGCCAACTACAAGATGAGCTTCGACGCCCTCCGCAGCGCGCTTGACGGCCGCAGCGCCTGGATCCTCGTGCTGGAGACCTTCGGGGTCAACGTCTGGTGCGCAGCGGGGAAGGGGACCTTCGGGACGCAGGAACTGATCCGCAGGATCGCCGGGACGGAGCTTTCCCGGGTGGTACGTCACCGCACTCTCCTGCTCCCGGTCCTCGGTGCCCCCGGCGTGGCGGCCCACGAGGTGGCGCGGCGGACGGGATTTACGGTCCGCTATGCGGCAATCCGGGCGGGCGACTTCCCCGAATACCTGGACAACGGCATGGTGACGACCGAAGCGATGCGCCGGATGACGTTTTCGTTCCGGGAGCGGCTGGTCCTCGTGCCGGTGGAGCTCGTGACGTCGCTTCGACCGGTCTTTGCAATCACCGTGCTGCTCTTTCTTGCGGGATGGGGTCTAAGGGACGCTTCCGCGGGTATATCGGCGACGGCTGCGTTCCTGGGAGCCGTAGTCGCGGGGACGGTGGCGGGGCCACTGTTGCTTCCCTGGATCCCCGGCCCGAGCTTTGCCGGGAAGGGTGCCCTCGTCGGACTGATCTGGGGCCTGATTTGGTACCTCCCGGCCGGCGGCGGTACCACGCTTGCCGTTGCCGCCGCGGGCTGCCTCGCCCTGGCCACTGTCAGTTCCTTCTTTACGCTCAATTTTACCGGGTGTACCCCGTTCACCTCTCGCTCCGGCGTAAGAAAAGAGCTACGGGTGGCGCTTCCGGCGATGGCGGTATCCCTGGTCTGCGCGGCGGCCCTTTATGTCTGGGGGACGATCCTGTAGGGAAGGGCAGGAAGTCGACTGC
>Ga0307417_10000655_pt1 | contig 14051 bp, 11 predicted proteins | sample SalMarWE160210MG_2_FD_202514 | JGI IMG/M metagenome (GOLD analysis project Ga0307417, IMG submission 202514) | Salt marsh sediment microbial communities from the Plum Island Ecosystem LTER, Massachusetts, United States - WE1602-10 | ecosystem: Environmental > Aquatic > Marine > Intertidal zone...
GCAACGCCTACGTCTGCGACGGCGTGCAGCGAGCGTTGGGGCGTGAACCGACCGACTTCGCCAACTACGCCCGCCGGATCGCTGAGTCAGGAGTATGGAACACTGCACCCGGAGGCGACAAGGAGGCAGCAGCATGACTCACCTGATCATCTTTGCAGCGGTCGCTGCCGTGCTGGGTTCCGCCATCGTCGCCCCGCGGAGCGTTGCCGGCGGCATGCCATCATTGGGCAGGCGAAGGCAAAGCGGAGATCGAACTGGGTGGCACACCGATCACGGCCATCCACATCCCCGGCCACTCGCCCGGCTCGGTGGCCTATGTCATGGCCTCCGAGGGTCTCAAGCTCGTCTTCGCCCAGGACGTGCACGGTCCGCTGCACCCCAAGCCTGCTCTCCAATCGGGAGGACTATCTGAGCTCGCTGCCACGCCTGCTGGAGCTGGATGCGGACATCCTGTGCGAGGGGCATTTCGGCATCTTTCGCGGGAAGGAGGCGATCGGGAGCTTCATCCGCCGGTTCATGCACTGAAGGCTGCGGCAGCCCCCGAAGCGCGATGCAATTCTCGCCGCCCAATGGATTTAGCGCGGGTGCTCAGATCTCCACCGCAAAACCGGGGTCGAATCCCGGCACCAGCGCCGCGCCGGGATAGCCCCGCTGTTTGCTCACCACCCGTGTCCCGGCGACCTCATAGTCCACACACCAGTGGGTGTGGCCGTGTACCCACAGACGAGCCCGGTCCCGTCCCATGAGCGGCTCCAGGTCCGAGAGGAATGCCGGCCCCAGGGGCCAACGTGGGTACTGCGGAGGCGCAGAGCGTGCCGAGGGGCCGCTATGAGTCACCACCACGGTGGGACCATCGAAGGGCTCGGCGAGCCGCTCCTCCAGCCAGCTCCGCGCTGCCCGGTGCGCATGCAGGGTATCCACTGCCCGCAACGGGCCGGGCCCGGTGGAGCTGCGGATCTGAAAGTGGTCGTTCAGACGGCGCTCGGCAACGGCCATCGCCTCGCCCTGGCGCTCGTTACCACAGAGGCAGAAGTCCGTCCACAGGGTCGCACCGAGGAAACGCGTCCCGTGGAGCACTGTCATCTCGCAGTCCAGGAGATGGACGCCGGTGCCAGCGGCCGTGGCGCGCATCGCCTCCAAGGTGCCGGGATAGCTGTGACCGTAGTACTCGTGGTTGCCGGGCACGTAGACCACCGGTTTAGCCAACCGGCTCGCCTCTGCGGCAGCCCATTGCACGCCCCGCACACCGTTGTCGATGTCGCCTGCGAGCACGATGATATCGGCCCCTACCGCAGGAAGCTTAAGGGGCTCCTCCGGCGCCAGCTCCTGGTGCAGGTCAGAGAGCAGGTGGATCTTCATTTCGTGGGTTTCCTCCTGCCCAGCATAATAGGACGAAACCTTCACCTCTGACGCAAGCCTCCGTCGGGCCTGCAAGACTCCAACTCGGAGCGTCACCCATCCCTTCATGGCGGAGAGAATGCGAGATACCGGAACAGAGGGGGAGATATGCCTTCCTACGAGCTTTTCATCGGCATCGACCATGCCTTCTCTTTTCCTGTCACCTACTTCGAACGCTACCGGCTTGGGAGCTGGCCGGCGTTCCTCGTCGACTTTGCAGCCCACTGGCCGACGGATGAGGACCACACCAACGTCGATTTCATCCGTTTCGGCACGTTGCCGTGTGTTCCGGGGAGTCCCGAGCTAGGCGTGCGCGTGGGCACATCCGCCGAGCTGCGCCTTGCCAGGACGGCAAGTGCCGGAACGAGCGATGACCTGAGCCAGCATCGCCGGCGATATCCATACGTGCTGCCCTCTGGCAATAAGCCCAGCGACATCGTCGGCATGGGCTGTCCACAGGATGCGAGGTATCACTACGGCTGGTACCGGGACGCCTACCGGCTTGGTTTGCGCCGCCGGCCCGCTGCAATGCAGGCGATGCAACACTCACTCAACGAGGTATGTTGCGTATCGGGTGCGTGAGCCGGTCGAGCTCGCCTTCGATCACCGCGGCTCCCGGCACCGCCACCGCGCCGCCCGACACGCCACCGAAGCGTACGATAGGCGCGACCATTCCGTGCTTGCGGCCGGCGGCGATGAACTGGATGCTGTCGACGCCGGCACCAACGCCCGCCGCGACGCCCGCGGTGTAGTGGATGATCTGTCCCTCGAAGTCACCGAAGTTCACCGACTCCACCGTCCGAAACTTCGAGCGCGACAGCGGCGTCACGGATACCGAAGCGGGGATGGGCACCGCGGAACCGCCGATCCCCTTGCCGATGAAGTCATAGACGGCGTGGCAGACACCATTGTCCAGGATCAACTGGCCGGACTCGATGCAGGCAAACTCATAGCAGCCCCCGGTGAATTCTCCGCTGGCGGCCCATTCCTTGCCTTCCAGGTCGTCGCAAACGTATTCGTTCCGGACTTCGGCCACGCACGCGAGCGCGTCGCATCCGGCCCGGTCGTTCGTGACGCCGTGGCGGAGCTCGTCGTCGGTACAAGCCCAACAGGCCTGATCGGTCGCGGCGGAGAGCAGGATGTCCACCCGACGGAAACGCCGCAGATCCTCGTCGTCATGCCCGGACCGGCCCACCTGGGGCCGCTCGACCTCGCCGAAATACTCGCCCCGGGCCCTGGCGTCCACCTGCCAGTCTTTCATCCTCGCCGCCTGTTTCTTGACGGCCTCGAGCAGCGCTCCCTCGACGGCGTCGACGCGTCGGTAGCCGAGTGTCTTGTTCTTGAGGAAGGGGTCCCGGTTGTCCGCGAAGCCATGGATCGCGAAGCCCAGGTACGTGGGTTTGATGCCAGCGTAAAAGTTCGCGACCTGGCCAATTACATCGAGGTCGTCCTTGGAGAGCTTGGCGCCTTTGGTGGTGAAGTAGATGTGCGCCACGAATCCGGGTTCGATGCCGCGGCCGGAAAGCCCGTTGGCCAGGCGACTCTGTCCCTGGAGTGTAGCCGGCTTCCCGGTGTCCCCCAGCAGTTTCGGATTCCGGCGCACCTGCGGTCTTGCGACGCCAACCCGTCGGTCCAGTGCCAGCAGTGTTGCCCGGTCAACGCGGCCCATTTTGCCTTTGGCGCGGGTGATGCCGGCGCGATGCTGGAACATCGCCACCGCTCTTTGGGTAGCGGCCGTGAACCGGTTTGCCGCCTTGAAGGGACCGGGCTCGCCCTTTCGTAGCAGGATGTTGACGCCGAGCTCTGCGCAGCTCCAGAGGGCAAGATTCTGGTTCAGCGCCCGGTGTGCTTCCGCGACGACGCGACGCTCCTTTGACCCCGCTGACTTGCGGGCACGCGTCACCAGAAAACGACCGCCGCCCCGGGGTTGGTTGCGCACCCGCTCGAGCGCCGTGTTGTCCAGCCAGGCGTGTGGGCTCGCGAAGGACGGAAGGGAAGTGCACGGCGTGAAGTCGGAGAGGTCAGCCGGACAGGATTCACCGCCCCTCGAGTCGGCGGGCGCCTCTTCTTCGACGCTCGCTCCGTCGAGCCCCGGCTCCTCATCCGGCGCGGCAGCTTCTAAGGGCGGCGGACACAGAACGGGTTTCGGGAATTCGATTTCGGCCAGCTTTCCGGGCTCGTCCCCGTCCAAGGCCGGAATCCAGAGCAGGGGCCAGTCATGTCCGGTGCGGCTTTTTTGATTGCGAGGCTTGATCTGCGAGCCGTGGGACGCAAACTTCGGGCTGAGACTCAGTCCGCCGTTGGGACGCAGATTGTCGGAAATGCTCGGGTTGAAGTAGCGGTCACGGTTCCACTCCGAACGCTCGACCCAGCGCCAGTCGACGCCTGCCTTGCGGGCGATGCTCACGACCGAGCGATAACCGTTCTCATTCCGCACCTGGAAGAACCGCCCCGGCGCTGGTTCCGGTGCGATGTCCATTCCGCGGGGCGGAGGAGGACGGGCTTCCACGGGCCCCGCCCGGAGCACGAGGGTCGCCCCCACCGCCAGGGCAAAGAGCATCAGGATGGTGTGGAACGCGGCGACGGGCTTCACGGTTTCAGCCACGGTTGAGTCAGTCGGCCAACGCCGAGCCGAAGTTCCTCGAGACAGATCCCTGATTTTGGAGGAATCGTAGCCCGTAGCAGTGATCACGCCCCATGATTCCTTGAGGGTAGGAAATTCAACGGCCTCTAGCGTAGGGGAAGGGTAGTTCTCAGGCGCAAACCTGTCAACCCAGTCACCGTTCGGGGCACGCCCGGCGCAGGTCCGCGAGGCGGAGTTGAATTCCGGAGGGGGGCGAGCCGGGCCTGGAGGGTCGCTAGGAGCAGCGAAGGACCTTTGGAATCCGCCGAACTGTGACGCGATCCGAAACCGTAATGCGGTCAAGGTTGCTGTGATGCGCGCACGCGTCACGGAAGAGGGAGAAGCAGAGCTCCTCCCACGGGAAATCCTACAACGACTGTTCGTTGCTGAACGCTTATCCCTTGTATTCCATTGTGGCCCGGTAGAGCCACTTTGGATTGATCAGAAAGGCATAATCCCCCGAAAGATAGATCGTAACACACTGTCAGGCGTCACAGGTGGCACCATGGCGAACGACTAGGGGCTGCGCATCACCCATCCCGCTCTGCCGCGCGCACGGCCCGGCTGACCGTCGCATAGTGCACACCGAAGGTATCCGCGATCTGCTGCATCGTGCAGTCGCCCGTTCGGTACGCGTCGAACATCTCGCGCTTGCGATCACCCATGTCCACATAGGTGACCAGAGGGTTCGCTGCAGGCCGCCGCTGCACCTTGGGAACCTGCCGCAGATTGCCTTGGCTCGAAATGCCGCGCTTCGCCTTCTCGATGAATTTCTCGCTGCCCAGGAATATCTGTTGGCTCAGATTGCCGCAGATACTGGGCAGACCGACCCCTGCCCGCACAAAGTTCACATAGCGAGGAACCGCCCAGCGCCGCTGCCGGTGGAACTGCCCCAGCAGCCAGTCCGTCCCCAGCCATGGGGGTGCCGGCTCCTGTCCGATGGTCATCCGATAGCTGCTCCAGCGCCAATCACTGGCGTCACCTACCATGCCCGCCCGCACCGGGTTCAACACCACATAGCGGGCCAGCTCCAACAAGTAGGCGTCCCGCTCGACCAGAATGGCCTGCTAGCGTCCTTGGAATACATGGCCCACCCGGCGGTGCCGGCGATTGACGGACTGGGTACACACTCCGTTCAACTGCCGCATCCCGCGTGCGACGTTCACCTCAGGCGTTTCCACAACCAAGCGGTAGTGATTGGTCAACTGGCAATAGGCATAACAGCGCCAACTGAAACGCGCACAGACCTCGCCGACCAACTCCAGCCAGACCGCCTGATGCTCCTCTGATTAGAATGATGTCTTCCCGCCGGTCACCCCGGGAAGTGACGTGGTAGAGACTGCCGGCCAGTTCAATGCGCAGAGGACGTGTCTTGAAGGAAGTATAGTCGTACTGCAAGGCTTGATAATCATCTAGCCGCCTCCTCAAGGAGCGGGTATCGTCGAAGCTGCAAAACGAAGACGAACCGCACACAAGAGGAGACGAGCAATGAGACTTTATAGCGGAATCGATCTGCATTCAAACAACAGCGTGGTCGTGGTGATTGACGAGCAGGATCGGGTGGTCTACGAGCGGCGTCATCCCAACGATCTCGGCGCCATTGTGAGTGCATTGTCACCGTATGCAGAGGACCTTGAGGGGATTGCAGTGGAGTCCACCTTCAACTGGTATTGGCTGGTCGACGGCCTGATGGAGGCCGGCTTCCGAGTACATTTGGCCAACACGGCAAGGATGCAGGAGTACGGCGGCCTGAAGTACACCGATGACCACCACGATGCCCGCTGGCTGGCGCACATGCTGCGCTTAGGAATTCTGCCGCAGGGGTATATTTACCCGGCAGATGAGCGTGCCGTGCGTGACCTGCTGCGCAAGCGCGGGCAGCTGGTGCGCCATCGCACCGTGCAGATCCTGAGCATCCAGAATCTGGTCTCGCGCAACCGGGGCATGCAGCTCAGCGGCAACCGCATCAAGGGGCTCGATGAGCAGGCCTTAAGTGAGCTGCTGCCAGTGGCCGAGCAGCACTTGGCGGCCGCTGCCAACCTCGCGGTGATGCAGGCGCTCGACGGGCAAATTGAGCACCTGGAGCAGGAAATCAAGGCGCGGGTCAAGCCCCGCCCGGCGCTCAAGTGGCTCAAGACCGTGGCCGGCATTGGCGACATCCTGGGCTGGACGATTCTGCTGGAGGCCGGTGATATCGCTCGCTTCGAGCGGGTAGGCAATTACGCCTCCTACTGCCGTTGCGTAGACAGCAAGCGGGTAAGCAACGGCAAGAAGAAGGGCGAGAACAACCGCAAGAACGGCAACAAATATTTGGCCTGGGCCTACGTGGAGGCGGCCAACTTCGCCATCCGCTACCACGACCCGGTCAAGGGCTTCTACCAGCGCAAGAAGGCCAAGACCAACGGTGTGGTGGCCATCAAGGCAGTAGCGCACAAGCTCGCGCGCGCCAGCTATTATGTCATGCGCGACCGGGTGGCTTTCGACATCCACAGGGCCTTCGCATGAGCTAAGGGCAAGGTTGCGGTTGGGGCGGTGAGCCCGCCATGGGGTTGGTCAAAACCAGCAGGCCTGATTGGCCGTCGTCCCGACCCATTGAACGGTCTGCAGGAGTAAACGGGGTCGACTGATGCGCCTCTGAGGTGAGCCAGCAAGGGGTTGGCGCCGTCACGGCAGCCACAGATCTGTCTCAACCATCTGGACACACTCAGGGTACCAATGGTTTTCTGGGGCACGGAAAAGTGCCAGGGGCCAAGTCGGAAAACGCCAACGGCGCTGCCGCTGAGGCCTTAATCCTGATGGGTGACTGGTGCGCATTAGTCAACTAATTGCGCAACCGAAACAAGTGAAAACCCGGGTAGCGCAGCCCGTGAACGACGAGCTCGACAGACCACGGCAGGGGAATAAAGAGCCACGGGAAATGTATTGCCACTTGTCAGGGGGCGGCTAATGGGTGACCCCATTGTCCCACTCCTCGGCGCAGGGATGATTTAGCAGAAACAATGATCTTCAGCAAAGAGCTCCCAAATAGTATAAACTTAACGTGTCATGGACCATTCCCAGACAGTCATCAGCGATCGTCCCGTGGACACGACTGTGGACAGCCCGGCTCAAGCCGCAGTCCCGGGCCCTCGCCGCAAGGACGGTGTGGGCAAAACGCCTCGCTTGCTGGCCGAAGCGCCACCCCATTTGGGCGGCGGTGAGACCTCCGCGACATCGACGTTGAACACGGGGATGCGCGGGCGCAAGAGGCGCGGCATTCAACTCAAACCCGACTTGGCCGGACCGTTGCAGTCGGGAAGCGAGCGAGAGACAAGAACGGATCGCAAGCCGTCACGCCAGGCACCGGGAGAGCCACCGGGCAGGACAACCCCTCCGCCCGGGTCTGGTAGTGCGCATACCGCCGAGCGATTTGTGTCGACCTCGCCGGCTGGGTCGCCACGAGCGGCGACTGGCCCGAAGGCTCCCGCCTCGGGACCTGTCAAAGAGTCGCGGCCCGAGGCACGTGTGCTCTGGGGTGTGGCCATCGGCCTACTGGCTGGCCTGCTCCTTCACTCACTCTTTGCTCCTGAGCAGACGCGGCTGGCGAAACCGTCAGCTCCTAGCGTCACGGACGGGGAGGCGGCGGTGCGCGGCGCTTCCCCTGCCAAGCCCATCCAGCGCCGACGGGAGGAGCGCGCGGGTCTGTCGTCCCGGCCAGCCCCGGGGAGCACAAGCCTTCCCACGGGCTCCGCGGACGAAAGCTACCGCCCACCAGACGGCTACGGGGCCGGGACCACGGGCGTCTATCCCGACACCGGTTACTACGGATCGGCAGGTCACCCAGCCGATGCGTATCGTCGGAGGGACAGCGTTGGAACGGATACTGTCGAGGCATACCCTTTTGCCGGTCACCGCGCAGCACCATCCGAGCCCGTCCAGCAACCCTACGGCACGGATTCCTGGCCCCCGCCGCCCGAAGGACCTTCAGCACAGCAGACGTACCCACAGCCACTGACGTCTCGGGAGCGCCCCGTTAGACGGCCGTGGGGCAATATCGACGAATCACGGGTGGAGCGGCGGCCGCCGCCCGCGGCACAGTACCCCGGCTACCCGATGCCTCAAACACCCTACGGCTTCCCAGGTGCCTATCCTGGGGAATCCGCGGGGCTGCCCCCGCAGCAATGGGGCAGCGACTACTATCCGTCCTGGGGGCCGTTGCAACCCTAGCGACCATCGCCAAGTAACGGAACACGAGCTTGGCATCCGGACAGTGTGTCTGCTGGAGGCGCGCCGCCCGAGCAGCCTACCGACGGTTTGTCTTTGGAGAGACCGCGGTGAGGGGAGATCATCATCCGGCGCATCGACGTGGCGGCGATTGACTAACGGGGGCCTGCCGGGAAGCCGTGGAGCTGGCCAACAAGGTCGCTGACAAAGGGCAGATTTCTGTCCGCTCCGGCCGGCTCGACCGAACTATGCGCGTGACCGACACGCTGGACCTGTTGAGTATCCATCTCGAACAGTCCATTCCCGATCATGTTTCCGTTGTGTGCAGTTTGGCTCGCCCGGACGGCTCGGGAGACGGTGGCTGCCCAGGTCCTCGGCCTGACGGAGCTCAGGATGCGCGCTGCCCCGGTGTGACTGTGGCTCCATGGCCGTTGGCTCTGGACGAGGGGGCGTGGCTGCTGGTTGATCCCGGGGTGCGGGTGGCGCCTCTGTAGGGTTGCGGCACCCCGGTCTCCACGGTGGTGGGCCGGACCGTGCGGCCCCGCGTCGCGCTCGGCGAGGCGCCCGGGGCGGCAGTGCCGGAAGTGCCCCGGCGTACGGGGACTCTCGCCACAGCCTCCCCGACCCCTGTTCCCTGCCCCTTTCGTCAAGCGGCTCGGATCACCCGAGCACCTGCAGCTCCTGCCCCAGCATCTCCGGGGTAGTCAGGGTCACTGCCCCCGGTGTGACCCGGAAACGCCGGGCGTCCTCTTTGGAATCCTCACCCACCACCAGGCCGTCTGGGATCGCGCAGCCGTGATCGATCACCGCACGCTTGATCCGGCATCCCTTGCCTACCTGCACCTCCGGAAGCACGACGGTCTCCTCCAATACCGAGCCCGGCGCTGTTCTTACGCTGGAGAAGAGCAGGGAATGTTTGAGCTCCGCCGAGGAGATCACGCAGCCGCCGGAGGCGATGGAGTTGATGCCCCGACAATCGCGCCGTCCGCCTGCCCGGCATCCCGGGCGCGCCGGCGCGCATCGATGGCGTCTGCAGTTTCGCGCGCGTTTGGGCCGGCCATGTAGAAAAACCCGGTCAATCGGGGCCGCATGCCGATAAACCACAGGCCGGGGTAGCCGGCCAGGGATTGCGCGCCGTGGGTAACCGGGACGCCGCGCTCGTCGAGCGCGCCGAGGTGACCCAGCAGGGACTCGAGGCCCGGGCGATACCCTGTGGCGGCGATGACGACGTCGGGCTCGACCGCGTTGCCGTCCGCCAGGCGCACGCGGCCCGAATCGAAGCGCTCGATTTCCGGCACGACCGTGAAGCGGCCGGCCTTCAGCGCGGCGACGAAGCCATCGTCGATCGCCGGCGCGGTGCCGGTTTCGACCAGGCGCGTCGCGCCGCCCAGGGGATGCTTGCGCAGGCCCCACCGCTTCAAGTTGCCGAACGCGGCGAACTCGGTCAGCGCCAGCATGCGGTCGACAACGCCGAGCGGCATCCGCTCCATGAGCGGCGACAGGCGTTGCACCGGCAGGCCAAGTAGCCGGGTCGGAAACACCACGGAACCGTGACGCACCGATACCCAGACGCGCCCGGTTTCGATCCGGGACAAGTGATTGAGGACGTCCGCGCCGGAGTTGCCGGCGCCGACGACCAGGATGTTCTTGCCTCGATAGTGTTCGAGCTCGCCGAAATCGGCCGCATGCCGCAGCTCCCCGCCAAAACTTTCGCGTCCCGGCCAGTCGGGCATCCACGGCACGCGGGCGTGGCCGGTCGCGACGACGACGTCGTCCACGGCGTAAGCGCCCGCGTCGGTCTCGAGTGACCAGCGATCGCGGTCGCGGTCCAGGCGCAATACCCGCACGCCGTAGTCGATCGGAACCCCGAGATCACGCGCATAGGCGTCGAGATAGCGGATGATGCTGTCGCGCGACGGGAACGGCCCGGCCGATTTCGGGATTTCGCGTCCCGGCAATCCGGACAGGGTGCGGTGCGTATTCAGCCGCAATTGCGGGTGACGGTGATACCAGGCATTGCCGGGGCGCCGCGCCCGCTCGAGAATCCGCACCGGGATGCCGCGCGCGTGCAGCGCCTGCGCCGCCGCCAACCCGTTTGCGCCGCCTCCGATGACGATGACCTCGTCACGATTTCGATGCCGTTCACGCATGGCGCACCTCCTTGCCGCTGACGAACCAGACGTTCATCGGATCGTGCGGCAGCACGTGGCGTTCGACCGTGGCAAAACCAGCTTCCTCGAGCATCGACTGCGCGGTCTCCCAGCCCCACATGGTGCCGAGACCGTCGCCGCCCTGGCCGACCGAGATCGGCGTGCAGTGCACGCACGAGGCCGCGTACAGCAGCGATGCCATCGGAAAATCGAGATTGTTTTCGAGCCGGGCCGAGCCGCCGATGTCCTGCATCAGGTATACCCCGGCCGGCTTCAGCGCGCGGTGAATACTCTCGATCAATCGGCGCGGGTGCTTTTGATCGTGCACCGCATCGAAAGACGTGATGAAGTCGTAGCGCGCGGTTTCATCGAAGCCGGTCATGTCCAGGACCTCGAAGCGGACATTGTCGAGGTCGCGGGCGTCGGCGTCGCGCGCGGCTGTGGCGATCGCGTCCTCGCACAGGTCGTAGCCCGTGAAACGGCTGCGCGGGTAGCGTTCGGCCAGCGCGAGCAGCGCGAGTCCGCGGCCGCAGCCGCCATCGAGCACGTCGATCCCGGATTCCAGCCGCGCCTCGATGCCGCCGACGAGCGGCAACACGGCACCGAACAGCGACGCGACCACGGTTTGCCCGCTGTCCTCGGCCATGATCTGGTGGAAGCACGGGTAGTCGCCGTAGCGGGTGCCCTCGCCGGTTTCAAGACAATGCAGGGTCTGGTTCTGCAGCGCGCCCATCATCGCGATGTGCTGCGCGTAGACCGCCGCGTTGCCGAGCGCGCCGCCGCGCGTCAGACACGCGGCGTGGGCCGCCGGGAGGTGATAGGTTGCCCGCTTCGGGTCGTAATCGACAATGCCGGCCGTGACCATGACCGCGAGCCACTCGCGCACGTAGCGTTCGGCCAGCCCTGCCGCGTCGGCGATTGCGTGGCTGCCGGCCGGGTCGAGCCTGGCCATGACGTCGAACAGGCCGGAACGGTGGCCGATCGAAAGCATGACCGCCTGTGCGCCGGCATTGATGATGTCGCAGGTGCGCTCGAGAAATTCCTCGGCGGCAGCGGCGTTCGCGGTGTTCTCGACCGGCATCCCGGTTTCGGTTTCGGTATACATGGCAATTTCCTCTGTGGGCAGTGAATCGGAACGAGGCCCATCCTAAGGCGAGCGGTCGGGCCCAGTTAGAGCGAGAATTGACAAAAACAGGCTAAACGTGCCAAGATGCACGGCATGAAATCCGCCGAAGACAACAAGCCGCCGGTCGTCTGCATCGTCGCCGTCGCCGAAACCACCGGCGCCGTGCTCTACGGCCTGTACGACGTGTTTTCCGGCTTCGGTCCATCCTGGGCCGATTTGAAGGGGCTCGACTGCAACCCGGCCGAATTCGAAACCCGTATCGTGGCCGCCTCGCGCGACGCGTTCGCCTGCGCCGGCGGGGTTCCGGTTACGCCACACGCGGCATTCGCGGATATCGACCGGGCCGACGCCGTCATCGTTACCGATCTCACGATCAACCCCGAAGCCGACCACACCGACAAGTGGGAAGACGCCCGCGCCTGGCTCGTCCGCATGCACCGCGCGGACAGCCTGGTGTGCTCGGTCTGTTCCGGCTCGGTCATGCTCGCCGCCAGCGGCCTACTCGACGGCCGACCGGCGACGACGCACTGGGCGTTCACCAATCATTTCGCGCGCTTCTACCCGGACGTGCGGCTCGAGCCCGAGCGCATTCTGGTACCGGCCGATGCCGGGCACCGGGTCATCACGACCGGGGGCATGGCCGCCTGGGAAGACCTGGCGCTGTACCTGATCGCACGCTTCTACGGGGAGGCCATGGCGATCAATGCGGCAAAGCTATACCTGTTCGGTGACCGCAGCGAGGGCCAGCTGTTGTTCGCGGCCCTGGGCAAACCCAAGCGCCACGAGGATGCCGCAATCGCACGCAGCCAGGCCTGGATCGCGCATCACTACGAAACGTCGAACCCGGTCCAAGCGATGGTCCGGCAATCGGGCTTGAGCGCGCGCTCGTTCAAGCGGCGTTTCCGCACCGCGACGGGTTTCACGCCGATCGATTACGTGCAGACGCTGCGCGTCGAGGAAGCTAAGCACTTGCTCGAGACTACGGACGATGCGATCGACACGATCGCGCGCCAGGCCGGCTACGAGGACCCGACGTCGTTCCGGCGCCTGTTCAAGCGACTGGCCGGCGTGACCCCGGGGCGTTACCGCCAGCGCTTCCAGTCGATCCGCGGGCGCCATCCCCGGGCCTGATCGCCGCGACCCGGATTGCGTCGTCCTTCCACAAGCTTGTTTTCGTCTCAGGGTAAGAGCTCCATGCCCGCCGATCGATTTATTGCTCTGAGCCGAAATTGCCCGTTGTCGCGACCCCCCGGTGCCCTTATCTCCTGCCGATACCCGGGGCAAAGCCGAACCTGCCGCACGGTTACGCGGCCGGGTCAACCGCCCTTGCCGGCAAGGACGCGAACGATTTCGGCCAATTCCGCTTCGATCCCGTCCCAGTCGCCCTGCCGCCGCTGGCGCAGCAGGCGCATCGCGGGGTACCAGGGGACCGTCGGCCGATCCGACAGCCAGCGCCAGTCGTGGATGTCGACAGCAGCAGTGTCGCCGTCATTCAGAGGCTTCGATCATTTCTATGTCGTTCGCGCGAGTCAGTCCGACTTCGACGGCGATCTGGTCATAATCATTGCGCAGCTTGTCTAGGGACTCCTTGGATCTTGGGGAGCGGCCGTGCGCCATCCTGGCGAGGTGAATTCGTAGCGCGTCTTCGGCAGTTGCGGCCTGGATAGGCTCGCTGGCCGCTTCCCACCATCTGCCGTCCTCGTCGCGCTCACGCAGGACGAACTGCTTGAGCGCGGTGGACGTCGCTTGAGCGACGCCGGGCTTCTTTGCCCGGGCTTTCCGCTTCTTGTCGACTGGCTGCAGCCGCTTGCCGACCCTATGGAACCGCCAGTAGGCCCAGACGAGCGCGTCGAGGTGGTCTTCGCGCTCGAGGTCGAGCGGGTCTTCGGTGAGCTTCACGATCCAGGCGCCAGTCGGCAATTGTTTGCAGAGGGGCAGGATGGCGGCGTCCTTCTCGGGGTCGGGGAAGCCGAGAGTCTCTGCGACTTCAGGTGACCAGTAGTTGAGCCAGCCAAGGTAGTTGGGGTGCACGTCCGTCGCGGGAAAGACCAGGAATTCGATGCGCGGTAGCCGGGGAGCCAGGGCGCGGGCGCGAATGACGTGAAGATCGCTGTCTGGAATTCTGTAGACGGAATAGTCGCGCCGTAGGGCCATGTTCAAGATCAGACAGATCGATGGGCGTGGAGAGCGTGTACCGCTTGTAGCTGGTATCGATGTCGACCCAGGCATTCAGCGCCGGGTTGGCATTGATGTGCGTCTTAGCACTGTAAGTCTTGGCCCCGCGGGCGGGGACCCAGTTGACGGTGAGCTTAAACTGGATTCAAGCAGCCATTGCCTGCGGCTTCAGACTGGACGCATATTCGGCCAGCAACATAGGCCTTCCCGTGCGGATATAACAAACCAAACTGGCTTTTAGAAATCGGTGAAAGGAAATGTCCCTTAATTGACATGTCATGGCGATCGACTGTATGCAAGCATACGCCCTGGCACCTTCGGCGGACATGCTGCCACCGGACATCTTCCGCTTCACGACGCCCTTCTTTATGATGTA
>Ga0307417_10000658_pt1 | contig 14020 bp, 15 predicted proteins | sample SalMarWE160210MG_2_FD_202514 | JGI IMG/M metagenome (GOLD analysis project Ga0307417, IMG submission 202514) | Salt marsh sediment microbial communities from the Plum Island Ecosystem LTER, Massachusetts, United States - WE1602-10 | ecosystem: Environmental > Aquatic > Marine > Intertidal zone...
TCCGGCACGAGGCGATGCCCGACAGGATCGAGGCGGCGACGCTGTTGCTGGCGGGTGCGATCACCGGCGGGGACGTGACCGCCGAGGGGGCCGACGCGGAGACGATGGACGCCATCCTCGAGAAGCTCTCCGAGAGCGGCGCCGACGTGTCCCTCCTTCCGGGTGCGGTGAGGGTGCGCAGGAACGGGACGATCCGGTCGGTCAACATCAAGACCTCCCCCCATCCGGGATTTCCGACCGATGGGCAGGCGCAATTCATGGCCTACATGTGCCTGTGCGAGGGTTTCAGCATCATCCGGGAGACGGTTTTCGAAAACCGGTTCATGCACGTGGCGGAGCTCCGCCGGATGGGGGCCCAGATCGACGTTTCCGGGAACACTGCCGCCGTCAAGGGCGTTCCCCGGCTTGCCGGCGCCCCTTGCATGGCCACGGACCTGCGGGCGTCCGCCTCTCTCGTTCTGGCCGGGCTGGCCGGGGACGGGACAACCGAGATCCTCCGCATCTACCACCTCGACCGGGGGTACGAGATGCTGGAGCGAAAACTTTCCTCCCTGGGCGCCGACATCGTCCGGGTGCAGGAGTAGGGGGGTCGCGTGCGCTGGGTGAAATCGGGAACCGCAGCGTTCCGGAAGATTCTGGCCGAGGGGGAGCGGCGCGGGGATACGGAATCGGCGAAGGTGCATTCCGTGGTGGCCGAAGTGCTGGCACGGGTAAGAGAGGAGGGCGACGACGCACTGGTGGAATTCACCAGGCGATTCGACCGGTTCGACCTGCGGAGGCGGGGGGCTGCGGTTTCCCCGAGGGAAATCGATGCGGCGTGGAGGCGCACCCCGAAGGCAATCCGGGCGTCGCTGTCTCTCGCGGCTTCCCGGATCGAGTCGTTCCACCGCCATCAGGACGAATCCGGTTTCACCACGGGGATGCCGGGCGCCCTTACCGGGCAGCGGGTGCTGCCGGTCGTCCGCGCGGGCGTCTATGTCCCCGGCGGGAAGGCGGCCTACCCGTCCACCCTGCTCATGAACACGGTTCCCGCGAGGGTGGCCGGCGTGCGGGAAGTGTACGCCGCCTGCGCCGCACCGGGAGGGGAAGTGCCGGACGTGGTCCTGGCCGCCGCGAGGATCGCGGGAATCCAGGGGGTCTTCCGCATCGGCGGCGCGCAGGCCATCGCGGCGTTCGCGTACGGGACCGGGATGGTCCCCCGGGTGGATGTGATCGCCGGTCCGGGGAATGCCTACGTCACGGAGGCGAAGCGGCAGGTGTACGGCAGGGTGGGGCTCGACATGCTGGCCGGCCCGAGCGAACTGGTGGTGATGGCCGACGACACGGCAAAAGCCCGTTTCGTGGCGGCGGACATGCTCTCCCAGGCCGAGCACGACGAAGACGCCTTCGTCGCACTGGTGACCGACTCCCGCCGCCTGGCGGGGAAGGTGGACGGTGAACTGGCGAGGCAGAGCGCAAAGCTGCCGCGAAAGAAGATCGTGGCGGCGTCGCTCTCCCGGGCGTCGGGGTTTCTCGTCAAGGGACTCGACGAGGGGATCGATGTGGTCAACCGGCTGGCGCCCGAGCACCTCGCCCTGATGCTCGAGGACCCGTGGGGCGCCTTCGAGAGAATCCGGAACGCGGGGACGGTGTTTGTGGGGGACCACAGCCCGGTCGCGGTGGGGGACTACCTGGCCGGGATCAACCATACGCTGCCCACGGGCGGCGCGGCGCGGTTTTCCTCCCCCCTGGGAGTCGCCACCTTCCTCAAGCGAACCAACGTGGTATCATACCAATTACGGGCACTTGCGGGCGATGCGCCTCACGTCGTGCGGCTTGCCGAAAAGGAAGGGCTGTTCGCCCATGCCCAGGCCGTCCGGATACGGACCGGAAAGGGGGCATCGTAGGGTTATGGCGAGGGAAGCGCAGATCGTTCGCACGACGAAGGAAACCGACGTCAGGTTGACGCTACGGCTGGAAGGGGAGGGGGAAGGACAGATCGCCACGTCCGTGCCGTTCTTCGACCACATGCTCACCCTGTTCGCCCGGCACGGGTTCTTCGATCTGACCGTTACCGCGAAGGGCGATACCGACGTCGATTTTCACCACGTCGTGGAGGACGTGGGGATATGCCTCGGAGAGGCGTTCCGGAAGAGCCTCGGGACCCTGGGGGGAATCGCCCGGTACGCCCATGCGAGCATCCCGATGATCGAGGCGCTGGCGCAGGTCACGGTCGACGTTTCCGCACGCCCCCACCTGGTGTTCCACTGCCCCCTGGAGCATGAAAAAGTCGGGGCGTTCGATCTGGAACTCGTCGAGGAGTTCCTCCGTGCGTTCTCCCAGTCCTCCGGGGCATGCATCCACGTCAACGTCCCGTACGGGTCCAACGCCCACCACACCGTGGAGGCGGTCTTCAAGGGACTCGGGAGGGCCATGGCGGAAGCCGTGCGGATCGATCCGCGCGTGAAGGGGGTCCACTCGTCGAAAGGTGTGCTGGGGTGACGAAAGGAGACGCCATCGGCGTCGTAGACTACGGCATGGGGAACCTGCGCAGCGTGAGCAAGGCGCTTCAGTCGCTCGGGTTTTCCACCGTCGTGAGCGGGAACCCGGCGGAGCTGGCCCGCTGCGCCGGGATCGTCCTTCCGGGGGTGGGCGCTTTCCGGGACTGCATGGGGAACCTGGGCAGGCAGGGGCTCCTCCCGTTCCTGTCCGATGTCCTCATGGAGGGACGGCCGTTCCTGGGGATCTGCCTCGGGCTGCAGGTGCTCTTCACCGAGAGCGAGGAATTCGGCCGCCACGAGGGGATCGGGTATTTCCCCGGGAAGGTGGTGCGGTTTCCCTCCGGCCGGCGGGAGACGGTGCCGGGCGTGGGCGCGGTTGCGCTCAAGGTGCCGCACATGGGGTGGAACCGGGTCGACTTCACCATGGATCATCCCGTTTTCCGCGGGATCCCTTCCGGCTCGTACTTCTACTTCGTGCATTCCTATTACGTGGAACCTGCGGACCCCGCCCCCGTCGCCGGCCGGACGCCGTACGGCGTCGCGTTCGCCTCCGCCGTGGGGAAGGGAAACATGGCCGCGGTCCAGTTCCACCCCGAGAAGAGCCAGGGGGCCGGACTCGCCGTCCTGTCCAACTTCGGCGGTCTCTGCCGCGCGGCAGGGGCCCCGTCCCGGGCCCCGGGCGGCTAAAGCGGGGGGGATTGCGATGGCATTCCAGGTAATTCCCGCGATCGACATCCAGGCGGGGAAGGCGGTGCGGCTCCGCCAGGGGCGACAGGAGGACTCCACGGTGTTCTCCGACTCCCCGCTGGAGGTGGCGCGGGGGTTCGCGCGCATGGGGGCTACCAGGTTGCACGTGGTCGATCTCGACGGAGCGTTCGCCGGCAGGCCGGTGAACGAGGAGATCATCCATCGTATCGTGACCGCGATGGACATCCCGGTCCAGGTAGGGGGGGGAGTGCGAAACTTCGAGAGCGCCGCACGGTATCTCGGGGCGGGCGTTTCCCGGGTCATACTGGGAACGTCGATCGTCCGGAATCCGGAGGAGGTGCTGCGGATCACGAAAGCATACCCCGGGAAGGTGGCCGCCGGGATCGATGCCAAGGAAGGGTTCGCCGCCATTCGGGGGTGGGTGGAGGTCACGGGAGTCACGGCCGTCGACCTCGCACGCCAGATGGAGAAGAGCGGGATCTCCTGTTTCATCTACACGGACATCTCCAGGGACGGCATGATGGCGGGGCCCAACTTCCACAGCATCCGCGAATTCGCCAGGGGCCTCTCGTCCCCCGTCATCGCTTCGGGCGGTGTCAGCACGGTCGCGGATCTTTCGACGCTGGGGGAAATGGAAGGCGACGGTGTGTGCGGAGCGGTGGTCGGACGGGCGATCTACGACGGATCCCTTCCGCTCGTCGAGGCGCTGAAGCAGGAAAGGCAGTAATTGCTCGCCAAGAGGATCATACCGTGCCTGGACGTCAAGGACGGACGCGTGGTCAAGGGCGTCCGGTTCGTTTCCCTGCGGGATGCGGGCGACCCGGTGGAGATCGCCCGCAGGTACGACGACGAGGAGGCCGACGAGCTCACCTTTCTCGATATCACCGCCTCCCACGAGAGGCGCGACATCCTCATGGACGTGGTGCGCCGCACCGCCGAACAGGTGTTCATGCCGCTGACGGTCGGCGGGGGCGTCCGGGTGCTCGACGACATCCGGAACCTGCTTTCCGCGGGGGCGGACAAGGTTTCGATCAACACGGCCGCGGTGGCCGATCCGGAATTCGTGAAACGGGCCGCGGAGCGGTTCGGGAGCCAGTGCACGGTGGTGGCGATCGACGCCCGGGCGATCCCGGACCGGCCGCAGGAATGGGAGGTATACACCCACGGGGGGCGTATCCCGACGGGGATCGACGCCGTGGCATGGTCGGCCCGCATGGAGGAGTACGGGGCGGGGGAGATCCTGCTCACCAGCATGGACCGCGACGGAACGCGTGACGGCTACGACATCCGTCTGACCCGTGCCATCGCGGACCGGGTGGGAATCCCGGTGATCGCGTCGGGGGGGGTCGGAACGCTCGAGCACCTCTACGAGGGACTCACGGCGGGGGGGGCGGACGCGGTGCTCGCGGCGTCCATCTTCCATTACCGGGAGTTTACCGTTGCGGAGGCGAAAGATTACCTTGACCGGCGCGGCGTTCCGGTGCGCCCCTCCTTTCGGCGATCCGGCGGGACCTCCTTCCCGGCGGACGACGGGAGGCGGAAAGGGGAGAGCGAGGTTCCGGAACGGACTGCGGGAGGAGGAGAGAAATGACGGCGGACGAGTTCGTCTCCATGGTGAAATTCGACGAAAGGGGGCTCGTGCCCGTGGTCACCCAGGACATTTCCGACAACGTCGTGCTGATGATGGCCTGGGCCAACGCGGATGCCCTTCGGAGCACGTTCGCCACGGGCAAGGCCTCGTACTGGAGCCGCTCGCGAAAATCCCTGTGGGTCAAGGGGGAAACCTCCGGGAACTTCCAGGAGGTGGACGAGGTTCTGTACGATTGCGACGTGGACACTGTTTTGTACCGGGTCCGCCAGAAGGGACCTGCCTGCCACACAGGGGAACGTACATGTTTCTATCGGAGCGCCTACCGGCGCGGAGGGAGATAACGATGGCGGACGAATGTGTTTTCTGCAGGATCATCCGGAAGGAGGTTCCGTCGAAGCCGATTTACGAAGACCACGACCTGATCGCCTTTCCGGACATCAGCCCCGTGGCCCCGGTGCACGTGCTGGTCGTCCCCAAGGAGCACATGGTCAACCTGAACGAAGCGGGGGTCAAGGACGTGCCGGTCCTGGGCAAGATGCTAAGGCTCGCCTCCAAGATCGCCAACGAGATGGGGGTGGCGGAATCCGGGTACCGGGTGGTGATCAATAACGGGGACGACGGGGGGCAGATCGTTCCGCATCTGCACCTGCACCTGATCGGGGGGAAGGGGCTCGGGCACAAGCTGGGGTAAGCCGTTCCGCTCTATTTTGCCCAGAGATTTCCTTGACTTGCCCTTGAAATCGGGTAAAATCTATTGTTTTCGGATTAAGTTTGCGGGGGAAGGGGTGATCGCGATATGCCGGGCGTCCGAGTGAAGGAAGAGGAGCCCTTCGAAAGCGTCCTGAAACGGTTCAAGAAACAGTGCGAGAAAGCCGGAATTCTTTCCGAAATACGCAAGCGGGAGCATTACGAGAAGCCGAGCGTCAAGCGGAAGAAGAAGGCCCTTGCGGCCAGAAAGCGCGCGTTGAAGAAAATGAAAAAAATGAGCCAGTGACGTATGGGTCTCAAGGAACAGATACAGGGAGACATGAAGAAGGCGGCCAAGGAGAGGAACTCCTTGGCCCTTTCTGCTTTGCGGATGGCCCTGGCCGCGATCAAGAACAAGGAGATCGAGGCGCGGGGCGAGATCGGTGAGGACGCGGTGCTCAAGCTGCTCGCCACGATGGTGAAGCAGCGGAAGGAATCGATCGAACTCTTCGAGCGCGGGGGCAGATCCGACCTCGCCGGGAAGGAGGCGGCGGAGATCGCCGTTCTCGAGGCGTACCTGCCCAGGCCGCTCCCGGATGCCGAGGTGGAATCCCTGGTGCGCGAGTCGATCGCGGCGGCCGGGGCGAAATCCCCCGCGGACATGGGCCGGGTCATGAAGGAACTGATGCCGAAGGTGGCGGGACGCGCCGACGGCAAAACCGTCAACGAGATCGTCCGGCGCCTGCTTGCCGGGTAGCCTGGGCGGGAGGAAAGCTGTTCCCTGGCGGTTGCGTCGCCGGGGGTTTTTTCCGACCGGGGAGAGCGAGGCCAGGCCAGACTTGGGTGGTCGTATCTCGGAAAGCACGCTGCGCGGGATACGGGACAGGGCGGACATCGTCGAGGTGGTTTCCGATACCGTTCGCCTGTCGCGAAGCGGGGCAAGCTTCCGGGGCCTTTGCCCGTTCCACCGGGAGAAGACTCCTTCCTTCTTCGTCCATCCGGCGAAGCAGATCTTCCATTGCTTCGGGTGCGGGGAAGGGGGGTCGGTTTTCCATTTCCTGATGAAAACCCGCAACCTGTCGTTTGCCGAGGCGGTCGAGGATCTCGGCGACCGCTACGGAGTCCCGGTCCAATACGAGAAAGGTCCGGCGCCGGAGCGCCCGCAGGAGGATCTGTACCGCATTCTCCAGGGGGCATCCGAGACGTACCGCGAACTCCTGAGGTCGTCTCCCGCCGGGAAGGGTGCCCGGGAGTTTCTCCGGCGGCGAGGGATATCGCCGGAGGCCGAACAGGAGTTTTTTCTCGGGTACGGCGGACGGGGGAAGGACATCCTCGATGCCCTCGCGCGCGAAGGGATCGATCCGTCGCGGGCGGAGGCGGCGGGTCTTCTCGCCCCCCGCGAGGGCGGCGGGTACCGGGAGCGATTCCGCGGGAGGGTGGTCTTCCCCATCGCGGACGCCAGGGGGCGAATCTGCGGTTTCGGCGCCCGCGCGATCGACGAGTCGCTTCCCAAGTACCTCAACTCCCCGGATTCCCGAATGTACCGGAAGAGTTCGGTCCTGTACGGACTCCATCAGGCGCTTCCCGCGATCCGCAGGGAGCGGAAGATTCTGGTGGTCGAGGGGTACATGGACCTGATCGGGATGTGGCAGGCAGGGGTGAAAAACGTCGTCGCGACATGCGGCACGTCGCTCACCGAGAGTCATGCCCGCGCCATGAAGCGTATGACGGGGGATGTCATCTTATTATTTGACGGTGATGTGGCCGGGAAACGTTCGGCGGTGCGAGCGGGAGGTCCCCTGTATGCCGCGGGGATAAGCCCCCTCGTCCTCTTCCCCCCCAAGGGGATGGATCCGGACGACTGGGCGAAGGAAACTCCCCACGAGGAACTGTCCGACCGGATCGCCCGGGCGATCCCCCTGATGGAGTACATCGAGAGGGCGGCGGGGCGAAAATACGACCTTTCCCGGATCCCGGGAAAACTGTCGTATCTGCAATTGATGGGGAAGTATCTGCCGTGGATCACCGACGCCGCCGAGCGGCACCTGTACGTCCAGCGGGTGGCGAAGGCAGCCGGGCTGCCCGAGGAGACGGTTCGGGACCGGCTCCGGGGAGGGGAAAAAGCTGCCGTGCCCGTCGCGCCCGGAATCCCCCCGCGGGCTTCCTCGTCCCGGCCGGAAGAGGATATGCTGCTGGGTTTGCTCTGCCGGGACCCCTCCCTCATCGAGGACGTCCGGAAGGACGGGGTGGAGGACCTGCTGGAAGGGGAGGCGGTCCGGGAGGTGGTGGCGAGGTTGTGCAGGCTTTCGGCTTCGCAGGAAGTCCCCGATCTCCTGGCGCTCCTGGACGACGAGGCCGGAGAGGAAGCGAGGCGGCGCATATCCGAGCAGACGCTGCGGGCGGATATGTCGCCCGAGCAGTCGAGGCGGGCCTACCCGGAAGTGGTGGTGGGTTTGCGGATCCGGAAGAAGCAGAGGGAGGAGGCCCGCCTGCTGGCGGAAATCGCCTCCACGAAGGATACCGCGGAACAGGGACGTCTGTTCGAGGAACTGAAGGCCGTCCGAAACGAACGGGAGAGACTGGTGCAGGAGAGAATAACCCTGCGGTGAGGTGATCGGAAGATGGTCAGAAAGGGAAAACCGGAAGGCATCGACGAACTGCTCGAGAAGGGGCGCGCCCAGGGGTTCGTGACCTACGACGAGCTGAACAGCGCGCTTCCCCCCGATGTCCTCACGGGGGATCAGATCGACGATGTGATGGAAATCTTCGGGGAAAATGCGATCGAAGTCGTCGACGCGTTCCAGAAGTCCCCCCATTCCGGCCAGAACAAGCTGATCGGGGAGACGGAAGAGGCCCAGGAAGAAGAGGCCCAGGAGGAGGAAGAGGAGGAAGTCGACTACACGAGCGGCATCAAGGCGAACGATCCGGTACGGCTCTACCTCAAGGAGATGGGTTCGATTCCGCTCCTGAACCGGGAAGGGGAGGTGAATCTGGCCAAACGGATCGAGGACGGGGAGCGCGCGATCATGGCCGCGGTGAAGAGCTGCTCCGTCGCACTCGACGAGCTGTTCCTCATCGGGGAGAAGCTGAAGACTGGCGAGCTGCAGATCCGCGACGTGATCAAGGACCTCGACGAGGACTCCAGCGACGAGGAGGAAGTGCAGACCCAGGAGAAAGTGCTGCGCGTGGTGAACAGGATCAAGAAGGGCATGCAGTCCGCCCGGGAGCTCGAGCAGCGGCTGCGGAGGGGGAAGATCCCCGAGAAGGAACGGGCGCAGATGAAGAAGAAGGTCGGCGTCCTCTATGGTCGGGTGGAGGAGCTGATCCAGGAGATCCACCTGAAGGAGCGGCAGATCGAGGCCATCGGCGACAAGATCCGCAGGTACGCCGATACGATCGACCAGGCGGAAAGCCGGATCCGGGAATGCGTGGAGAAAACCCGGCTGCCCGAGAAGGAGCTGCTGGTACTTATCCCGAAGGTAAGAGGGAGGAAGGACAAGCTGGCGAAAGCCGCCATGCGATATCACGTGGGCAAGGACCGCCTCCTCGGCATGGAGGGGATCATCGTCGAGGCGCGGAAGCAGATTCGCGGCGTGGAGCGGGAGGCGGGCCTGAAGGCCGCCAACCTTACCGAGACGCTGCGGTTGATGGAGCAGGGAGAGCGCAAGGTCCGGGAGGCGAAGCGGGAACTGGTGGAGGCGAACCTCCGCCTGGTGGTGTCGATCGCCAAGAAGTATACCAACCGGGGGCTGCAGTTCCTCGATCTCATCCAGGAAGGGAACATCGGCCTGATGAAGGCGGTCGACAAGTTCGAGTACCGGAGAGGGTACAAGTTTTCGACCTACGCCACCTGGTGGATCCGGCAGGCGATCACGAGAGCGATCGCCGACCAGGCCAGGACGATCCGCATTCCCGTGCACATGATCGAGACGATCAACAAGCTCATCCGTACCTCCCGCTACCTCGTCCAGGAGCTCGGGCGGGAGCCCAGCCCCGAGGAGATCGCCGAGCGGATGGACATCCCCCTGGAGAAGGTCCGCAAGGTGCTCAAGATCGCGAAGGAGCCCATCTCGCTGGAGACCCCCATCGGGGAGGAGGAGGACAGCCACCTCGGGGATTTCATCGAGGACAAGAACACGGCCTCCCCGGTGGACAGCGCGATCAACATCGACCTGGCCGAGCAGGTGAAGAAAGTCCTCGGGACCCTGACGCCGAGGGAGGAACGCGTCCTGCGGATGCGTTTCGGAGTCGGCGAGAAGTCGGATCACACGCTGGAGGAGGTCGGGCAGGATTTCGAGGTGACGCGGGAGCGCATCCGGCAGATCGAGGCCAAGGCGCTCCGGAAGCTGCGCCACCCCAGCCGCAGCAAAAGGCTTCGGACGTTTATCGAGTAGGAAGAGGGAGGTCGTCCCCGGAAATGCCGGGAACCGGATTGACAATGCTCCCGTTTCACGGGGACAATACAGATTCCGGATTTCATAAGGGATTACGGGCCCATAGCTCAGTTGGTCAGAGCCACCGGCTCATAACCGGTCGGTCCCTGGTTCGAGGCCAGGTGGGCCCACCAGATGGCACCGTGATGCGTGGGGGGAAGGCGTGAGCCGCTCCCGGGGCACATCTTCCCCCTCTCTCGTGACGGTCCGTGACGTCTGGCAGGCGCTCGACGACGAATACCCGTTCGCCCATCGGGCAGACTGGGACAACGTGGGAATTCTCCTGGGGGATCCGAATGCGCCCGCGACGAGGGCGGTAATCGCGCTGGACGCCACCCCCGCGGTCGTCGCTGCGTGCCGGCGCGGAAAGGCCGATCTCCTCGTCACGCATCACCCGGTGATCTATTCCGCCCTTACTTCGGTCCGGTCCGACCGGGCCGCCTCCGCAACCGTCCACGAGCTTGTCCGGATGGGGGTGGCGGTCATCTCGGCCCACACGAATGCCGATGTTGCCGCAAGAGGGGTCTCCCATGCCCTCGCGCGCAGGATCGGGCTGCAAAGGATCCGCCCCCTTCTCCCCGGCGAGCCGTCCGACGCGTGCAAGGTCGTCGTATTCGTCCCTCCCGGTCATGCCGATGCCGTCCTCGCCGCGCTGTCGAAGGCGGGCGGCGGCCGAATCGGCGCGTACACCCGGTGCTCGTTCCAGTCGTTCGGGACGGGAACGTTTCTTCCCGCGGAGGGAACGAAACCGTTCCTGGGCCGGGCCGGAAGCGAGGAGAGGGTGGAGGAGGTACGCCTGGAGTCGGTCGTGGCGGGGAGTCTCCTGCCGGGGGTCGTAAGCGCGGTCCGGAACGCCCACCCTTACGAGGAACCGGCGATCGACGTCTACCCGCTCAAGGGAGGAGCCCTCGGGGGCGGGATCGGGGCCGTCGGGGACAGGGAACGGGAGGCCCCCCTCGCGGAGGTGCTGGAGGAAGTGCACCGGACCGTGCGGCCTTCGTGGATCAAGGTGGCGGGCCCGCGGAAACGACGGGTCCGCAGGATCGCGGTCGTGGCGGGGAGCGGTTCGGAGTTCGCGGGGGCGGCAAGGGCCGCGGGAGCCGACCTGTTTCTCACGGCGGACATCAAGTACCATCAGGCGCTCGAGGCGGACGCCGGCGATATGCCGGTGGCGGACATCGGGCACGGATCGGGGGAAAAGTGGATTCTTCCGGAATTCCGCCGGGTGATCGCAGGGCGGTTCGGCGGGAAGATCGCGACCCGCGTGATCATGGAGAACGAGCCATTGCGGCCTTTCCGGCCGAAGCATACAGGAGGGACGAAACGGTGATGAAGAATGTGAAGATCCTGCTTGACCTGCAGGAGATCATGAGCCGGTCCAGGATGGCGGAAACGGAGAAGCAGAAAATTCCCCTCGAAGTGGCCGACCTGAAAAGTCTCTTCGAGGAGAGGGAAGCGAAATTTCTCGCCGCCAAGCAGGAGTTCGAGCAACTCCAGAAGGAGAAGAGGGAGAAGGAGCGGGAGATCGAGGAGGAGGGAGACAAGGTCGAACGGGCCAAGGCGAAGCTGATGTCGATCAAGACCAACAAGGAATACTACGCGATGCTGAAGGAGATCGAGGGGACGAAGCGGACCAACGCCGCGCGCGAGGAGGAACTTCTCGCGGTCCTTGCGCGGTACGAGGAGGTGGAAAAGCGCCTCGCGGACCTGTCGGCGGGTGTCGAGGAGGTGGGCGCCCAGTACCGCGAGCGCATGGTGGACATCGAGGCCCGGATGGCGAAGTTCGACAAGGACATCTCCCAGCTCCAGGCGAAAAAGTCCGCTATGGCGGCAGGCCTGGACAAGGGGCTCGCACGGCGGTTCGAGATGATCTTCGAACGGCGCAACGGGATCGCCATCGTGTCCGCGAGAAACCAGTCCTGCACGGGGTGCCACATGAACATCTCCCCCCAGCTCTTCAACCTCCTCCAGCGCGAAGACCGGATCTACTCCTGCCCCAATTGCAACCGGATCATCTATTTCGAGGGGGACGCCGCGGAGCAGGCCGGCGGATGAAGGGGAAGGCGGTCACGGCCCGGACCGACGGCGCGAGCCGGGGGAACCCCGGCCCGTCCGGGATCGGGGTGGTGCTCGAGGTGGACGGGGATGCGGTCCCGATCGAACGTTTCGAGTACATCGGGGAGACCACCAACAACGTGGCCGAGTACCGCGCCCTCCTCCTGGCCCTTTCCGAGGCAGAGAACCTTTCCCCCTCCTCGCTGACGATCCTGTCCGACTCGGAACTTCTCGTCCGGCAGCTGAGCGGCGAATACCGCGTCAAATCGGATCTTCTGAGACCCCTGTACCAGGAGGCCTGCCGGCGTTTGCGCGGATTCCCCGGGGCGCGTATACTGCACGTGGAGCGCGGGGAAAACCGGGCCGCAGACCGTTTGGCCAACCGCGCGATCGACGATCATTTACAAAAGGCTTGAGGAGACCAGTCGGCCGCCGGCCCGTCTACGCGGAAGCGATGGCGGGCGGGAGGAAAGTCCGGGCTCCGCAGGGCAGGGTGCCGGGTAATCCCCGGTGGGGGCGACCCCGAGGACAGTGCCACAGAAAAGACACCGCCATCCGGCCGTTTCCGGCCGGGCGGCAAGGGTGAAAAGGTGAGGTAAGAGCTCACCGCGCGCCGGGCGACCGTCGCGGCATGGCAAACCCCACCCGGAGCAAGACCGAATAGGAGGGCGACTCCGCGAGAAAGACCGCGGGAGAAGGGCGGCCCGCCCGAGGCCCTCGGGTCAAGGTCGCTGGAGGCGGGCGGAAACGTCCGTCCTAGAGAAATGGCCGTACGCGGGGAGAAACCGCGAACAGAACCCGGCTTACGGTCTCCTCATCCTTTTTCCCCCGTCAGAACTTCCTACCTCCCTGTGGTAGAACGGGTTTTTGTTGGCAGTTATCTGCTCGAATTTCCCATAAAAACGCTTGACACATCGGAATCGTACTATAAAATGGCCGCAAGTGGGTAATTGTGGGGAAAGGTGGGTTAGGCGGCCAACATGATTTTCCGCGGACGGTTCGAATATACCATCGACCCCAAGGGAAGGGTAAACATCCCTTCCCGGTTCCGGGAACAACTCTCCGAGACCGGCCTGGAAACCGTTGTAATCACCAATTACTCCGGGTGTCTTTACGCCTATCCCGCCGGGGAATGGGAACGGATCGAGGAAAAGCTCGCCAGCAAGGTCTCTAGCGTCAACAGGAAGAAGAACGCGTTCGTCCGGTTTTTTGCCGGGGGGGCCGTCGAGGTCAATCCCGACAAGCAGGGGCGCATCCTGATTCCCCCCTCGCTCCGGTCCTACGCGGGCCTCGACAAGGAGGTCGTCATCCTCGGGATGCCGAACCGGTTCGAAATCTGGGACCGGCAACGGTGGGACGTGGAAGTCGGCAGGTTCGAGAAGGAAGGATTCGAGGATCCCGAACTGGCACGGGAGATCGACTCCCTCGGGATATAGGGTGTGGCCAACGGTCACGTCCCCGTTCTTTTACAACAGACTTTGGGATTGCTGGCCCCCGTTCCCGGAGAGGTATTCCTCGACGGGACCGCGGGCGCGGGCGGACACGCGGAAAAGATCGCGGAGAGAGTAGGGCCCATGGGCCTTCTCGTCTGCGCCGACGACGACCCTTCGATGCTTTCGATGGCTTCCAGGCGCCTCCGCGGGTTTCCCCGGGTCCGGATGGTCCGGTCCGACTACTCCGACCTCGCCCGGTTGCGCGAGGCGGCGGGAGGACGGATGTTCGACGGGATGCTGCTGGACCTGGGGATATCCTCCCCGCAGCTGGACGATCCTTCCCGCGGGTTCTCGTTCCGCGGCGACGGCCCCCTGGACATGCGGCGGGATCCCGGGTCGGGCGGCCCCGATGCCCGCGAGATCCTTCGGCGTTCGACCGAAAGGGAGCTGGCCGACATCTTCTTCCGGTTCGGGGAGGAGAGATTTTCGCGGCGGATCGCGCGCCACCTCGTTGCGCAGCGGCAGAGGGAACGGATCGAGCGCACCTCCCAGCTTGCGGACCTGGTCAAATCGGCCATCCCCCGGAAAGCGTGGCCGAGGACGATCCATCCTGCCACCCGGGTGTTCCAGGCG
>Ga0307417_10000659_pt1 | contig 14007 bp, 10 predicted proteins | sample SalMarWE160210MG_2_FD_202514 | JGI IMG/M metagenome (GOLD analysis project Ga0307417, IMG submission 202514) | Salt marsh sediment microbial communities from the Plum Island Ecosystem LTER, Massachusetts, United States - WE1602-10 | ecosystem: Environmental > Aquatic > Marine > Intertidal zone...
GGCCATTCCGTCAGCGAAGTTTATCTTCCACGATGAGGAGCAATTGGTTGGTTGCGTCGAAATGGCGAATGCTTTGCCCCTGATTCATGCCGCAACTGCCGCAGGTCCTGGGACGGCAACGAGGAATATTTATGCCTCCTATTATGAACCCGAATTTGAAGAAGTGCCTGATTCAAAGGATTTCAAATTCGATGAAGATGTCGCCACCTATAAATCCAAGGCATACAAAGATGCTTCAGAGGAAACGGCCATTGGTACGCCTTCCTGGTCTGCCTCTTTCTCTGCTTACTTTACAACGGTGGATGACATTCTCAATCTGATCAAAAACTCCAAACGTTGGGTGAAACACTATCCCGATGATGATCTTTCTCCGCATTGGGTTGGTATGGCAATTGTAAAGGTTGGTCGTGATATTCCGGTTGAAAACAATATGATGGCCAGTATCACACTCGAAGGGTCCGGAAAGTTGTATTCGAAAAGTTCATAACAACACCTAAATAAGAGAGGAACTCTATAACATGGGCGATGAATTGAAAAAGGTTTTTGTAGATCCAAAACAACTCAAGGAATCCAATGTTGAACAAGCAGAGAGAGACATTGAAGTTTCTGAGTTAAATAAGCTAATGGGTCTTGGCGAAGGTGAAGTTGCCGTCGTCAAGATCCGGCAGCTTGATTTGAACGAATATCTTTCAGCGCAACAACAAAATGTTGATCTTATGCGAAACCTCGTTGAAGGGGTTGTTGCTGCTGCAGAGAAAAGGGGTGAAGTAACTGATGAGGTTCTTGCGGCCTACAGGGGGTTATCAGCTCCAGCCAAGTATTATGTTGAGATTTGTCAGAAAGGTGTGGTTGAACCGGTTCTCAAGCGTCCTGAATGGATATTTTTAGCAAAGCGCTTTCCGATAACAATTGAAAACATTGCATCATCGATTTTGGTCCTTACAAGAGGGGGAGCCAATCTAAAAAAAAATTCCTGAAGTTAGCAAATAATTCGGAATTAATGGTGCTTTTCAATTTGTGTGAAGATAGAGGCAAATTCGTCTACGAGGTTGTACCTATTTTCGGAGACAAATTGACATTAGAAGAATTGGAATATTGGATAGCGTTTGGTATTATTCAAAAGGCAAAGTTTAATGATATTGAATATAAAGCTTTGCCATTGGACGTTGTTATCGAATTAAATAAAAACGCAGAGAAAAAAAGAAGGGCGATAAAATGAAGAGAGTACTTTTAAGTCATAAAAAAATCGTTGATTATTCAAAAAACTTTAAAAGGGAAGAGGATATTGAATTCCCTGAGTTTTCAGGAAAAATGGGTTTTCCTGAAGATGTCATTCCAGTTTTAAAGATCAGAGCAGCAAGTCTTGACGATCAAATAAGAGCGCAAACGCTTTATGAGAAAGTTGGTGTTATGGCGCTTCAAATGATCGAGGCAATTAAGAACAAGGATGTTACAAAGATTGTTAGCTTTGAACAGATGAACAAAGAGATAATGGCACCAATAAATGAAAAATCACATCTTGAAATTTTGATATTTAAGAGGTGCGTTGTTCAACCGAAATTTACATTAAAGGAATCTGTTCTGATTTCAGAAGTGCTTCCTGAAGTTGTTAATCGTGTTGCTAAACGTGCCCTTCAATTGTCTTCATTGGAGAACGTAAATAATGACAATCGAAAAAGAAGTTAAAGTATTAATCTCTGCTGTTGATGAATATAGTGATGGGATGCTTGGATTTACTTCCAAGGCTGCTCTTGTCACTGCCGCAGTTGGTGCAATTGCTACTGCGATGGTTGCTGCTTCTATTAAGGCTGCCGAATTTGCAACCGATCTTGGGAGCAAAGTTTGGACTTCTGCAACCGATTTTCATGATGCAATTGTTAATGTGGACGCGGTTGCACAAAATTTTGGAACAACAACGGGTGAGATAAGTGGTATACTTGACGACTTAACGCAAAAATTTCCTGTTACTGGTGCTGCTGCTGGTGCATCAATGCAATTGATTGCGCAACTTGGTTATGGGTCTGCCGACAAGTTGCGAGATATGTCAGATGCAGCCAATACATTACAAGTTGCGACTGGTGCTGATTTGCAAACAGCGGTAATGGGAACATTGTCATTATTAAATTCTTACAATCTTGAATCAACAGAAGCAACACGTATTATCAATTTGCTTGCTGCTGCTTCATTTAGTTCTGCTGCAAATATTGATGATCTTGGAATTGCATTGAGATATGCTGCTCCAATTACTTCATTAATGGGCGTTTCTGTAGAGGAAACAGTTGCGGCAATTGCTAAGTTAAGGGATAGAGGGCTTGAAGCAAGTCAAGCTGGAACAACTTTACGCATGGCATTGATCCAGCTTGGCCATGAAACGAAGGACAAGACAGAGTTGCTTGCGAAATACGGGTTGACATATGCAGATGTTAATCCGCAGGTTGTTGGTCTGACAGGAGTTATCAAGGCATTTAATGGCCAATTAATCGATGGTCAGGATGCTGCTGTTCTTTTTGGTACTCGTTCTGTTGCAATGGCAAATATCATTAATATGGGTTCAGAAGCATTTGGTGCTTATACCAAGTCAATTACAGGAACATCCGCAGCACAGGATGCAATGATTAAAAAGCTTGAAACATGGAAGGTTGTTCAAGCAAACGTAATTGGCAACGTTGACTTGTTTCAAAAAACAATTGCTGGTGGTCTTGTTCCCGAAATTTTACATTATATTGGAACAACAGAAAGTGAAGGACTGCGTGGGGTTATCAATTATTTAACGAAACTTGAAAACGCTCATGCAAATATGAACGAGACTGTAACTTCAATATACGATCAATTCAAAGCAACTGTTTCAGAATCGTTTGGTTCTTATTTCAACAATGTGGAGGGATTGTATAATTATCTTTCATTGATTGTTTTGGCACTTGGAGAAAATGTAAAAATTGTTATGGAATGGGCAAGTGTGTGGGGCGGGATTGGCATTAAAATGACAAACGATTTGGACAGTATTAAAACTGCTTTACATATCGTTAATGGTTCTTTTTTCTTAGTATCTGGTTCAATCGCTCTTGTTCATGACGCATTTGCTGGTATGGCAAATGTGTGGATGTGGAGTTTTGCTCAATTTGAAGCGGGATTTTACAGGTTGCAATTAGCATTGAATGATATTGGTATGGCGATACTTGAAACACTTGATCGTTTGCCATGGTTGGATATGAGCGAAGAGGTTTTGAATTTGGAGAATCATATGGTTGAGTTGAGAGATAAGATAGAGCAAACTCTTGATAAACCATATTATGAAATGTGGTCTGATGATGTTGCCAAGGGATTTTACAAAGTCTCTGAAAGTATAGAATCAATGGAGGGACCTGCTGCAATAGTTAAAAGCAGAATGGATGATTATGGTTTAGCAACACTTGATAATGTCAGAAAAGTAAAAGAATTAGAAAAAGGTCTCCTTGCTGTTGATGAAACGCAAAAGAAGGTTGGAGAATCATGGGCAGATTATGTTAGGAGAATTGATTCTAATTTAAACCAAATAAATAAATCTGAACGAGAATATGTTGATGGATTAAAAGCTGCCGAAGAACCGTTAAATAAAAATCTTGATAGAATTATAGCAACGACCAAAAATACAATTGATGCAAAAAATGCAAGTGAGGCAATGGTCAAGGTTGTTAAGGATGGTCAAGTTGTTTGGACCCAATATACAGTAGAAACCGAAAAAGCAAAGAGTAATGTAGATGATTTGAACAAATCAGTTGATGATATGTCGGATAACGAATTCAAGATATATACAGAGAAATTCAAAGCTGACCTTGCTCTTGTTGCTCAAGAATCAAAACAGACTTTCGAACTTGTTAAAACAAATATGGAGTGGACTGCCAAGGTAGATATTGAAAAGGTTAAGGCAAGTGCAGAGATATTGAAAGCGGCGTTTGATTCTGCTGGTAAATCTGTTGAAGCAACGGCAGATGCTTCAGCAAGTATGGTTGACAATCTTACCACACTCCTCACGAGTGACAAGTGGATTTCTGAATCTGAAAAATCATGGGTTCAAAAAATGGCAAGAGATCAACTTGAATTGCAGAAAAAAGCGCTTGAAAATCAAGCTAAATTAACTGAAGCAGAGGTTAGAAATTTAGATGCGAAAACAGAACGAATTAAAAACCTTGATAAGGAGGCATTGATCAAAGTAGATGGGGATGGTTTAAAACCGCATTTGGAAGCAATGATGTGGGAAGTATTTGAAGCAATACAAATTAGAGCAACGCAAGAAGGTATAGACAAACTTTTGTTAGGAGCAACATTAACAACTTAATGAATATTTTTTAAAGGAGACTGTCATGCGCAGAGTAAAACCTGAAAGTATTTCTCCCGTTGCGTCAAGGAAAATTGAAGTAAGTGTGAAAACAGGTAACGTTTTTCAAAAGGATGCGCTTATTGCCGCAAGGTTACGAGCGAGAGAGATTGAAAGAAATATCCAAAAGCAAGGTTTCAAACGGCCAGGAAGTAAGATGAGTATGGGTGCCATATTTCACCTTGAACATTGGAGGGGAGCGAAACTTCTTACAGAACGTCATGAAGAAAATTTGTGCCCTGATGAATTCATCAATTACATGCTGGACGCCGGTCTTTCTGGTGGAACACCGATTACGTCGTGGTATGTTTTGATTTTCAATGACAATTACACTCCGCTTGCTGGAAACACTTATGCGACTCCTGGTTTCACAGAATCGACTGATTATAGTGAGGCCACACGCCCGGCATGGACCGAAGCTGGTGTTTCCAGTAAAGTTATCACTAACAGTGCGTCCAAGGCAACCTTCACCATGCTCGGAACCGACACAAGCATTTATGGTGCTGCCATTGTTGGTGGTGGTTCAACACCGAGCACAAAAGACGATCAGGCCGGTGGTGGTGTTCTTGGACCTGAAGCGCAATTTACCGGTGGAGCAGTAACCGGTATTGTTGCCGATGATGTTTTGAAAGTATATGTTACAATTACTGGATCAGATGTGTAAATAAAAATTGAATAAATGGGAGTGATAATTAATGGCAATTGAACTAACAGGCACGCCAGAAGTAATTTTGCCTACATATTATGGCGATGATGCGACCGGATCTCAATCCATTACAGTGCCTGCTGATTGTGAGATTATTATTGCTGCATATATCGCTTCGTGGTCTTCTTCAACCGAATGGGTGCCTTCAAATATTTTTGATCTTGGAGGAAGTGATTTTGTTCAGGCCGTTGAAATAACAGAACCACCGGCAGCTAATGATCAGGTTGTTGTTATTGAGCATTTTGTTAATCCATCGACTGGTTCCCAAACATTAAATTGGAATAGTGGTGTTCATGCCTATCATGGGACTATTATTATTGTGGCCTATTATAAGGGTGTTGATACAACAACTCCTATAGTAGACACTGCTGCCGCTACCGGAAACGATTTATCCGGAATGACATTTAATTCAGGAGACATGATGGTTGGATGTCTTTATAGTTGGAATTCCGATCCAACAATGACAGCATCCTCCCAAACACAAGTTGCAAAAAGTAAGGCCGCTTCAACTAAATTGAATTGGGGCGGAATGGCACAAAAGTTAAGTACTGGAAGTTTTGATACCACTTCTGGAGGAAGTTCTATTCCTGCTGCCGCAGCAATTATTCTCGCTCAGGCAAGCACAAGCGTTACTTATGAAGAAGAATCTGCCGATACTCTTGGTTTTAGTGAAACAATTGGTGGAGAACAAATTGTAACCAGAGAGGAAGTAGAATCGACATTTGGGATTAATGTCCAATCCTATGCGTTTATTTATCAAATAGGATCCGATAGTGAAATTGGGTTTGGTGATTCGATAGACGGGGAGTTGGTATCTGTAATTTGTGAATCTGCCTCATCTTTTGGTCTATCAGAGCTGGTAGGTGGAACCCAAGTAGTTGTTAAAAAGGAGTGTTTGTCTGTTGTTGGACTTAACGAATTCACAAATGGAGTGATTGCTAAATACAAAGCATCAGGAACCGTTACAGAACTCGGGTCTCCTGTTTCAAGAAAAGTTCGTCTGTACAGATCATCAAATGGTATGTTTGTTGATGAAGCAATGTCATCGAGTGTTGATGGCACATACGATTTATTTACTCCTTACAATGAAGAACATTATATTGTTTGTTTGGATGACGAAGATGGTGTGGTATATAATCCTCTCGCTAATATAGCAGTTTTAGAAGGATACTGATAAGATATGTCAAATGATTTCAATTTTGATAATGGTGGATATGTACCAACAAATGACTTCAAATTTGGTGGAGTCATTTGGGAAGCTGGTATTACTTCAACATTTGGCATTAATGAACAAAGCGGGTTTGCTCTTACATATGATGTTGGCATTCAATCTATTTTGGGCATTAATGATTCTCATTTTGGTGAAAATGCTGGCAATCTTATTACGATAATTCCACCGAGTGTTGTATATACTTTTTACCTTACATTAACAGGAGCAAATGATTCTCTTGAAGACTATGAAATCACACAATTAAAAACAGTTCAATTTAGATTAAAAAGAAATGGTGAATCATCGTATATTGGTGTATCAGCTATTTATTTACAAGAAGCAGAGACGGAAATAGATGCAAGGCCAAATGGAACACTTGTTCTTTCAATGGCAAGTAAATATCAAGGTTTTGAACTTCTAAGAGAGGATCTTTTTGAACTTGATTTTTCAGATGTTCGATATGATATTGGATCAACAAGCAGATCAATAACCATCAACGGTTATGGTGCTTTGACATATGAGTGGGATATTGTATTTCTTTTAAATGCTATCCAAAAACGTGTAAACCAAGATGGTCGTGTAAATTATCGTTTTACAAGGCCGGATTTTTATGTGCGTCCTGGTTATAAAGTTGTTTATGGGCTTGAAAGTTTTACCGTCGATGAAGTTGCATTTTATGTTGGTGAAAATGAATTTTACATGGACGTTTATTGTGAGAAAAATTCGTTAATTGGTCTTAACATAAACGATAAAATTAGAATCTACTCACTTGAAACAGACAGATACAGAAAATTCTTTGCCACCTTAACCGGTTCTGCTGATGGTTTAAGCGATGTTCAATTACCGTTTATTGAATCAATTGAATTGCGGTTAAAAAGTGGTGGTGTTGCTTCTTATCTTTCAATAACCGTTATGTATTCTGATGAATTGAAGGATGCAATAGATGAAAGGCCAAATGGTGATATTGTTATCAGTGTTATGGATGGCCCTAATGCTTCTATAGAGCAGTTTGTTGTTGTTAACTTCAATGAAATCAGCTACAGTATTTTATCGGATAAAAGAACAGCAACATTAGTGGGATATAAACAAATTGGATTTTCATCGAATGATGGAGAAAACTACTCTCCATCACAAATAATTTCAGAACGTGTTTTAAATGATGGTTCTTTCTATCTTAAATCAGTAAATGTTAATGTCGATTTGCGACCTGGATGGACTTGTTTATATGGAGGAAAAGAATATCGTGTTGGCGATGTAACCATGATATTTCAGCCAACATTTGAAAGTGTAGAATTTTATAATGGAATAACACTTGAAACCGATGACGAGTTATTATCTGAAGTTGGTTTAAATGCAGTAATAGGAACAAATGCTTTTAATTACCCTGAAAGTCCCAATGGATTTGGCACAACCATTGCTTCAAGAGTTTCTATAAATGGAGTAGAGATTGCTTATCATGATGAAAGCAATCTTGCTTTTATGTGTGAAACATTTTGTGAGAAATTGTAATAAACATTATTAATAAAGGAGTTGGGTATGACAATTTTAACTGTTCCGAATGAATTCAAGTTTGAAAATGGAAGTGGAAACAATGATTTTAGCAGTGACACTTTTAAAATCATGCTTATGGATGATACATTTACTTTCAACAAAGATACACATGGCACCGTTTCAGATGTAGTAGCCAATGAGATTTCAAGCAATGGTGGTTATGCTCGTGCAACATTGACAGTTGATACTGCATGGGCACAAGATAACACAAATGATAAAGGGACCATCTCTTGGAATGATGTAACATTCACTGCTTCTGGTGGAGATTTTGATGATTTTGGTTCAGCAATCATTTATAATGATACTCATGCGAGTGATTTGATTGTTGGGCATATCGATTTTGAAATGACAGTCTCACTTGCAAATGGCAATTCATTTCAAATGCAATCACTCGGATTTGATTCGTTATAATCATGGGATTAGTTAACGCTTCATATTTAGTAAAATATTCCGGAGAACTCCGGTGGGTTGACGACGCCGGTTCTGTTGTAAAAACAACAACATTAAGCGATGTAAATGTCCATAGTATTCGTTGGAGTCAAAATGGAGATTATTTTTATACTGCTTCAAGCGCAAGCATAGAAAAGTGGGCGCGTAATGGAACAGCATATATATGGAAAAACGCAACTATTACATCAACACTTCACTTTCTTGGAGTAGATTCATCTGATAATTTGTATGTATTAAAAGCAGATGATTTTTATATCCTTGGTGAATCAGATGGCGTTGCAGATTATACAAATTCAAATAGCGATCTTTCTGGTTATATTCCATATGGAATGATAGTTGATCCTTCGACCGGCAATGCCTATGTTTTTGCTCAAGAGGGTTCATATACTGACATAAAAGTATTTGTTTTTGATAATACTTTAACACTCACAGGTACAGTTACATTATATACCGGTTATTATGTTCTTCAATACAATGCTTTTGCCAGAGATTCTTCTGGAAATTATTTTGTATCGGCAGCCAATTATTTACGAAAGTATAATTCAAGTGGAACTGAAATTTGGACATATTCTCCAGATAGTGGTAGTTCATTAATTAAAGATATAGTAATAGCAAACAGTGGCAAAATATATGCTACTTGTTTTGGCTCAGGAACATATATTTGCAGGTTAACTGATAATGGTGCTTCTGTTTCAGAGGACTATGCGGTTAATTATGCCTCAACCGGAATATATCGAATTGCAGTTTCTTCCGATATTATCTTTGGGTTTTCTGCTTCTACTTATTATGACAATACAGCCTTTAATGAATCAGATGGTACTTCATTTTCAGGGTTTGTGGATGTTGATGTAAATAATGAAGTATTGTTTGGTGGATTAGATCCTCTTTGGTCATTAACAGCAAACCATTTTGAATTAACCGAATCAATCAATTATGATCGTTGGGTTTTGGTTGGAGGAAATGTTGATGTTGGCCATCTTGAAATAGAATGCCAAAACACAATAAAAAGTTATGGTAACAAATTAATTGATAGAGTGCTTTTGAAATGTGGGTATGGTGAGAATCCAACAACCGAAACCAATTATGGTTATGTCGTAATGGCTGGAGATCCTCCATGTGATTCTCATTATTATATTCCATATGCCTATCAAACCGCAGTTGCCAATGGCCTTATTGATAAGGATGGCAATTCCTATGTAATGTGCTATCGTCCATATACTTCTGAAGAGGCAAGTGCAAAATCAGGAGGATTTTATACAACAGCAACAGATTATCAATCAATTCACAAAATAGATAAAAATGGTGTTTTCCAGTGGGAGTCGAATATCATTATTGGTGGAATATCTCAAATGAGATTTGATCTGAATGATGATTATATCATCACTGGAAACGGACTTACGGCTGTAGGTCAATATCAATTTAGAAAATGGGCAGTGACAACTGGAGTAGAGTATAATGGCGATAGTTGGCCGATGGATATCATTGATGATATCAATGATGTAATTGAGGCATGGAATATTGGCAGGGATGGATATTTATATTTCGTTGTTCTTGACGATACTGCCGGATCGTATGGTCTTCCTTACCTTTATAAATATGACCTTAATGGCGATGCTGTTTCAGGATGGACTCCATTATTGATCGAACAAATGGATTCAGACCCTTATTATGTAACTCATGCTCAATATATCGATGTTACGAGTGATGGATACATTGCTATTGGTTTATTAACTAAAGGTGGATCAACCTTATCTGGCGACTTTTCTCTTATTGTTTATAACCCTAATCAAACAGAAAGATACAAAACTTATTTGGTTGTAGAAAATGTTTATGGATGTAGTGAAATTTTCATAGAGGAAAGTTCTTATGATGTAATAGCAACAGAGCATTATGGTTTATCAAGATGGCCTGATGGTGTGAATTATCCATTTTCTGGTACTTATGATTGGTTGGTTACTCACAACGGATCAACAGGTGAGTTAGCTGGTTCCAATCAAATGCACAATAGACAAGTAATGGATGCAATTTACACCTATTCATATTTCGTTGGAGAGACATATTGCGTTTTTAAAACAGACATTTCCGATGGTAGTTTGATGTGGGCACTTCTTGAAGCTCCAGAGACAAAACGATTAAATGCTGCTGTAGGAACAAAACCTGTTGCTGCTTGGGCAATCGAAGTAACTGTTGGATCTAATGGAACAGCAAGAACTGGATCGATTGAGAAAGGAATTGGTGCAGTAGAAGTTTCGAATGGAACAACTTGTTATGCAGAGCAGTTTCAAAATTATACATTGGAATTTTATGGAGATACAGGTTATTATGTTGATACGGTAACAGTTGATGGAGTAAATGTAGGTTTTCCAAATTATTATACATTTGAAAATGTAAATGAACCTCATACAATTAGTATTACTTTTGGAACAGGGTATCATGCAGGTCATTTTGAAGAAACCCTTGTTGTTCGTGGAGGAGTTGGGCAAACATTTGTTATTGGAACATTTTCAGAAACGTATCAATTATCTCTTAGCAAAATAAACTTTGCATTTATTGGCGGACCACTATCAGAAACGCTCACATTACGCTCTGCTGGCGTTGATATGGCCTTGGCTTTCTTGATATTGATAAACAATGAAAGGGCCTTAAATTCGCTTCCTCCGGTGCTTAAAAATGATATGTTGTATGTTGCTGCTGAGCGCCATTCACTTGACATGGCAACCAATGAATTTCTTTCACATACTGGATCAGATAGTAGTACATATGCAGAGCGTATTGAGGATGCTGGTTATCATCCAGAGTATGCTACAGAATTGGTTATGAGCGGAGATGTAGCAATAACAGCACAGGATTATTTTGATTCTTTAATGGGCAATCCTGCGGCAGAGGCAGAAATTTTAAATGTAAATTATGATGAAATTGGGATTGGTGTTGATTATAATAATGGGAAGAATTATATTTGTATCGTAATGGCAAAATTTGCTTGGTGGTGGACAATCGTTGATATTGGACATTTTGAATTAAATTCAACGTTAAATAATAACTTCTCAAAATATACTTTCATGACTCCTGAGTTATATACTGATTTTCTTGAACAAACAGATTCTGATATTCATTCCATGAAATACAAAGCGATAATTGGAGATTATGAAATACCAAATTTGATTTCATTTAATTATCGTTTAGAAATTGATATTCCATCCAAATTAACATTGACAACTTTGTTTACTCATGATGTGTGGAGTGAGATAAAATCAAGAATAGATGATGAAATTTCAATAAAATCAGTATCGAATTATAAAGGCGAAGAATATGTAAGTTCTGTTGTTGACGTTACTTTCACGGAATTCGAAATAATACCAGGAGAATCAAGAAAGATTACAATTAGTGGATATAAAACAGTAAATCATTATAACTCATATGCAGAATTAAAAAGAGTCACAACAAGGATCAAGGATAAAGATGGAAAGATAAGATATCGGTGTGCGCATATAGATTTCTATCTCAGACCAACTTGTATAGCCAAATATGGAAGTGAAGAAATAACAATTGGCAAGGTGGTTATTTTTGTTAATAATGGTGTAACTCAATACATGGAAGTGACAGAAGCATGAGTAAGGGAAACATCACACAAAATCATGGGAATGGTTTATATACTGTAACTGTCAATGTGCAGAGAGGTTATATTCAAAATAAAATTGAAAGAACAAACGCGAAGATAATACACGTTGATGCACAAAAAACAATTGCTGAGGCTGAATATTCTCAACTTGATCTGACTGCTTATATTGTAAGAAATAATAATAATGTCGATATTGTTGCCCTAATGACTTCAATTGATGGTCTTGAAAACACCAAGAGTCTTTACATAAGAGATTTAACGTTGCTTAATTCACAATTAAGTGCTTTAAGAAAAGTAATTCCACCAGATGAAGTTGCAATAGCAGCAAAAGAGGCAGATATTCTCGCAAAAAAAGTGCAAATCAAGGGAATTGAGAATCAAATAAAAGACAAGCAAACAGAGATTGCTCAAAAAGAAAAAGAAATAGAGGACGCTGATAATGCGGTAACGGAAAAACGACTTCAAATTGATTTGATGGAAGCAGAGTATGAATCATTAAAAAAGACTTATGCTTTTTTGGTTCAACATTCACAGGATATTGTTAACTATTCAAAACAAGTTTGGTGTTGTGATCTTTCAACCGAATTAAGTGGAATGGTTCCGCTGTTAACGATAAATACAGATAGTGATGTTGGCCAAATAATTCCTCCTGCTTCATTACACAATCATGAAGGTTTGCCAGGTTACAGTCCGCACACACATGGAGAGATAATTCCTTTCATTGGTCTTGGAGTGGCAGATGCACTTAGAAATTTTCTTTCAAAACCGGCGTTGCAAAAATGGGCACCAACATATAGGTACGGAACAGTTATTGGTTCTGGCTCTGGAGAAGATACCTTAAATGTAGCATTAGGATTTGATGTTAGTGACGTAGGGCCAAATTTAACTATTAATCAAACGAGTAATCTTTACAACGTACCTGTTGAATATATGTATTGTAATTCTGGACCATTTGAAGCTGGTGACGAGGTTGTTGTTGAATTTGAAAACCACGATTGGAATTTTCCAAAAGTAATTGGTTTCAAATCTGCTCCAAAAGATTGTGGTTGGACAGAACCTTGGGATGGACCATTATTAACATCAAAATATCCTTGGGAATATTCATATAGTGCTCCAGGAGCAACTGTACTGCCTGATCCTGCTGTTATTACTGTTTCTGGTGGCGTTATGACAATGACTTTTGATCCAACTCCCTATGATTCTGGAGCATATAGTCAAGAGCATTTAATTAATTATGATCAATGGCGAGATATACCAATTGCGAAAAATATTCAAAAAATAAAGTTTAGTGCTTCTGCCATGATTTTATGTTATGGAGCAGATGTTTTAATTCATAATTATTATTTCGTTGCAATTGGGCCAAGTGTTAGTGATCCAGGAAAATTGGTAAATGCAACCTTAATTGTAGTTGATAATAAGTATTGGCCGCATATAGGTTGTATTGGTTATGATTTTGATGAGACCGACTGGGAAAGTAGATCTGGCGGTCCAACCCCAATTTGGTGGCATGATAATGACCTTTATAATTGGGTTGTTTATGAGAAACTTATTAAAAATGATCGCGATGTGTTTTTCAAAATACCTGAGAAAATGTCAGAAGTATGGGGAGTTGAAATTGGAATGAATATAAGTTGGGGTGGTGGAGCAGCTTATCAACAACCTCATGTTATTCCTGGTGGAACAATGAGTGTAGATATTTGTGCCTTGGCTTGAATAAAGGAGAATATAATGAAAGGTATGATTTCAGCAACAACGTTAAGATCCTCTGGTGAGTCTCATATTGCTTTTGATGTTGATGAAAATAATTACAATGAAGGAGGTGATAGAGTAGTATCTAAGGTTGAAACCTTAGATGGCGAAGTTGTTACAACGGACTGGGGTTTCTCAATTGGTAGATCACAAATCACCATGAGAATTACACTGTCAATTGATAATTATGAAACCCTTGTCGATTTCAAAGAAGATAACGTTGTTTCGTTTGTGTTTTTGTACAAGTGGTGGGCGTATTCAGTTATTATAAAAACAGTTACAAAGGCAGGATTTGAAGGGGAAAAAATAATGGTTAATGTAGTAATGGAGATTGTTAACCGTTATTATGGGAATGGAGAATATACCAT
>Ga0307417_10000660_pt1 | contig 14005 bp, 13 predicted proteins | sample SalMarWE160210MG_2_FD_202514 | JGI IMG/M metagenome (GOLD analysis project Ga0307417, IMG submission 202514) | Salt marsh sediment microbial communities from the Plum Island Ecosystem LTER, Massachusetts, United States - WE1602-10 | ecosystem: Environmental > Aquatic > Marine > Intertidal zone...
TATATGCCTGGGATCGATCGAGTATAAATGGGGGTCTTTTCTGGATTTTGCAGGCCGCGTTAATCCCGGACCAAATGCCCTGTGCAGCGGCCTCTTCATACCCCGACGTCCCGTTGATCTGTCCGGCAAGGAATAGGCCCGATATCAACTTGGTTTCCAGAGTGGGCTTGAGCTGAACAGGGTTCACATAATCGTATTCTATGGCATAGGCAGGCCGCATGATTTCGGCGGATTCCAATCCGCTAACGGACCGGACAAACTGGATCTGGATTTCCATGGGCAGGCTGTTTCCAAGTCCGCTGGCATAAATCTCATCGGTATCGAGGCCCTCGGGTTCCAGGATGACCTGGTGTTTGGCTTTGTCCGGGAAACGAACGATCTTGTCTTCGAACGAAGGGCAGTATCGGGCGGAAATCCCTTTGATAATGCCGCCGTACAGGGCGGAACGTTTTAAATTTTTCCGGACAATCAAGTGGCTTTTCTGGTTGGTATGACCGATAAAACTCGGAACTTGAGGCAGCGTAATCTTATCCGTAAAATACGAAAACGGTACAGGCTCTTGTTCTGCGCCATGGGCCGTAAAAGCGCTGAAATCGATACTCGATTTTTTGAGCCTCGGCGGCGTACCGGTCTTCATTCTTCCGAGTTCAAATCCAAGGGATTTCATATGTGCCGGCAATCCGTAAGAAGCGAACTCGCCGGCCCTCCCGGCTTTAAATGAGCAAAATCCGATATGCACCAGTCCCCTTAAAAAAGTTCCCGTAGCCAAAACAACCGCATCGGCCTGATAGCCAAACCCCGTTCGATCCTCCACCCCGGCGACCCGGCCGTCTTCCACCACAAGTCGTTCCACCATGGCCTGCTTCGGATCAAGGTTCGGCTGTTTTTCAATGACCGATTTCATGGCCATATGATACCGTATTTTATCGTTTTGGGTGCGGGAAGAATGAACGGCAGGGCCTTTTTTCGTGTTAAGGGTTCGGTATTGTATGGCGGATTTATCGGTAATCTTCGCCATTTCGCCGCCCAAGGCATCGATTTCTTTAACCAGTTGCCCTTTTGCCATGCCGCCGATGGACGGGCTGCAGGGCATGGATGCGACTTTGTCCAAATCAATGGCCAAAAGAAGCACACAGCAACCCATTCTGGCAGCAGCCAGCGCCGCCTCACATCCCGCATGGCCGGCGCCGACAACAATAATATCATACTTTTTTCCGTGAAACGCCATTATGAAACTATTTTACAATTTTTATGTGAAAATGTATATATTAACAAATAAAATTAATCATTAATTCGGCAAAAACAACGGCGATCCAAACCGAATAAAATGCGACAACGATACAATGATTTTAACAGCTATCTGAACAGCATCTTCGGGTGCAGGGTTCATAAAATCACTATCGATGCCGGACTTTCTTGTCCAAACAGGGACGGCACCATATCCCTGGGCGGCTGCATTTATTGCAATGACAGGGGCTCCGGCACCGGTGCCCATCTAAAGGGACTGACGGTATCCGACCAGATTGCAGCAGCGAAACCCATGCTTTCAAAGCGCTATAAGGCAAAAAAATTTATCGCATACTTTCAGTCTTTTACGAACACCTACGGCCCGATTGACACATTAAAGCACCTCTATGAACAGGCCCTTGATGGCGAAGATATGGTCGGGCTTTCCGTCGGCACCAGGCCGGATTGCATCAGCGAACCGATCCTGGAACTTTTACAGGGATACACAAAGAATTATCTGATCTGGATAGAATACGGACTCCAATCGGCCCACGATTCAACTCTTGCACTGATCAACCGCGGGCATGATTTCAACTGTTTTAAAACCGCTGTAGAGGCGACAAAAAACCGTGGGATCAACATCTGCGCCCATGTAATCCTCGGTCTTCCCAACGAAAAAAAGGAGCATATGCTCCAAACCGCACGGATTGTCGCCGATATGGGGATAGACGGAATCAAGCTTCATCTTTTGTATGTTGTGAAAGGCACAATTCTTGAAAAACTGTATCATGAGAATAATTACAAGTGCCTGGAGCAGCAGGAATACATCGATATCGTCTGTGATTTCTTGGAACGCATTCCAAAACAAACAGTGATTCAGCGACTGACCGGCGATCCGCATCCAAAAGAGTTGGTCGCGCCGGCATGGTCCTTAAAAAAAACGGAAACCATCGCTCTCATCCGGAAAACACTTGAAAACAGGGATACGTGGCAAGGAAAATATGTTGGCGGTTAAAACAGCGTCAGGATTTAAAGGAATTCTCCCGTGTATCGCTGCGCCAGAGGATACCTTCTGCCATAGCCGAACGCCTTTGACGTGACCTTGAGGCCCGGCGCCGCCTGATGCCGCTTATATTCATTCCTGTCGACCCTTGAGACAACGTCTTCGACAACCCCTTTATCAAATCCCATTCGTGCCAACTCCTGAATACCTTTCATCTCTTCGATATACCCTTTTAAAATGGCGTCCAGAATATCATAGGGCGGCAGATCGTCCTGGTCCAACTGATCCGGTTTGAGCTCGGCAGAGGGCGCTTTGGAAATGATGCGATGGGGAATGATCTCCTTTTCGCGATTGATATAACGCGCAAGTTCATAAACCATGGTTTTCGGAATGTCTGATATGACGGCAAGTCCTCCGGTCATATCCCCATAAAGCGTGCAATACCCGACGGCAATTTCGGATTTGTTGCCGGTGGAGAGCACGAGGGCGCCGTGTTTGTTGGACAGTGCCATAATAATGGTACCTCTGATTCTGGCTTGTATGTTTTGTTCCGTAATATCCGGTTCACTTTCTTTGAAAGCCGGGGACAATACATCCAAAAATTCTTTAAATATGCTATTTATGGGAATCCGCGTCATGACTACCCTCAGGTTCTGTGCCAGTTTTTGGGTGTCTTCAAAATTGTCTTTTGAGGTATATTGAGACGGCATAAACGCCACCGACACATTTTCATGCCCCAAAGCCGTCACCGCAATGCACGCCGTCAGGGCCGAATCGATGCCGCCGCTCAAACCGATAACCGCCTTGGAAAACCCGCACTTCGTCACGTAGTTATGGGTTCCCATGACCAACGCTTTGAAAATGGATTCCGTATCCGACATCGAGATGGTGTGAATGCCGCGATCGCATATTATTAATGTCTTGGAATCAAAGATCAAAAAGTCTTCCGCGAAGTCCGAAGCGCCGGCAATCATTTCGCCGTTTTGGTCGAAAACCGAACTTGACCCGTCAAAAATAACGCTGTCGTTTCCGCCGACCTGGTTGGCATACATCATCGGAAGCCGGTACTTTCGGGCCATAAACGAAAACATATGCTTTCTGAATTTATCATGTCCCAAATAATAAGGAGATGCGGATATGTTGATCACCAGATCCGCGCCGGCGCTGACGTTTTCGGCGACGGGATCTTGGTCATAACTTCTATTTTCAAAAATATCTTCGTCATTCCATGCATCTTCACAAATCGTAAGACCTATTTCATGTCCTTTGTATGAAAACGGCAAACTTTCCCGGCCGGGTTCAAAGTACCGCCGTTCATCAAATATATCATAGGTTGGCAGCAGCCTTTTGTGAACCTTGTGAAGGATCTCTCCGTCTTCAAAAATGACGGCGGCGTTATAAAGCGGTTTCCCTTTGTCGGAAGTATTTTTTTCCACAAATCCGCAGATCACACCAATACCGCGGATGGCGGCAATCAGCCGTTCAAGACAATTCAGATTCGCATCGATAAAATCTTTTCTTTCAAGAAGATCCCGGGGGGGGTATCCCGGAATCACGAGCTCGGAAAAGACCACAAGATCGCATTGGTTTTCAATGGCACGATCGGCGGCCTGCGTGATCTTGCCAAAGTTGTGTTTAAAGTCTCCGATAACGGGATTGATCTGTGCAATGGCTATTTTCATGATATTTGAATGTCTCGTATATTCTGTAATATAATCGTCGGTAAACATTCCGGTCCACAGGACCAGGTTTTCATTGTTAATTTCCACTTCATTTTTGCGTCAGGAACTTTTGTATCAGAATCTTGATATCCTCCATGGCATCCGGTGCCTTCCATATGATTTCCGGGTCTGCTCTAAACCATGTCATTTGACGTTTGGCATATCTTCTGGTATCCCGTTTGAACGTCCTGACCGTTTCTTCCCATGAACAATCGCCATATATAAAATCGACCATATGGCGGTATCCGATGGATTGCATGGATTTCGAATCCGGTGAACATCCCATGGCCAAAAGCCCTTTGACTTCATCCAAAAGGCCGTGGTCGATCATGACATCCACTCTTTTGTTAATGCGATCATACAGTATTTCCCGGGGGATATGAAGGCCGATTTTCAAAACAACAAACGGATGGTCGTTAAAACCATGGGCCTTGTGTAGGCCCGAAATCGCTTTTCCGGTCATCGCGAGCACTTCCAGGGCTCTTATAATTCTGTAGGCATCGTTGGGATGTATCTTTTTCGAAGCCTCGGGGTCCTGGCGGCACAATCGATCGTACAAGAAGGCTGCGCCATGGATGTCGGCTTCTTTTTTTAAACCGTTCCGAATATTTTCTCCCTCGGCTTCTGTTTCAAATAAACCATTTAAGAGCGCCTTGATATAGAACCCGGTTCCACCGACCACAAAAGGGATCTTATTTCGGTGATACAGCGTTTCAACCCTTTCACGGGCCATGACTGCATACTGCCTGGCATCGAACCGTTCATCCGGATCGATAATATCAATCATATGGTGTTTGACCTGCGCTTTTTCCTTTGCGGTCGGTTTGGCGGTGCCGATATCCATGTGCCTGTATATTTGCATTGAATCGGCGCCAACAATCTCGCCGTCGAAGATTTCCGCCAACCGCATGGCCGCAGATGTTTTTCCCAAAGCCGTGGGTCCGCATATGACAATGACTCTTGGCCGAATCGTTTCGGATTCCATCGAATATGCCCTTTTCAACCCTTTAAAGCAGTTGCAATCTATAGGATTTTCAACCGTTTCTCAAGGAAAATCGATCCTGATATGCAATCAAATAAACCCCTGTGAAATTATCTGAATCAAATAAAAAGTATTTCTATTTTTCATATTGACATTGACAAATCAATCGGATAATTGTTTTAAGTCTATTATTAAAAAGTATAGGCAGAACGCCATAAAAATAATTACAGTAAAAAGGAGGTTTTGAATGCCAACAGTCGAGTACATGGGAAAGACATTTACCGTAGATGAAGACGGCTTTATCGACAGCTACGAAAACTGGTCTGAAGAATGGGTACAATGGGTAAAACACCAAGAAGGCATCGAAGAATTAAATGACGAGCATAAAAAAGTGATTACGGTTCTTCAGGAATACTATGAAAAAAATGGGATTGCTCCCATGGTTCGTATCCTTTCAAAAGTCACCGGTTTTAAGCTGAAACATATCTACGAACTGTTCCCGTCAGGACCCGGCAAGGGAGCATGTAAGATGGCCGGTCTTCCGAAACCCACAGGATGTGTCTAATTCAAACGATACATCGGTTTCACCTAATTTTGAGAAAAAAGGCTCTGCATTTTGGCAGGGCTTTTTTTTTGTAATGGAGAGATGACATGATTTGTACCGTTAAGTCGAAAAGCCGTACAGAGCTCATCGATATCACTTCCACCATACAGGACTTGGTTGCCGACTCCCGGATCGGCCGGGGGCTCTGCATGCTATATGTTCCCCATACAACCGCTGCCATAACCATCAATGAAAGTGCCGATCCGAGCGTCAAAGATGATATTCTGATGGTCATCAATACCATTGTCCCGTGGAAGGCCGGATATCGTCATATGGAGGGAAACTCTCCGGCCCATGTAAAATCCACGCTTGTCGGACCTTCGGAGCTCATCGCCGTGGAGAATGATCGTCTGGTACTGGGTACATGGCAGGGTATATTTTTCTGCGAGTTCGACGGCCCTCGAACCAGAAAGGTCCACGTGAGCTTCATCAAAGAAAATATTTAAGGAGTAACCCGTGCCGCCAACGGATGATCCATTCGATGACATCGATCGGGCGATACTTAACCGGATCCAATCCGATTTTCCCGTAACCCGGCGTCCCTATCTTTCAATTGCCCAAAATCTCGACCTGTCCGAAGAAAACGTGATCAACAGGATTAAACGACTTAAGAAAAAAGGAATTATCCGTCGAATCGGAGGGAATTTTGCACCTGAAAAATTGGGATTTGTAAGTACCCTCTGTGCGGCAAAGGTCTCGAAAGATAAAATTGATGGTTTTGTCGATGCCGTAAACCGATATCCCGGGGTAACCCACAACTACCTCCGGGATAATCCGTATAACATCTGGTTCACCTTTATCGCTCAATCCATGAGCGAAATCGTTGATAACCTTGAAAAGATCTCCCGGGAAACCGGCGTAACAGATATTTTAAATCTGCCTGCAACAAAAATGTATAAAATCAAGGCCCATTTCGATATTTAATCCAACTTGGAATTTGATATTTGGAATTTCAAATGGAAGATATCCGTATCGCAACCGTGACTTTTCATTCAGTTGTCGGAGAAGTGCGTCGGAATATAGACGCCATGGACCACTGGATAACGGCGTCAAAAAATGAGGGTGCCGCCATCGTATGCTTCCCTGAATTGAATATCACGGGATACAGTCATCTCGAAGAGATTAAAGAATCAGCGCAATCTGTTTCCGGCCCCGTAACCCGGCGGCTTTCCGTCTTATCCAAATCCCAAGACATTGTCATTCTGGCGGGAATGGTGGAAAAGGATGATACAAATCGTACGTATGCCAGTCACCTGGTCATCAAGCCCGACGGATTCGTGGGTGTCTATCGGAAGCTGCACATAGCGCCTCCTGAGCAGGGTATTTTTACACCCGGCAACGCAATCCCCTTGTTTGATGCAGGCGGGATCAAATTCGGCATACAGCTCTGCTATGATTCCCATTTCCCTGAACTCGCGACGTATATGGCCGTAAAAGGCGCCGACATCATTTTCATTCCCCATGCATCCCCGAGGGGGACACCTCAAGAAAAATTAAGTTCATGGATGCGCCATCTGGCGGCGAGGGCATTTGATAACGGCCTGTTCGTCGTTGCCTGCAATCAGACCGGAGACAATGAAAAAGGTCTCTGTTTTCCGGGCATCTCGGTGATCATCGGACCATGGGGAAACGTTATTAAAAAAAATCTCGGGAACACGGAAAGTCTGACGGTGGCGGACCTGAAATCCGAAGAACTAAAGCATGTCAGAGACCACCGAATGCGATATTTTTTACCCAACAGAAGGCCCGAGCTTTATAATATTGATTGAATGACCCCAATTAGAGCGTGAATCCCCAATCGGGGTCATTTCCGATCCATCATTCAAATATAATGTCGTTAGAGGTACCTTTGGCTGTACATTAATAATATTTCCAATGAAGAACAACCGTCCCTTTGGCTATTCGCACAGACAAAGCTTTCGGCCCTGAAGGGTCAGGTGCCCGTTCGGGGTAAATTCACCGATCATACATATCACTTGCTTCATTCCTCTGGTCAAAAGGGACCACCAGGCATCCAAAACATCAAAATGGCCCCATTGGGCGGTGATGATCTCTACCGAGTCTACTCGACTGATTTGCCGGATGGTTTTCATTTCAAACGCGGCATCCCAGTCGGCAGGCTCTGTTCCGACAACATAAACAATGAGTCCTGTTTTCATAAATCTCACCTCCTTTCATCTTTTATTCAGTCCCGCCGAGGATGCTCGAAAGGTTCAAAAAAAAAGCCCCTCAATCTTTAAAATAAGATTGAAGGGCTGCACCCAGTTTACTTAACCCTTTTTTTACTGAATCCGCAACACCCCCGTCACTTCGCAAGGGCATGGCTAATTTTACAGGCAGGTCTTCTGACTCTCCCGCCTTTTTAGCGGCCTTCCCATTCCGGATCGCCGGAACAGTGGCATATGGTTGCTAAAAAGGTTCCTTCATTATAGAAGTCATCTCAAAAAAGTTTTTTCGCCCGATATCGGCGTTGAGCCCTCGTATCAAGTCCTCGACATACTGGAGTATGCCTGCGGGTTGATCCTCGGTCTCGCGTTCTTGTCCCGCCGATCTTGGGCGGGAGATCTCGACCGAAAATCCTAATTTTGAGATAGCTTATAGTAAGGTCGGGATTACAGCGGCGGGACCGCTCCCGATTTTCACGGGATTCCCTATTAAGCCTTTTGTCGGCACCTGATAACGATTTCCTAAAGGATATGAAAAATCTTGTCAAGGAATTTGTACGTGTTGATCTTTACAATGAAATAAAATTATGAATATAGTTTCAACCAACTCGGTCTGAAACCTAAACACTGAGACCTTTGAAAAATGTTCATTTTTGTTCAAGTTCAAGGAAGGTGAAAATTTTAACCACAGGAATACATTGAGTATTTCGAGGATTTAAATATGAACATAACGCAGAAATTGAGCAAAAGGGGGCGTTTTTCAAGGGGCTCACATTCAGGAGATAAAACATGACTTCAACCGTTCCAACCCGTGATCAGGCTTTCGCGCTTCTAAATCAGTACAACAAAAATGAGAGCCTTATCAAACATGCGCTGGCTGTAGAAGGCGTGATGCGGTATTTCGCCCGAAAAAGACAAGAAGATGAAGAAAAATGGGGCATTATCGGTCTGATCCATGACCTTGACTACGAACAGTTCCCGGAAGAACACTGTCGAAAAACCGAAGAAATTTTAAAACAAAATAACTGGCCGCAAGAGTATATCCGTGCGGTGGTCAGTCATGGTTGGGGAATTTGCTCGGATGTTGAGCCGAAAACAGAACTCGAAAAGGTGCTTTACGCCATTGATGAGCTTACCGGCCTTGTGGTGACGACAGCGCTTGTTCGCCCTTCAAAAAGCCTGATGGACCTGAAAGCCAAATCTGTCAAAAAGAAGTGGAAGGATAAACGGTTCGCTGCTGGCGTCGATCGATCCATTATTGAAAAGGGCGCAAAAATGCTGGGCGTCGAGCTGACGGAATTGATTACGGATACGATTATGGGCATGCGGGAAGTGGCCGATAAGATCGGTTTGAAAGGGGAAGGTTAAGCCCGGTTTGAATACATTGCGTGTACGTGTACAGGGGGTACGCTTCCCCGTTTCACTCCGACGTCTGCGTGTCTGGTCATTTCAACAACTTAGCAGCGGGGGCATTCCTGCCCCCTCCGCGTTCTCCCGCAAAAAAACCTGCGGGAGCCGCGGTCTCCCCCACCGCTAAGCTATTGAAATGACGAAGCCACTCCGCCAATATCGTTTCACGAAAAAGCGCACCCCCTGTACACGTACGTTCATGTCACCGCTTGCGAAGATCGGCAATGGACTTTTTGATTTTGTGAATGAGCGGTCTTTTGATGTGAACTTTTAAGTAAAGATCTCCCGGCGCTCCTCCGCCTTTTCCATCTTCTCCCATTCCCGCAAGCCGTATTCGCTGTCCCTCCGAGACGCCCGGCGGAATCCTAACCAGCAGTTTTTTGGATTTTTTTCGCAAAAAATAAGCGTAAGGTCCTCCCTGCCGTGCCTGTTCACCGGTCAAATGAATCACGTCCTCAAGATCTTTGCCGTTTTGGGCGATCTCAATGCCGCTGATTTTTTTTAAAATAAATCTGGAGAGCTTTCCCAGGGTACCCGGCGGCGGAATTGTCGATTGACCGCGTTCGCCACCTTGATACGGGCCGCCAAAAATAAATCCCCCGGCAAAAAAACCGGGGCGTTTGAACTGAAAGGATCGGTAATTGCTTCCGTAAAATTCCCTGAAGACGTCATCGAAGCCTCGAAATCCGAATGCCTTTGCCATTTCTTCAAAAACATGGTTGATATCCGAACCGCTAAAAATATCCTGTTCGGAATAGCTGCTTTTGAACCGGGTGTGGGCGGATGATCCGAACCGTTGCCGTAAGGCATCGTATTCGCGCCTTTTCGCCGGATCCGAAAGCACGGCGTAGGCTTCATTGACAGTCTTCATCTCTTCGGAAGCTTTTGGATTGCCTTGATTTCTGTCCGGATGATATTTAAAGGCCAAATGCCGGTAGGCCTCTTTGACCTGTTTCTGCCCGGCATCCTTTTCGATCCCCAATATCTGGTAATAATCTCTTTGGGACATAAGATTTCGAATTCTCTTGGAATATAAGATTAAGGCTATAGTTTAAAAACGTCTCCGGGTTTCATTAGCGCCACTTTGGCCGAGGTTTCTTCTTTCACTTTATCCGCCCATGCGTTGGGATCCTGTTTGATGACATCAAACGTATTATAGTGAATCGGAATCACATACCCCGGTTCAATCAGTTTTACGGCGCGCAAGGCATCATCCGGACCCATGGTAAAGTTGTCTCCGATGGGCAGAATCGCCAGATCGATCCCCTCTTCACCGATCAGTTTCATATCGAAGAAAAGGCCTGTATCGCAGGCATGGTAAATCTTCTTCCCTTCTATGTACAACAAAAATCCACAGGGATTGCCGCCGTAAGTGCCGTCCGGAAGCGCTGATCCATGCTGGGCAATGGTCAATTTTACACGGCCCCAGGGATAATTGAAACCACCGCCGATGTGTTGCGGATGAACGTTTTCCAATCCCTGCTTAACGAACCAGTTCTGAATCTCATAGTTTGAAATGACGGTCGCATTGGTTCTCTTGGCGATGTCTATGGTATCCCCTAAATGATCGCCGTGGCCGTGTGAAACAAGGATGTAATCCGTTTCGATCGCATCTGCCGAAACCGGCGCCAAAGGATTCCCGGTAATGAAGGGATCAATCAACAATTTTGCGCCTTTGGATTCGATCAAAAAACATGCATGCCCATACCATGTTATGTTTATTGCCATTTCAGGACCTCCTTTTTTAAGGCTCATTTTAATTGCCATAAAAGTTCTTTCTTTAAAATTACCATAATCCCTGTTTTATGTAAAACATCATCTCCCATTCACCATTTAAAGGCCGAATACCGCTTAAGACAAAAATATCAAATGCCGATAGGTTAAAGAGGTGTTTGACTTGCATCAACAAATTCGATAGTCTGATTATCGGGGTTGAAACACACAAAAGTGCCATGAAAGCGTGTTGTCGTTACATGAGCTAACATTCATAACACAGTGCCTGTGTGTAGGGCATATGTTTACTTTTTTTTCAAATTCAATGAAGCTTCCCCTTAAAACCTATTCGGTGCAGCTCCCAATGGACAAATTGTCTCCGGGCGTGGACAACATCCATTTCGATGTGTATCTGAGCCCGGCGTTTTGTCTTTCCTCAGCCAACTTGGTTCGGCAGCTTTTTCTAAAACACGCCAAAATGAAAAATCTTTTAGACTTGGATGGCGCATCGAGTCTGGTTTCCGAAAGAGACGCGTTTAAGCATCATTGCAGTGATGTCCTGCGCGCTGCGGTCAATCAAGCAAAGTCTGCTTCAGAAATTCAAATCGATCTGCTGGCTCAAATCGCTATTATCAAAAAATTGACAAAGCAAATTCCGTTCCAGTTCAACAGGTTATCGGAAGATCTTAACGATATCGCCAGAAAGCACGAAATCTCGTCCAGCGAAGGACTGAGCGGATATATTAGAATAAAAGAAAAGCTGTCCCGGGTCCAGGAAAATAAAAAATCCATCCTGCTTAATGTTGCATCGGATCTTTTTAGGTATCTGATAGAGGTTCAACAGGAAAGCAGTACAGAAATGCGGGAGTCGATATTGGGGTCTGAAACGGTTTTGCCCGACGATTTCTTTTCCAATCCCTTTATCCATGCAGAGAATCCTTTCGAGGATCTGTTTATGATGGAAAAATATGTTCTAATCGGCCATCGTTTTGAAGATCCGGACAGCTATGAGAATTTGCTGTCCTTGCTTAGAAAACTTTTAAGAAAAATCCTGCTAAAAATTTTTCTAACCGGTCCATCCGCAGCAAACGGATCTGTCGATAAAACAAAAATCGCCCGCCCGATCCTTGGATCATCTGCAAAAAACGTTAAAGATACCCATTATGATGAAATCGACATGTGGCTTAGACATGTGGATAACATGGACTTAATGTTTAACTGCTTTAATTCCAGAAGCCGGTATAAGGTTCTTAAAAAACAAAAAGCAGACCGGAAAGAACTTGAAAATCTTAAGAATCTGGCGAAAAACCAAGAAAAACGATTGCATTTTTTTTATAAAAAATTCAAAAAAATCGGCCTTACCCAACGAATCACCGCTTTTTATCAAATGAAATCGATCTATCTTGAATATTGCCCGCCGCTGGTACCCCATCAGGTCTTACAGTATCTTATTCAACCCAAAAAAAGAAAAGATATTGCAAGACAGCTTGCTCGTGTAAAAGGATTTTACGGCAAATCATTCTCCCTTGCACCTTTGAAAAAAAAGATCGCGGATATTAAAAATATTACGGTTTTAGAGAAGAAAAAATATTTGATACAGTTCTTAAACGACTTTGCCCGGTATCACAGAGATCTCCAAAATTTTTTGATCCTCAAAGAAGCAATGGACAGCATCAATCTTGTAACGGAAAAAAAGACCATCGCTCTGTCCCGTGAGAATCATATCCTTTACGAATTTTTGCTCAACGACGAACAGCCGCCCGAGGATAAACCGATTATCAACCATGTGGTCGTCAAGGCGGATGTTCGCGATTCCACACGGATTACCCTGAAAATGAAGGAGAAAGGATTAAACCCGGCATCTTTTTTTAATCTGAATTTTTTTGCCCCCATCACCAGCATCCTGTTTGATTATTCTGCCGAAAAAGTATTTCTTGAAGGAGATGCGGTTATTCTGGCCATCTCCGAGCGTGAAGATGCTCAACAAGGAGGGTATTGCGTGGCACGGGCCTGCGGCCTTGCAGGCAGTATCCTTCAAATCGTACAAAAATATAATTCAAAAAGCGAAAAACATCAGCTGCCGGTGCTCGAACTGGGCATCGGGATAAGCTATACGAACAGTGCGCCGACATTTCTCTTTGATGAAAGTCATCGTATCATGATCTCACCGGCAATCAACGCCGCGGATCGAATGGCGAGATGTGCGAAACCATTGTGCCGGGAAAGCCATAACCCCAAATATCCGTTCAATCTTTACGTATTTCGAACCGCATCGAAAAATAATGACGAAGCTCCGGAAGATGATCCCTTTTTGCGATACAATGTAAACGGTATTGAATTGAATGCAGAAGGCTTTACGAAATTGTCACAGGAAATCGACCTCCAGTCATTCACCTGCCATATCCCAAAGCTGCAAACGGAAAAGATCAAAGTTCATACCGGCAAATTTCCGACGAAAACCGGCAATTATCAAAGATTAATCATACGGGAGGCCCGAATACCGGTTGTTTCCCCGAACGACTTTTCCATCATTCGAAAGACCGATCAAAAATACTTCGAAGTCTGTACGCATCCCTTGCTTTACGACCATGTCGAAAAACGATAATTCCTTTTAAATCCGGTTTGTCCCGAATTAATTGAGTCTCCCTACCTTTTGTTCCACCGCATCGATAATTACGCCGTTTTTCGTCAATTCTTTAATCATTTGAATATCTTCATGCTATATCCGATCTTTTTCCAAATGCGGGACGGCATTTCTAATGGCGGTGTATGCCGCCAGGGATCCTTCACCCGGTTTCATATTGGTGAAAAGGTCCAGTGCCTGCGCATCGCACAGGAGTTCAATGGCAACGACGTTTTCGGCATTTTTGATGATGTCTCGACATTTGCGCGCAGAAATCGTTCCCATGGAAACATGATCTTCTTTGTTGGCGGAAGTCGGGATGGAATCTACACAAGCCGGGTGAGAAAGAACCTTGTTTTCTGAAACAAGGGCGGCGGAATTCTGAACACGGTTCAATCCACCCGAAGGGCAAATAAGGAAGGTTTGACAGATTTCAATCCCGGAAGCTGCTATTCGGAATCGATCCCGTTAATATTTGCGCTGGCAACGCATTATATGAACCTCAGTATCGAAGAGGCCGTTACCGCCCTTACCATTAACGGTGCGGCAGCGTTGCG
>Ga0307417_10000661_pt1 | contig 13988 bp, 9 predicted proteins | sample SalMarWE160210MG_2_FD_202514 | JGI IMG/M metagenome (GOLD analysis project Ga0307417, IMG submission 202514) | Salt marsh sediment microbial communities from the Plum Island Ecosystem LTER, Massachusetts, United States - WE1602-10 | ecosystem: Environmental > Aquatic > Marine > Intertidal zone >...
TGAGCAGTTGAAGGCCGCCATCGACGCCATCAACGACCTCGCCGACGAAGCCGGCAAAGAACCTTGGGACTGGACCGCTGCCGAGCCCAAGACCGCCCTCATCGAGCAGATGACCGCACTGTGCGGCGACGAACTGGGCAAGGCCTACTCGATCAAGCAGAAGCAGTCCCGCATGACCGCCGTCGACGAGATTCGCGGCCGCGTCTTCGCCGAGATGATCAAGGAAGACATGGACACGGTCGCGGTCAACGAGATCAAGGACATGTTCCACAACCTCGAGGCATCGGTCGTGCGCAGCCGCATTCTCGAAGGCCAGCCGCGTATCGACGGCCGCGACACCCGCACCGTGCGCCCGATCACCATCCGTACCGGCGTCCTGCCGCGCGCCCACGGCTCCGCCCTGTTCACCCGCGGCGAAACCCAGGCCATGGTGGTCGCCACCCTGGGCACCGGCCGCGACGAGCAGATCATCGACGCGCTGACCGGCGAATACACCGACCGCTTCATCATGCACTACAACATGCCGCCCTTCGCCACCGGCGAGACCGGCCGTGTCGGTAGCCCGAAGCGGCGCGAGATCGGCCACGGTCGGCTGGCCAAGCGCGGCCTGCTGGCCATGCTGCCGAGCAAGGACGAATTCGGCTACACCATCCGCGTCGTATCCGAGGTCACCGAATCGAACGGTTCCTCCTCCATGGCCTCCGTTTGCGGCGGCTCGCTCGCCCTCATGGACGCCGGCGTGCCCATGCCCAAGCACGTCGCCGGCATCGCCATGGGCCTGATCAAGGAAGGCAACCGCTTCGCGGTGCTGACCGACATCCTGGGCGACGAGGACCACCTCGGCGACATGGACTTCAAGGTGGCCGGCACCGAAGACGGTGTCACCGCCCTGCAGATGGACATCAAGATCGAGGGCATCACCAAGGAGATCATGCAGGTCGCCTTGAACCAGGCCCGCGAAGCCCGCCTCCACATCCTGGGCTTCATGAACCAGGCCGAGAACCAGCCGCACGAGATGAGCCAGTACGCCCCGCGCATGCTGACCGTCAAGATCAACCCGGAAAAGATCCGTGACGTGATCGGCAAGGGCGGCGCCACCATCCGTGCCCTGACCGAGGAAACCGGCACCCAGATCGACATCCAGGAAGACGGCACCGTCACCATCGCCTGTACCAGTCCGGAAGCCGGCGAAGCCGCCAAGAAGCGGATCGAGGACATCACCGCCGAGGTCGAAGTGGGTCGCACCTACGACGGCACCGTGCTCAAGATTCTCGACTTCGGCGCCATCGTCAACGTACTGCCCGGCAAGGACGGCCTGTTGCACATCTCCCAGATCGCCCACGAGCGGGTCAGCGCCGTCGCCGACCACCTCAAGGAAGGCCAGGCGATCCAGGTCAAGGTGTTGGAAACCGACGACAAGGGCCGCATGCGTCTGTCCATGAAGGCATTGATCGAGCCCCCTGCGCCGAAACCACAACCGGCCATGGAGCAGCAACCCACTGCCGAATAACCGGACTACCTGTCCGGACCAACAAAAAAGCCGCGATCAAGCGGCTTTTTTGTTGTCAGCTGAACCGGCGTGTTGCCTTGCGGCCAATCTCAGCCCGTCGTATTCATAGCGTCATCCGGACGGCTGCTCGGCACGCGGTCCGCATTCCGGGAAAGCCTTGGCCTTACAGCCGAGGCAGGAGCCGGACGGCAGCTTGTCGTACAAAGCGAAGCGCGGCTTGGTGCCGACCGGGAACAGGTTGTATTCCTTGATATCCTCCATGAAGCCGCCCTTCTCCAGCATGGCCGCGACAGCCGGCTTCATGCGGTAGAAATACAGACCGCCGCCCTTCTTGCGCCAATGCCGTGCCTGCTCGGCCAGGAATTCTGCACCGGCCAGGTCGACGAAATTGACGCCGCTCGCGACGATGACGAGGTGCTTCACGTCCGGCGCATTCTCTTCAAGCTGCTGTATCTGTGTTTGCAGGTGGGAAACTGCGCCGAAGAAGATCGACCCGTTCAAACGCATAAAGCGAATCTGCGGGCACTGGGGCTCGTCCTCCACGGCAATGTAATGGTCGCTGTCCGGCGCGGTATCCGGCAGGGCCGCCTCGACGTAAGGCCTGGAGGTCCGGTACAGGTAGAGCGCGAGCGATAGGGCAATACCGAAGAAGATGCCTTTTTCAAGATCGATCAGGGTACCGATCAAGGTCACCCAGAGCACCACAGTCTCGGCACGGCTGATCTTGGGCAACACCCCAATATGATGGGTGTCGATCAGACCCCAGGCGACCAGGAACAGGATACCGGCCATGGCGGCGGTCGGCAGATAGGCGGCCAAGGGCGCGACCAGCAACAGGATCAGGACCAGGAAGAATGAGGCGAAGACAGCCGCCAGCGGTGTGCGTGCGCCAGCCGCGTAGTTCACACCACTACGGTTGAAGGAGCCGGACGCGGCATAGCTGGACAGGAAACTGCCGACCAGATTGGACAGGCCCTGGCCGATGAACTCCTGGTTGCCGTCGATATGCTGACCCGACTTGGTCGCCACCGCACGCGAGATCGAGACGGCCTCGGTCAAGGCCAGCATGGTGATGATCAGCGACGGGAACAGCATCGTCTGCAGGCTGTTGAAGGAGAAATCGGGTATCGAAAGCGGCGGCAATCCCGCCGGCAAGGCACCGACCGTCTTGATATGGGTGACGTCCTGGCCGTAGGCGCCATTGATCACTACCGCCACCACGCTGCCGACCACCATGGCCGCGATCATGTACGGAATCTTCGGAATCCAGCGTTTGACCGCGATACCGGTGAACAGGGTGATGGCCGCCACGCTGGTGACGTAGGGATTGATCTCCCCGATCATCTCGACGAAGAGCTTCAATACCTCGAAGAACTCCGTCCCGCGTGGGATCGGCAAGCCGAAGAAGTTCTTGATCTGGCTGCCGGCGATGAGCATGGCCGCGCCGGCGGTGAAACCGATCACGACCGTATGCGAGATGAAATTGACCAGCACCCCCATGCGCGCCATGCCGAGGATAAACTGGAACAGGCCGGTCAGGAAGGTCATGGTCAGCACCATGCCGATGAACTCGGGCGTACCCGGCTGGGCATAGGGGCTGACCGAGGCGAAGACGGCGATGGAGATGGCGGTGGTCGGGCCGGACACCAGGTGCCAGGACGAGCCGAACAAGGCCGCGACGATGGCCGGCGCCATGGCCGCATAGAGGCCGTATTCGGGCGGCAGGCCGGCAATGGTGGCGAATGCCACGGCCTGGGGCAGAACGATCATTGCACCGGTCAGGCCCGCCATGGAATCGGAGCGAACCGTGGTCTTGTCGACCATCGGCCACCAGCGCATGAATGGAAATGCCTTATAAACCCAGAGTGGACAACTGGAGGCGAAAGAGGACAGGGATGGAATTTGCATAATCCGATAATTTTAATTCAATTCATTGAACCATCAAATAATGCTGATGGTCTGTTCCATTCAGGACACATGCCTAAGTTAAACCAACTATGAGTAGGGTTTTTTACTCTCGAACCCATAAAAAACGTTGATAGCATGAACTTCTCCCAAATTTACTGAGTCCTGGCCATCATGGAATCGAGCCCTGCCATCGAACTGTCCAAACATATCCTGCTGGTATTCGGAACCATCCTGGCCGTGGGCAGCTTGTCCGGCCTGGTCGCCAGCCGCTTCAAGGTGCCGGATGTGGTGGTGTTCCTGCTGGCAGGCCTGCTGATCGGGCCGGGCATGCTGGGGCTGATCGACGTCAAGGCCGGCTCCGCGATCAACCAGACGATCCTGATCTTCGGCGCGAGCTACATCCTGTTCGACGGCGGCGCCTCGCTCAGGTTGAAAGTACTGAAGGAGGTCTGGATCAGTATCGTGGTCCTGGCCACGGCCGGCGTCCTCATCTCGGCCTTCATCACCGGTGCCGCCGCCCAAGCCATCCTCGGCATCCCGTTTATCATCGCCCTGCTGCTCGGTTCGACCATCGCCTCGACCGACCCGGCCACGCTGGTACCTGTATTCAAGCAGGTACACATCAAGGATCGCGTCGCCCAGACCGTGATGAGCGAATCGGCCTTCAACGACGCCATGGGTGCCATCATCACCTTCACCCTGCTGGGCATCGCCATGGGGCAAGGCAGCTTCTCGGCCGGCGATGCCCTGCTCGATCTGCTCAAGCAATCTGCGATCGGCATCCTGACCGGCGGCATCCTGGGCTACCTGGCGGCCGTACTGATTGCGCACGAGAAATACGATTTCCTTGCGGAGTACTCGCCAGTCGTCACGCTGATGGCCGTGATCGGCGCCTACATGGGCGCGCAGGACCTGCATTCGTCCGGCTTCATGGCCGTGTTCGTGTTCGGCATCGTGCTCGGCAACAAGGACGTGTTCGGCTTCGAGATGGAACCGCGCGAAGAGGAGAAGATGGAGGAGTACGTACTCACCACCTCCTTGATCATGCGCATGTTCATCTTCATCCTGCTCGGCTCGCAGGTGAACTTTGCACTGATGGCCAAGTATCTCCTGCCCGGCCTCGCCATCGTCGCCATCTTCATGCTGATTGCCCGACCTGCGACGGTCTTCGCCTGCACCCTGCCCGACCGGCGCGCGAAGTGGAGCCTGAAGGAGATGCTGTTCATGTGCTGGACCCGGGAAACCGGCGTCATCCCTGGGGCACTGGCCGGCATGCTGGTCGGCATGAAGGCACCGGGCGCGGACATCATCGCTTCGATCACCTTCATCGCCATCCTGTCCACCATCCTGATCCAGGCCACCACCACCAAGTGGCTGGCAGGCAAGCTCGGCCTGCTGGTCGCAGACAAACCGGTTGCACAGCCCGCCGAGATACTCAGCGAAACCAGCCCGATACCGGTCGCGCAGGGCACAGCAACCGAAACCCCCGCCGGCTAGGTGCGTTAGGACGCCGCACGGCAGAGGCCCCGCCGCAACGGCTTTAATATCGAGACTTAGAGCCCCAGGGGATTGGCCGGGTCGACCTCATCCATGAATGGCAGTTTGCGGTCGCGATGGGTGATCTGGTACATCAGGCCGATCCAGTTGGCGACCACGGCTTCGGCCGTATCGTGCCAAGTGTTGTCGACCCGATCCGCCACCCTCGCCTCTGGGAATTCCGGCACGGGCCCGCCACGCTCGACCGCCGCCTCCAGCCGGCAGCGGTATTCGTTCAGCAGCGCCTGTTCGCGCGGCCCGAAATAATGCTTCGGGAAGGGGGGCGGCTGCTTAAGCACGCCCTTGCCGTAGAGCAGCAGATCACGCTTGTATTCCTTGAGCAGGGATATGGTGTCGTATTCGGGGTGGCCCTGGAAGAACACCTGCCGGAAACCGTCCGCGCTGGTCGCCAGATGCACGCCGACCTCGCTTTCCGCCAGCACCCGGAGCCCCGCAGTGTCGAACTGGGCCCGGCTGACGTCGTTCCAGCGCGAATGCGGCACGTCGAAACGGGTGTTGATGTCGGCCACCAGGGGATGGCGCTTGTCCACCACGCGGTGCTCGAATACGCCCCAGACCTTCTGCGCTTGCGGCACCCGCACCTGGCCGTGGCGGAATTGCAGCACGGCGTGGGTGGTCAGACATGAACAGAGCGTCGTGGTGACGTTGTCCCAGGCCCAGTCGATGACCTTGATCAACGGTTCCCAGAACGGCTCCTGAGACAAATCGTGGCCGGTGACGTTGGCGCCGGTGATGATCAGCGCATCGAGCCCGTCGGCCATGATCCGTTCGAGCGGCTCGTAATACTTGTCGATATGGGCCTGGGCGCCGGCACCGCGTTTCAACTCCGGCAGGGTGAACGGATGCACCCAGAACTGCGCGATCGGGTTGGCCTCGCCCACGAGACGGAAGAACTGACGCTCGGTCGCCGCCAGGGCCGCATCCGGCATCATGTTGAGCAGGCCGATGTGCAGTTCGCGGATTTCCTGGTGCAACGCCCGGTTCGAGCTGAGCACGGTGACGCCTTCCTCGCGCAAGCGGAGAAAAGTGGGCAGATCGTTATGGGCGACAAGGGGCATGGCTGGTGGAGATCAACGAGTAATGCATTATTGAACCATATTGGTGCCGGTTTTGAGCCCCTGTATCCGCCACCCACCTGACGTGAATCGCTCAACAACGTGTCTCGCGCCTTGCGCGCCACTCATACCCCGACCAGATAAGGCCCGAGGACTTCGCCGATCCAGGTCATGAATTCCCGCACCCGCCTTGGCAGATGGCGGCGGTTGCCGTAAAGCAGCGTCACCGGTAACGGCGCGGCGCGGTATTCGGGCAGGATTTCGACCAGGCGGCCGTTTTCGATGTGTTCGCGCAAACCTGTCTCGGGGGCCTGGATGATGCCCAACCCTGCCAGACAGGCCGCTTCGTAGGCGTCGGAGTTGTTGACGGACAAATTGCCGCCCATGGCGACCGTCCGGGTTTGTCCGCCGGAATCGTCGACATATTCGAAACCCGGACTCTTGCCGCCAAGCGTGGTCACGTAGTGGATCAGTTGATGGCGTTCCAGGTCCGCCAATACAGTGGGCCGGCCACGGCTTGCCAGGTATTTTGGGCTCGCGCAATTGATCTGCCTGAGTACCCCAAGGCGCCGACCGACCAGCGACGAGTCGGCCATCTCGCCGACCCGAAGCACACAATCGAACCCCTCCCGCACCAGGTCCACCAGTCGGTCGGTGGAACTGAATTCGACGACCAGCCTGGGGTGCGTCGCCATGAACTCCGGCAGGCGTGGCAGGACGAGGCTTCTCGCCATCCTCGCCGGCAGGTCCACCCGCAAGCGTCCTTGCAGGTCGGCAGGGCCCGAACGGAACAGCCCCTCCAGTTCTTCCATGTCCGACAATAGATCCTTGCTGCGCTCGTAGTAGACCTGTCCGTCCGGGGTCAGTCGCACCCGGCGTGTGGTTCGATGCAAGAGGCGCGTACCGAGCCGGTTTTCCAAGCCCTGGACGGCGGTGGATACGGAAGCCTTGGGCAAGCCCAGACTCAAGGCCGCCTGGCTAAAGCTGGACAACTCGGCGACCCGGACAAAGATGCGCATGGCTGCGACGGAATCCATCCTTTATTGTTCTCAATATCCGATCAGTCAATTCATTATATGCATATTTATTTACCATTAATCGATTAATAGACTGACGCCGTCCTTTCCACACACGGAGTCGAACATGAACAAAAAGATCGCCCTGATTACCGGCGGCAGCCGTGGCCTCGGCCGCAATGCCGCCCTGAAGCTCGCCGCATGCGGCGTGGACATCATCCTGACCTACCGCTCGCGGGATGAAGAGGCCGCAGCCGTCGTGGCGGAAATCGAACGCCTGGGCGGCCATGCGCTGGCGCTGCCACTGGACGTGGCCGACAGCCGCGGTTTCCCGGCTTTCGCGGAGCAACTGGGCAACGCATTGCGGAAACACTGGCGACGCGACCGGTTCGACTATCTGTTCAACAATGCCGGCATCGGCATACACGCCGGTTTTTCCGAAACCACCGAAGTGCAATTCGACCAGTTGGCGAACATCCACCTGAAAGGCACGTTCTTCCTGACCCAGACCCTGCTCCCCCTGATCGCGGACGGTGGCCGCATCCTCAACGTTTCCAGTGGACTGACGCGGTTCAGCCTTCCCGGTTACGCCGCCTACTCGGTCATGAAAGGCGGCATCGAGGTGCTGACCAAATACCTGGCCAAGGAATTGGGGCCGAGGGGAATCACCGTCAACGTCCTGGCACCCGGCGCCATCGAAACCGATTTCGCCGGCGGGGTGGTGCGCGACAATGCCCAGCTCAACAGCGCCATCGCCAGCCAGACTGCATTGGGCCGGGTTGGCCTGCCTGACGACATCGGCAATGCCGTGACCGCCTTGCTGTCGGACGACAGCGGCTGGATCAACGGCCAACGCGTCGAGGCATCGGGCGGGATGTTCCTGTAGCCCGGCTCGCGCGGACTTCAGCCTTTGCGGGCGATGGCCGTTTCCAGCAAGGCCATGAAGTCCTGCTCGTCGCGCACCTGGGTCACTTCGCGCGAGGTCACGGTATAGCCGTGCGGCCCGGCGATGGCGTCGTAGCGAGGCAGGCGCGAGCGGAACAGGCGCGGGAAGACCCAGCGCCCGAACGCGTTCGGGTCGATCTCGGCGGCGTACTGCAGGCCGGCTTCCTGGAGATAGAGCACCAACTGTTCCTGCAGGAAGGCCGGACGATAGTAGAGCGGCTTGGGATCGCTGACTGCGCGGTCGATCAGCTTCTGCTCCTCCTCGGCGTCGGTGACCTGGATGTACAGGATCAGCGTATGCGCCGCCAGGGTCTCGATCACACGCTCGTCGTCCATCTCGCACAGGCTGCCGCCCGCGTCGTTGACGAAATGGTCGTAGCCGTAGATCTCGTGCGCCTTGCGTATGAACTCGGGCACATCGAGCATGGCGGCGATCTCGGCCTCGCGGTACAGGGCCTGGCGGCGCACGAAGTCGTCCAGCGGCACACCGCCCAATTCCGGGTTGCCGAGCTTGCCGACGAAGGCCAGCACCGGACCGAGATCCTCGATCTTGATGTTGTTGCGGATGTCGATCCAGTCGCGCCGGAGCAGGTCCCTGAGGAAGGGTACCTGCATGGCCTGCTGCTTGATCAGGTCGAGTATGGGTTCGTCCAGGTAACGCTTGCCGATGCGGAAATCGCCCGAGAAGTGGAACCAGTCGTGGCCGCGCAGCATGCCGGACAGATAGGTCTTGCCGACGCCGGACATGCCCAGCAGGGTGACGCTCTTGTTCTTCCAAGCGCGGAACGATTCGACGCTGAAATGCATTTTCGCCTTTGTCGCAGAGGTGGGAATGACCAAATATTACCGTGTTCGCGCCGGTTCGGCTCGAACGCGGTCGTCACCGATCAGGCGGCACGGCCCCGTCCCGCGACCAGGGCGGCCTCCCAGGCCTGGCGATCATCGGGATAACAATGGATGGCCTTCACGAGTGCGTTGCGCCCGTTCATCCCGTTCTGCGCTATTCGGGCAAAACAGGAGGTGCCGGAGCCGAAGTTGTGTTCGATATTGGCGCTGAAGCGTTTGAAATCGGCCAAGCCCGCGGGGGGCGTCTGCGCTTGGTTCCACCAATTGCCCGGCGCATCGAGCAACGCCTTGAGCGTGGCCAATTTGTCGATGATGGCCGCATGCTTGGCCGCGTATTGATCGAGCATCGAGGCATACACGCTGTCGATGGCCTCGGAGACGGCGACCTGGGATCTGCACGGGAAATGGCCCTTGGCCAATCGTTCCAGGGTGAACAGCACCACATCGCCATGGAATTGGCGTCCGAACTCTCCGCACAGGTCGATCTGAGTCTCATCGGCGAGTACCCTCGGGCGGCACTCGGATTCAGCCGTATCCTCCACCGTGCGTCGATGCAGCATGGGCAGATTGGCCTGGACGAAGCGGCCACTCACTTCCGCGCGCACGATACGGCCCAGGCTCGGTCCGGCCATGCGCAGCCGCAGTGCCGCGAACGGGATGAACCATTTCAGCCCCTCCGGCCGGAACACATAGTTGCCGGTGTAGACGGTGCGCGCCGGCTGCACGCTTCCGAGCGCGTCGGCGTATTGGTAGAAGGATACGCGGGTCGGGTGTTCGCCATGGAAGAAGGCATTGAGCCGGCCGGCGAAATGGTCGAAGCCAGCCGCCTCGTCATGCGCGCCGGACAACGGACAGCGGTAGCGGTAAGCCGCCTCGCCCGGGCCGAATCCGAACAGATCGGCCATGTCGTGGTAAGCCGCCTCGCCCTCGCGCCGTGCGCCGTCCTCGTGATGGCCGCAAGGCGCCTGCCCGCCGCGCTCGGCGCTACGTTGCAGGAAGGCGATCACGTCGTCCATAAAATTGCCCGCCATGACCGCCGGCGAAACCGGCGGGTCGCCGACCACCTTGCCGGTCAGCATCAGGGCATCGGTCTGGGAAAAGATTTCATCCAGGGCGTGGAAATAGCTGACGGCATAGACATCGCGATCGCCGGCACGGGTGGCCACCTTGACCTTGAACTCCTGGTCGCTGTCGATGGCGTGGAACAGCACCTTGTCGCGCCCGGCGTAGAGCATGCTCAGCCTCAGGAAGGCCAGATTGCGCGTCACCGACGCGCCCTTGTGACCGGTCAACGGCGCGCGGATGTCGCCCAGCATGGGCGCGAGTGCCGCGCGTTTCTCCGGCCCAAGGACATCGAGCACGGACTGTTGCGCCTCCAGGCCGAAATAGCGGGTGGTCAGCCCTGCCGCGTCGTAGCGACCCGCCAGCTCGCGATGCGCGGCCATGCTGGCCTCATCCAGACTGTCGTCGGCGATGAAGACCTCGACCTTGGCGAAGCGGCCGTCCCGCTGACCCCCGTAACCATACAGCCGGCACAGTTCCTGCAGGCTGTCGAGGCAGGTTTCCAGATGACGTGGCCGATCGGCGACGGGGATGACGACGACGAAGGCATGGCGGTCATCGGAATTCCGCGCCGCGTACAAGGCTTCCAACGCCTGCCACGCGGCCTGATAGGGTTCGAGCTCCGCTTCGTTGAACCCGCCCGCCCACAGCCGGCGCTCCGACTCGGAGATGGCGGCACGCTGTTCAGCGATCGGATCGGTATGCTGGGAAGGCATTCTTGTCGAGCATGATTTCGATCAGGTTGATTGAATCGATCAAGTCGGCCTTGGCGAACAGTTTGTCGATCCCGGCCCTATCCTCGATGCGGTGATGCCGGATACCGAACGACTTGGCCAGCAGCGCGTAATCAGGATTGAGAAAATCGCAGTCGATGAAACGGCTCTCGTAGAGCTGGACCTGGTTCTTGCGGATCAGGCCCATGCTGGCGTTGTTGATCAGCACCACGTTGAGCGGGATGCCGTAGTTGACCGCGGTCATGAGTTCCATGGCGCACATCTGGAAACCGCCGTCGCCCAGGATGGCAAAGGTCGGCGCGGTCTTGGCGAAGCGCGCACCGATGGCTGCCGGGATGGCATGGCCGAGCGCCGAGATGCCGGTGTTCGGGAAATAGCGGCTAGCCGGCCCGAGCGTCAGAAAGTTCTGGGCGAAGACGATGTTGTCGTCGAATAGCTGGATGCCGTCCGGGAAGTGCGCGGACAACACCCGGTAGAAATCGGCGATGAGGGCGAACTTGTCGTCCACGGCGACGCGCACGGCGCCGCCCGGCACCGCGGCCGTCTTGCGCCCGGCACCGGCCCGCTGCAACTCGTCGCACAGCGTTTCGAGCACCTCGCGGATGTCGCCCTCGATGGCGAGATCGGCACGGAACACCTTGTTGAGCTGCGCCCGCTGCCGGTCGACCTGGATCAGGCGCTTGTCCTGCAACAGTTTTTCGTTCCAGAGGTGGCTGGTGCGTTCGTTGAAGCTGGCCCCGAGCACGATCAGCAGATCGGCGTGTTCGACGATGTAGCGATAGGCCCGACGATCCGAGGTCACCCCCAGGCAGCCCAAGGCCAGCGGCCCGTTCTCGGCCACCGCGCCCTTGCCTTTCAGACTGGTGGCGACCGGGATGCCGAACTCGCCGCTCAGCCGCGCCAGCGCCTCCTGGGCACCGGCCGCGATGCTGCCGTGTCCAGCCAGGACGACCGGGTTTTTAGCCTCGGCGATCAGGCTGGCGAACTGAACGACCTCCGGCCTGCCCCGTATGTGTCGCCGCTCGAAGTCGATCTTGGCCAGGATTTCGGAATCGACCTCCTCCTTCTGGACGTTGTACGGAAAACTGAGCAACACCGGCCCGGGCTCACTGCTGAGCAGCACATGCGTCGCCTCATTGAGGACCTGGGCCAGATAATCGGATCGCTCGACGATGCGGTGATAGCGGGTAATGCCCTTGAACAGGGCATTCTGGTCCAGCGTGCCGCCCTCGCCCGAGCTTTCCTGCAGCCCCCCCTTGCCGAACAGATAGGTCGAGGTCTCGCCGGTGATGGCCAGCACGGGGAGCCGGTCCGCATAGGCGTTGGCGATGCCGGTCACCAGGTTGGTGGCGCCGGGACCGGCGGTGGTGATGCAGGCACCGATACGGCCCGTGGCACGCGCCTCGCCGCACGCCATGAAGGCCGCGCCTTGCTCGTGCTTGGCAAGGACGGTGCCGATCCTGGAATCGCGCAGGCGGTCGTAAACCGGCAGGATGTGTGACCCCGGCATGCCATAGATGTGCGCGACGCCCAGGCGCTCCAGAAACCGGACGATCAGTTCGCTGACAGTGACTTTCATTTCCAAAAACAATACACGTACTCGTTCCCGATTAGGGGAATCCGACGCAAGAGGGCGAATTTGAGCACAAGCCGGAGTTGTACGGAAGCAATAACCATACTATTTGAAATGTTTTCATACACATAGATCGAGCAAATTGACTGCCGGATCGCATAGAATCCCGCCGCCATGAACGATAAACCCACCCCCGCGCCGAAAGACCCCGAGACGGCAGAAGACCGCACCGAGCACGCGCTGCACCAGCGCTTCCGCGCCGCCCTGATCGCACGCCTGAGTATCCGTGGAGGCCAGGCCACAGACGTACTGATCGACGAGAACCTGCGCAGTGGCGTAGAACTCAGGGGGGCCAATCTGTGGATTCTGATGTTCGCCATCGGCGTCGCCTCGGTCGGCCTTAACGTCAACTCCACCGCCGTCATCATCGGCGCGATGCTGATCTCGCCGCTGATGGGCCCGATCATGGGTATCGGCTATGGCATCGGCATCTACGACTTCCAGTTGATCCGGCTTTCGTTCAAGAACCTGGGCATTGCCACCTTGATCAGTCTGATGACTTCGACCGTCTATTTCCTGCTGACGCCGCTTTCGGGTGCGCAATCCGAACTGCTCGCACGCACCACGCCGACGCTGTGGGACGTGCTGATCGCCTTGTTCGGCGGCCTGGCCGGCATCATCGGCGCCACGCGCAAGGAGAAAAGCAACGTCATCCCCGGCGTCGCCATCGCCACCGCCCTGATGCCGCCGTTGTGCACCACCGGCTACGGCCTGGCCAAGGGCAATCTGCACATGATGCTGGGGGCCTTCTACCTGTTTTCGATCAACGCAGTGTTCATCGCCTTCGCCACCGTGATCGTGATCTGGCTGCTCAACCCGCCGCACAAGCTGTTCGTCGACCAGAGAATCGAGACACGGGTACGGCGCTACCTGGCGATCATCGTACTCGTCACCGTATTGCCCAGCGTCTATATGGCCATCCGGCTGGTCCAGGACGAGCTTTATAGTGCACGGGCGCGCCAATTCATAAAACGTGAAGTGTCCTCCCCCATCACCCATGTCATCGAACAGAACATCGAGCCGCGCGAGAGGCGGATCGAGGTGACTGTCATCGGCGAACCGATGAACAAGACGCGGCTGGCCGAGATCCAGGCCAAGCTGCCCGACAACGACCTGCCCAATTCCACGCTCATCCTGCACCAGGGCGAGGACAACCGCATCGACGTCACCACCCTCAAGGCCAGCATCGCCGGCGACCTGTTCATCAGCAGCCAGAAAGAACTGGCCGAAAAGGCCAAGACCATCGATACGCTACGGGAACAACTGAAGGCAGCGCATGCCCGGGATCAGGAATGGCCCGACATCGGGGCCGAATTGCACGCCCAATACCCGAACGTGGTCGATGCCCTCCTGTCCGAGGCCACCGAATGGCAGGCCAAGGCCGGCGCCACCGACCACAAGGTCATCGTCCTCGCGGTCAAGACCAAGAACCCGTTGCGCCGAACGGAGAAAAAACGCATCGAGGCCTGGCTCAAGGTGCGCACCAAGACCGACAAGGTACGTGTGATCTATTACTGAGCGGTATCCTCAACCCGGTCGGCGGAGCGGCCGAATGCGATGCGCAGTTCATCCTTCGCGGCTTCAAGGCAGGCGCGGCGTTCCGCCGGCAGGTTTTTCCCCGCCCGATTAATGTAGAAATTGAGCATCGACATCGCCGAACGGAACGGATCGGCCTTGCGGCGCGTGCTTGATTCGGAGGAACGTTTCAGAGACAGCGCCAGC
>Ga0307417_10000663_pt1 | contig 13978 bp, 11 predicted proteins | sample SalMarWE160210MG_2_FD_202514 | JGI IMG/M metagenome (GOLD analysis project Ga0307417, IMG submission 202514) | Salt marsh sediment microbial communities from the Plum Island Ecosystem LTER, Massachusetts, United States - WE1602-10 | ecosystem: Environmental > Aquatic > Marine > Intertidal zone...
AGCCCTCGGATCCGATGTGGACGTGCTGCTGTTCGGCTGGCCCTCGGAGGGCAATCTCGCCAGCTACACCCGTGACGAGGCCGACATCAACTGGAGCGTGAAGGCGCTCACTCAGATGCTGCAAGACTTGGTGGACCGGCTCGGTCCTGGCCGTGTGCAGCTGTTGGCGCACAGTGTCGGGGCACGGGGAACCGTCGAGGCCCTGGCTCGACTCAGGTGCCACGAGCAAGGCCCGGCGCTGTTCGACCAGCTCGTGCTGGTCGCTCCCGACGTGGATACCGGCGTGTTCCTGGAGCAGCTGCCGGCCCTGGTCAAGGTGGTGCGTCACATCACGCTCTATGCCTCGGAGCATGACGGGCCTCTGAAGCTGTCGCGGGAAATTCACGGCTACCCCAGACTCGGGGAGGCCGGCGAGCGCCTGACAGTGGCCGCCGGCATGGACACGGTGGACGTATCTCTGACCGGGGTCTACGAGGTGACCGGCCACCGCTATCACCTGTACAACCCCATCGTGGTCCAAGACATCGTGCGCTTGCTGCGGCGGGACGAGCCGGCGGGTCGGCGGCCCGGGCTACACTCGACCCAGCGCGGCGCGCTGACCTATTGGGAGCTCCTGCCACCAGCCTCGGACGAGACCCCGCCGCAGCCGCCGGTCGTGCCCGGTGCGCCGGACTAGGCTAGTGCCGCGTGCGGGCCGCGGGACGGGACTCCGTAGGCTCCTCGATGACCAGACCCTTGCGCACGCGCCGGCCCAGCAGCAGGCAGGCACCGGAGAAGGCACGCTCGGCTTCGCCGGCGCACCACTCCCAATCGGAAGCCGTCGCATTGACCTGGACCTGCCAGTGGCCAACGACGTGGATTTCGCCAATCTTGAGCTCGACGGTCCAGTCGTGCCAGGTGACCTCCGGCGTCTGGTCCTCCACGTACTCCTGCTCGACCAAGCGGCAGTGATTGTCGGTCTGCTCGTCCAGGGCGTTGAGCTCCGAGACGGTGAGGTCGGGGTCCACGCAAGACTCCCAGCCGGTGTGCACGGTGTGCGCCATGCCGAAGATGGCCTGGATGATTGCCGCAGGCGTCAGAGTCAGTGCCAGCGGGGTATCCCAGTCCGGCTCGCCGGAGTTGTTGGCTTCACTCATCATCCTCTCCCATTGGGCCGCGGGCATCGCAGGCCCGGGACGGCGCCCGCAGCCACGGCGGGCAAAATTGTCAGTTTGGAGCGCCTTGACGTGCCTTGCAATGCCTCAACGACCGAGCACGGTGAGGAGAAGGCGTGCCACCAGGCTCCCCACGGGCGCGTAGTCATCGGTGAGCTGGGGCAGCGCCTCCGTCGGCGTTCCGGTGGCCGGTAGGCGCAGCGACTGAGTCGGGTGCGAAGTGGTCGAGCACCCGCTCGTCCATCACTCACCCATCTCCAGATCCTCGACGACCGGTCTGGCTCCCGCCTGGGCGCACTCCTCGTCGGTCTCACTCGACGAGGCGCCGCTGACGCCCACGGCGCCATAGGTCCGCCCGCCCGCCTGGATGGGCACGCCGCCCGCCAAGAGCAGCAGCTCCGGGGCGCGGCCGATGGCCGGGTCGGTACGGGTGTCCACCAGCTGCGAGGTGAGCACGCCGAAATTGATTGCCGTGTAAGCCTTGCGCGTGCTGAATACCAGGGTGATGGGCGGGGCGACGGTATCACGCAGCTGAGCCTGTACGGTGCCATTGCGGTCGACTACCGTCACGCCTATCTGTACGCCCCTCTTACGGCACGCCTCGACAGCGCCCTTGGCGATGGCCAGCGCCGTCTCCATGGTCAGCCGGCGCACGCTCACCGAGCCGGCGGCGGCGTCCTCCGCCCCGGCGTGGAGCGGGGCTAGCAGCAACAGTCCAAAGCCGAGGCAAGCCAGTCTGCTCATTACAAGTCTCCTCGCGGTGGTGGGTGTTGCGACACCATTTTACGCAGCTTTGTGCAGCGCACCGGCGGCTCGGGCAATTCATGCGCCGCGGGCCAGGACCTCGCGCAGAAACCGGGCCGTGCGCGAGCCGCGCCGCTGGCGCGCCACCGCCTCCGGTGGACCCTGAGCCACTACCCGGCCGCCTGCCTCCCCGCCTTCGGGCCCCAGGTCGATGACCCAGTCGGCCTCGGCGATGATGTCCAGATTGTGCTCGATCACCAGCACGCTGTTGCCGGCGTCCACCAGCCGATGCAGAACCCGGATGAGTCGCTCCACGTCGGCCATGTGCAGGCCGATGGTCGGCTCGTCCAGCACATAGAGAGTGTGCGCTGCGGCAGAGCCGCGGCGTGGCGCCCCGGAAGCCGAACGCGCCTTGGCAAGCTCGGTCACCAGCTTGATGCGCTGGGCCTCGCCGCCGCTCAGGGTGGGGCTCGGCTGGCCCAGGCTGAGATAGCCCAGGCCCACGTCCTGGAGCAGGCGCAGGGGGTGCTGTACCTGCGGGTGAGCGGCGAACAGCTCCACCGCCTGATCCACGCTCATGGCCAGCAGCTCGCCGATGCTGTGCTCCAAGTAGCGCACCGCCAGAGTCTCGGCGCCGAAGCGGGCGCCACCGCACGCCTCACAGCTCACCTGCACGTCGGGCAGGAAGCTCATCTCGACGGTGCTCACCCCCTGCCCCTCACAGGCGTCGCAGCGCCCACCCTTGACGTTGAAGGAGAAGCGCCCGGGACCATAGCCGCGGATGCGTGCCTCCGGGGTCTGGGCGTAGAGCCGGCGAATGTAGTCCCAGAAGCCCACGTAGGTGGCGGGACAGGAGCGCGGGGTCTTGCCGATGGGCGTCTGGTCCACTTCCAGTACCCGCCGCACGGTTTCCCAGCCTGCCAGATCCCGGCAGCCCCGCAGGCTCGATCGACGGGACCGACGCTCGGCGCCCACCAGGCTGTGCAGATTGCCGTGCAGCACCTCCCGCACCAGGGTGCTCTTGCCGCTGCCGCTGACCCCGCTGACACACACCAGACGCCGCAGCGGAACCTCCAGATCCAGCTCCCGCAGGTTGTGCAGAGTGGCACCCGACACCCGAAGACGCGGGGCGTCGTCGACGGTGCGTCGCCGCTGGCGCAGCGGATGCCGTAGCGGTCGCGCGAGGCAGCGACCCGTAACCGATTCGGGACTATCCATGAGCGCCTCGACGCTGCCCTCGGCCACCAGGCGCCCGCCCTGGGACCCGGCGCCCGGGCCCAGGTCGATCAAGTGCTGAGCATGACGGATGGTCTCCTCGTCATGCTCCACGACTACCACCGTGTTGCCCTTGGCGGCCAGACGGTCCAGAGCCCCCAGCAGCATGCGGTTGTCCCGGGGGTGCAGGCCGATGGTGGGCTCGTCCAGCACGTAGCAAACGCCCTGCAGGTTGGAGCCCAGCTGGGCCGCCAGCCGGATGCGCTGGGCCTCGCCGCCAGAGAGCGTCGGGGCGGCCCGGTCCAGGCTGAGGTAGCCCAGGCCCACCTGGCGCAGGAAGCCCAGCCGGCCCCGCAGCTCCGGCAGCACGTCGCGGGCGATGCTGCCGGCCCGGCCCTTGAGCCTGAGACCACGAAATAGACGCTCCGCCTGCTCCACCGCGAGCGCGGTGGCCTCGGCGATGGAGCGCCCCTCGAAGCGCACCGCCAGGGCCTCCGGGCGCAGCCGCCGCCCCTGGCAGGCGGGGCAGGGCCGCTCAGTCCGCGCGGGCTCCTGCCACGGCCGCTCCTCGCCGGTCTGCTCCGCGTCGAAGCCGGGCAGCACCACACCGGCGCCCAAGCACCTGGCACACCAGCCCTGGGGCGAGTTGAAGGAGAACAGCCGGGGGTCGAGCTCGGGAAAGCTGCGCCCGCAGCCGGGGCAAGCCCGCTGGCTGGAGTAGATGCGGGGCTCGGCGTTGGTGTCCAGAGACAGCAGTCCCACCACGCCCTTGCCGTAGGCCAGGGCCTGCAGCAGCAGGCGGCGCAGGGCCGGCTCGGCGCGCGGCCCGGGAACGAGCTCTCCTAGCGGCAGCTCGATCGTGTGCTCCTGGTAGCGATCCAGGCGCGGCCACTCCGCCGTAGACAGCAGGCGGCCGTCCACCCGCAGCCGGCCGTAGCCCCTTCCCGCCGCCCAGCGTGCAAGCTCCGTGTAGTAGCCCTTGCGCCCGCTCACCAGTGGTGCCAGCAGGGTCACCGGCCGGCCGCGGAATTCCTGCTGGATGCCCGCCAGGATGGCCTCCGGGGGCTGGGGCTCGATGGAAAGCCCGCAGTCCGGACAGTACTGGGTGCCCAGCTTGACATACAGCAGGCGCAGGAAGTGGTAGATCTCGGTCAGGGTGGCCACGGTGCTCTTACGCCCGCCGCGGCTGGTGCGCTGCTCAATGGCGACCGTGGGAGGGATGCCGTAGACGGCGTCCACGTCGGGGCGCGCGGCGGGTTGGACGAACTGGCGGGCGTACGCGTTAAGCGACTCCAGGTAGCGCCGCTGCCCCTCGGCGTAAAGGATGTCGAAGGCCAGGGTGCTCTTGCCCGAGCCTGAGATGCCGGTGACCACCGTGAAGCGCTCTCGAGGCACCGCCACGTCGACCTCGCGCAGATTGTGCTCGCGGGCCTTGTGGATGTGAATCTGCGGAGCTCCCACGGCCGGCGGAGTCGATACAGTCGGGATGGTCGGCCGGCCGAGGTGCCGCTGGTAGTGGCGCAGCGCGCGGCCAGTGTGGCTGGCCGCGCAGCGTGTCAGATCCCGGGGCGTGCCGGCGAGCACCAGCTCCCCACCGGCCTCTCCGCCCTCCGGCCCCAGATCCAGGACCCAGTCGGCGGCGGCGATGACGTCCAGGTTGTGCTCGATCACCACCAGGGAGTGGCCGGCCTCAAGCAGGCGGCGAAATACTCGCAGCAGAGTGGCCACGTCGGCGAAATGCAGACCCGTCGTGGGCTCGTCGAACAGGAACAGACAGCCGCACTCGTCCGTCGGCTTGGCCAGCCGGCCCGCCAGCTTGAGCCGCTGGGCCTCGCCGCCGCTCAGGGTCGGCACCGGCTGGCCCAGGCGCAGGTAGTCCAGCCCGACCGCCCGCAAGGGCTCCAGCGCCCTGGCCACTTCTGGGTAGGCGGCGAAGTACTCCAGGGCCTCCGCCACGGTTAGCTCCAGCACTTCGGCGATGGACAGGGGGGGCGCCCCGGGTGCTGGCAGCAGCTTGACCTCCAGCACCTCCGGCCGGTAACGCCGGCCATCGCAGGCCGGGCAGCGCAGATAGACGTCGCTCAGGAACTGCATCTCCACATGCTCGAAGCCACTGCCGCCGCAGCTTGGGCAACGCCCGGTGCCCGAGTTGAAGCTGAAGGTGCCCGCCGTGTAGCCACGCTCCCGGGCCAGCGGCTCCTCGGCGAAGATCTTGCGAACGACGGCCCAGGCGCCGACGTAGCTCACCGGGTTGGAGCGGGTGGTCTTGCCGATGGGCGCCTGATCCACCAGCACCACGTCGCCGAGCCCCTCCCAGCCGCGGATGGCGCGGTGGCGCCCCGGCGCCTCCCCGGCACGGCCCATGAGCTTGCCCAGGGCGCGGAACAGGACATCCTGCACGAGGGTGGACTTGCCTGAGCCGCTCACCCCGGTGACGCACACCAGACGCCCCAGGGGGAAAGACACATCCAGATGTTTCAAGTTGTGCTCCGTCGCCCCCTGGATCTCCAACCACGCCAAGGGGTCCGCCGCCGCGGGTGCCGCGACCGCTACCCGCTCCGTGCCGCACAGATAGCGGCCCGTGAGGGACTGCGAGTCCGCCACCAGCGCCTGCGGGGTGCCGTAGAAGACCACCCTGCCGCCGCGCTCCCCGGGCCCGGGACCCAAGTCCAGGACGCGATCCGCCGCCAGCATGACCTGCGGGTCGTGCTCCACCACCAGCAGGGAGTTGCCGGCATCGCGCAGCCGGTGTAGGACGCCGACCACGCGCTCGATGTCCCGCGGGTGCAGCCCGACGCTTGGCTCGTCGAGCACGAACAGCGAGCTCACCAGGGAGGTGCCCAAGGCGGTGGTGAGGTTGATGCGCTGCACCTCTCCACCGCTCAGGGTCCGCGACTGGCGGTCCAGGGTGAGATAGCCCAGCCCCACCTCCTCCAGATAGCGCAGGCGAGACCGAATCTCACCGAGCAGCAGCTCGGTGGCCTGATCCAGTGGGGCGGGTAGCCGGAGCGCCGCGAAGAAGGCCCTGGCCCGGGTGATCGGCAGCAGCATCAGCTCATGGAAGGACAAGCCGGGCAGCACCGCCGCGCGCGCCGGCGAAAGGGTGGCGTCCTTGGGCAGGAAGCGCTCCGTCGGGGCCAGCAAGGCCGCGTCCTCGCCCAGGCGCCACCACAGTGCCTCTGCCTTGAGCCTGGCCCCGGCGCATGTCGGGCATTCGTCGTAGGCGCGATACTTGGAGAGCAGCACACGGATGTGCATCTTGTAGCTTCTGCCCTCGAGCCAGGCGAAGAAGCCGTTGACGCCGTACCACGCGCCCTCGCCTTCCAGCACCCAACGGCGCTCGCCCTCGGTCAGCTGCCCCCAGGGCACGTCGATGCGGATGCCGCGGCGCCGGGCGTGGCGCATGAGGTCCCCCTGAGCCTCGATGTAGCTCTCGGTCTGCCAGGGCTTGATGGCGCCCTCTGCCAGAGTCCTGGCGGCGTCTGGTATTACCAGATCGAGGTCTATGCCGATGGTGCGGCCGAAGCCGCGGCAGGTCTCGCAGGCCCCCAGCGGAGAGTTGAAGGAGTACGAGTTGGGCACCGGGTCACGGTAATGGATGTCGCAGTGGGCGCAGTGGAGGTCTGCGGAATAGCGCCAGGCCGGCGCCGCCTCGTCGGTCATCGGATACACGCCGACACGTCCGCGACCCAGACGCAGCGCAAGCTCCAGCGCCTCGGCCAGACGCGGGCGATCGGCGGCGCGCAGGCGTACCCGGTCCTGCACCACCTCCAGCACGTCCCCCTGGCGGCCATGGATGCGGGTGTAACCCTGGGCGGCCAGCAGCTCCCGCAGCGCCTCCTCGCCCACCGTCTCGGGAATCGGCAGGGGGAAAGTGATCAGGCTCATGGGCGCGGAGCCCTCGCGAACCTGGTCCAGCAGATCCTGGCAGATGCTCTCCGGGGTGTCGCGCCGCACCGGCCGGCCGCAGCCGCGACAGTAGAGCCGGGCGGCACGGGCGTACAACAGCTTAAGGTGGTCGTTTAGCTCGGTCATGGTGCCGACGGTGGAGCGGGAGGTGCGCACCGGATTGGTCTGGTCGATGGCGATGGCCGGTGGGATGCCATCGATCTGGTCCACCTGGGGGCGATCCATGCGGTCCAGGAACTGGCGGGCGTAGGGGGAGAAGGTCTCGACGTACCGCCGCTGACCCTCGGCGTAGATGGTGTCGAAGGCCAGCGACGACTTACCGGCGCCGCTGACCCCGGTCACCACGATGAGCTGCTGCAAAGGCAGGCTCAGATCGAGGCCCTGCAGGTTGTGCTGGCGGGCGCCCTTGATGACGATGGACTTGTCCGACATTGGCTCACTCTGCGGGCCGCCGGCCCGGCTGCCATGAACGAGAATCACCCGGGCATCGCGATGGCCGTATGCGGGTCGAAGTGCTAGCCTACTGGGTTAGGCCGCCTCGGTCTTGGGACGATGACCCGCGGGGGACCCGGCACACCGATGAATGCCACCAAAGTTAGTCACTGCGTGGAAGATCTCTGCCTGCAGGGCTGCACGCTGGTGCGGCGCTTCATCGACGATCTGCAAGCCGGCCGGCCCGTTCCAGGGAGTGAGGACCTGGGCGAGGAGGAGCGCCAGGCGCTGCTGCAGGAGCTGCGCTCGATTATGTCGGTCTACGATGGCACGTAGCGGGACCAATCGCGGCTGTCGTCGCCGTAGACCAGAAACTCCGGATTGACCAGAGAGTCCTTAGTGTTGTACCGCAAGGGCCGCAGCCGGGTGTCGGTCATGGCGCCCCCTGCCTCCTCCACCAAACGCTGAGCGGCGGCGGTGTCCCATTCTCCGGTAGGGCCCAGCCGCACATAGACGTCCGCACTGCCCTCCGCCACCAGACAGGACTTGAGCGAGCTGCCCATACTGAGCAGGCGGTAGGCACCCAGGTTATGCAAGAAGGCCTGTTGCTTGCGCGCTGCGTGGGATCGGCTGCTGGCCACCACGATGGTCCCCGTGGCATGCGCCCGCACGTGGATGGCCTGCGGCGCCCGTCCCGGAAGCTGCTTGTAGGCACCGCGACCGCGAGCGGCGTAGTAGAGCACTTCGGTGACCGGCACGTAGATGACGCCGAGCACGGCCTCGTGTCGCTCTACCAGCGCGATGTTGACGGTGAACTCGTCGTTGCGTTTGAGGAGCTCCCGGGTCCCGTCCAGGGGATCCACCAGCCAGTACCTGGACCAACGGGTACGCTCCGCGAAAGGCACCGGCGCCGACTCCTCGGACAGCACCGGCCAGTCGGGAGTGAGGCGGCTCAGGCCGGAGAGGATGGTCTGATGGGCAGCCAGATCCGCTTGGGTCACCGGTGAGGCATCAGGCTTCTGGCGCACGGCGATCTCGCCCGGCGCACGGTAGACCTGCAGGATCTGGCGGCCGGCTTCACGGGCCACGACGATGACCGGCCCGAGCAAGGCTTCGAGCTCACCGCTCATCGCGTGTGCGCCAACAGTAGCGCCGCGATGCTCCGCGCCTCGGTGAAGTCCTCCCGTGCCAGCAGCTCTTCCAGGCGGCCGAGCTGCCACGGGACCACCTGGATCTGCTCCGGCTCGTCCCCGGGCACGCGACAGGGATAGAGATCCTCGGCCACCACCACATGGATGCTATGGCCCAGATAGCCCGGGGCCACGGTCAGCGTTCGCAACAGCCGCAGCCGGCGAGCGCCGTAGCCGACCTCCTCCATCAGCTCTCGGTTCGCCGTTTCCAGTATCGTCTCCTCGCCATCGACGCGCCCCTTGGGCAGGCCGAGCTCGTAGCGCTCGACACCCACGGCGTATTCCCGCACCAGCAGCACGGTGTCGGCATCCAGCATCGGCACTACCAGCACCGCACCGCGAGGAGAGCCCTGCAAGCGCTCGTATTGCACCTGCACGCCGTTGGAGAAGCGCAGGTCGACCTGCTCGATGCGAAACAGGCGGCTACGGCACACGGTGCGGGTGGCAAGTATCTCGGGCTTTTCTTCCATCGTCATCGACTGGGGTGCACGGCGCAGGGCATGGTACCGCGTTGTGAGTGGTTTCTCACTCCGCGCAGACGCCCTTGCCGCCATCCCTGGCTGCGGCTAACTTAGGCACATGATTCCCTGGTCCGATATCGACACCGTGCTCCTAGACATGGACGGCACGCTGCTCGATTTGCATTTCGACAACTACTTCTGGCTGGAGCACGTGCCGCGGCGCTATGCGGAGCGCAAGCGCCTCGGCCTGGAGCAGGCCAGGGCGGAGCTGATGCGTCGCTACCAGGCCGTGGAAGGCACCATGGAGTGGTACTGCCTGGACTACTGGAGCGGCGAGCTTGGCATGGACGTTCCGGTGCTCAAGGAAGAGGTGGACCACCTGATCGCGGTGCATCCGCACGTGTCGGAGTTCCTGGATGCCGTGCGCGCCTCGGGGCGTCGCAGCGTCCTGGTCACCAATGCCCACGGCAAGAGCCTGGCCCTGAAGATGGACCGCACGCGCCTCGGCGGTCACCTGGATGCCCTGGTATGTGCCCACGACCTGGGACTGCCGAAGGAGGATGCGGGCTTCTGGGCTCGGCTGCAGGGAGTACAGCCCTTCGCTCCGGCACGGACCCTGCTGGTAGACGACAGTCTGGCCGTGCTGCGATCGGCCCGGCACTACGGGCTGGGCCACCTGCTGGCGGTGCTCCACCCCGACTCCAGGCGCCCGGCCAAGGACGTCGCGGAGTTCTCCGCCATCAAGAGCTTTCGCGACATCATGCCACTGCCACGGATGGATGCGGCGAAGTGAGAGCGCCCGTCCGCCGCCTGAGTCAGCCGGGCGTCAGTCGTGTTGATGCTCGTGGCCCCCGACGTCCAGCGACTTGTCGGTAAACAGATAGTCGCCCAGCTCATGGGCGAAACGCTCATCGTTGCGCCGGATCCATTCCAGCAGCATCGCGGCGTGCTCCTTCTCTTCGTCCCGGTTGTGGGCCAGCACGGCCTTGAGCTCCGGGTCGTCGCAGGCGTCGACCCGCTGGTTGTACCAATCCACCGCCTCGAGCTCCTCCTGCAGAGATACGATGGCCCGATGCATGTCCATGGTCCCCTCGGACAGCTTGCTGAAATCCTCGTGCAGCCCTTCATGCGCCATTTCGGCTATCTCCCGTCTGTGTGGCTCCCGCTTCACGAATAGTGCGCCTGCCAAAAAAAGGGTCCGCCTGCGGCGGACCCTCGAGTTGCGATAATTCGGAGCGGGCTTAACCGAAGCTATCGTAGACGATGTTATTGTACCAGCTATAGGCGTATTCCACCTCACGTGCCCGGAGCTGCGGCGAAGAGTCCATGGGGGTGAGCCCACCGGCATCCTTGACCGACACGATCTTGCCGTCCTGACCCAGCCTGTAGACAGCCGCCACGGAGATGCCGTCTTTCGGTGCCAGAATGCTGTAGCAGGTGTTCACCAAGGACGGCTTGCCGGGCTCGCGGCCATTGAGCAGGTCGACGATGGCGGCGGCGCAGACCTTGGCCTGGGAGTTCGCGGCATAGGCGCACTTGGGCATGGGGCCAGCAACGCTGGCATCGCCGATCACATGGACGTCCTTGTGCAAGGTGGACTCGAAGGTCTTGGGTGCCACCGGGCACCAGCCCTCCGCGTCCGTCAGACCCGCGGTCTTGGCGATGGCGCCGGCGATCTGCGGCGGGATGATGCTCGCCACCGCCACCTTATGGGTGTCGAATTCGGTGCTCACCGTCATGGCCTTAGTATCGACGGACTTGACTCCGCCCGCCGAATCGGCCCCGGACATCCATTGTATCATGCCCGGGTAGTGCCGTTCCCAGCCCTGCTTGAACAATCCGTCCTTGGCGAAGCTGTCCTTGGCGTCGATGATCATCACCTTGGACTTGGGCTTGTGGGCCTGGAGGTAATGGGCGATCTGGCACGCGCGCTCGTAGGGACCGGGGGGACAACGGTAGGGATTCGGTGGCGCGGAGATGAGCACCAATCCGCCGTCCGCCATTGACTCCAGCTGCTTGCGCAGCAGTGTCGTCTGCGGTCCAGCCTTCCAGGCGTGGGGCATCTTCTGGGCCGCCGCCTCGTCGTAGCCTTCGATGGCGTCCCATTTGTAGTCGACGCCCGGAGCGACGATGGCCCGGTCATAGTTGAAGGTCTTGCCGCCCTTGGTGGTCACCGTGCGCTTGGCCGGATCCATTGCGGTCACCTCGTCACGCACCACCGTGACGCCATGTTTGCGCAGGCCATCGTAGGAGACCTTCAGCGAATCCAGCGTACGCTCGCCGCTCAGCACCTCGTTGCTAAGATAGCAGGTGTAGTAGTACTCGTTGGGCTCGATGACGGTCACCTCTATGGAGGGATCCGCCATGCGGATGTACTTGGCCGCCGTGCCACCGCCGGTGCCGCCACCGACCACCACCACGTGGGTCTTGCCCGCGGCCCCGGCGATATAGGGAAAGCCCACGACGCCGACGGCCGCAGCGCCCCCCGCCAGCTTGATGAACGTTCTACGAGAAATTTGCGACATGATCGACCCTCCCTACTTCTGACTGGCGAAGAACTGCGAGACGGCCTCGATCTGAGCCGGACTGAGCTCTTTGACCTTCTTCGTCATCCTCTTCGGCATGTCCCTGCCACCAGAAATGAAGTCTTCCATGGAGTAGGTGAGGTACGGCAGCCACTGCCCGCCGAGTATGCCGGCGTCATCGTCCGGCTCGCGGCCATTGTCGTCGTGACACGTCTCACAGCTGTCCTTGTAAACCTTCTCACCTTCCTTGACCTTCGCGGCGTCGAGCTTCTGCGGCTGAGGCACGGGCTTCTGCTCGGCGAAGAACTTCGCCATGGCCTTGATCTCTTCCTCCGTATAGCCCTTGGCCAGACGCTCCATGATGGTGCTGGGGCGCTCGCCCTTCTTGTACGCGAGCATCGTATCCTCGAAATAGGTGGCGGACATGCCGGCGATGCTCGGCGCCGCGGGACCCATGCTGACCCCGTTGGTGCCATGACAACCGGCGCAGGTGTTGCCCAGCATCGCCCCGCCGGGCGTGGCATGGGCGGGCAGGGCCCCCAAGACCAGTGCAGAGCCTAACAGCATGCCGACTGCTGTCCTATCGTGTCTCATGATTCCCCCTTTGCGGATGGTGCAGCCTATTGACCAACCTTCCGTGCCGCGGTCCCACGTCGGGCCCCATTCACGCCGCGAGGCCTGACATCCCGGCGCGGCCTCCCCGGCAGCTTACGCCGGCGCGATCGGCGTGACAAGCTGTATATTCAAGGTGCCGGGGGGGCGCGGCTCAGTGCGCGTCCGATTTCCGCAGGCCGTGGAAGGTGCTCTCCACCAAAGGCTTGGCATCCACCTGGGACAGTGACACTGGGCGCAGAAATAGCGCGCGGGGGCCAGGTGGCTCAGCTCCCTGCCGGCCTGGTCACGGTGGTGGCTGTCGCCTATACAGCCGCGCCAGCAGCATCGCCCAAAAATAGCGGGCCGGGGAGCGGGCGCTTGGCGCCGGGGCCGCTGGCGGTGAGGCGACCTCGGCGGGTGAGCCCGAGTCCTCAGGCGAGTCACGCCCGTGGGCGGTAGCCGCCGCACGCAGGGACGCATTGGGGTGAGCCACGACCGTTTGCCCAGTGGGCAAACGCAAGTGTGGCGAACGCCCGGACAGGAGTCCGGGCTGGGGCAACCATAGCCACTGACCTGGCGCCAGGGACGGCAGAGACCGTGCTGGCTAAGCCGTGGCGGTGCAGCCCCGGGGCCGGGATCAGGGTCCCGAGCTGATCGATGAGCTCCAGCGGCGTGCGGGTCGCCGCCGTGGCGCCATCGCGCCGGGGTTTCGCTAAAGGATAAAGAACGCGCTGCTGATCAAGCCCCTCGGGACGCTCGAGCGCGAACGGCGGCCGAGCAGCGCAGCGTGCGCTCGAGCCCTGCGCGATCCTGAGCGATAATGCGTAGCGCGGCGTCGAGGGAGAAGCCGCACGGCGCTGACGCCCTTGGGCTCCCGCTCCAGGTACCACCGCAAGCGCTCGGGGACCGACAGCACCCACTGGCGCACCGGCAGCGGCGGGAAGACGTGGCTCCTGGAGCAAAGAGGCCTCGTCATCAGCTTTCGGGGCCATAAAGACCGCAAGTGCCACGAGCTGACCGAGCAGGGCGAGAAGTTCGGCCAGATGATGGACACCGCGCGGCGCCACACCGATGGATGGCCGGTGACGCAGATCGTAGTGGTACAGCAGGATCCTGGGGGTGTCAAGGGGGTAAAGTAGTGTGCAGGTGTCGAGAGGGGGAGGTCTGGTCTAGCATCGTTGCAAGAGCAAAATTCCGTCCGTCCTGCGATCCATCCCTCGTGGCGGTATCTGGGCGAACTAGCTTCCGTTCCCCAGGAGTTTTATTACTCCCAGATTTTCTGGCGCTGTGTATCCCTTGTCCGCCTTAATTATTGAACTGTAGATTTTATTTCCGAAGCTCTTAAGGCGTTCCCAAGAACCCGGATCGACGGTTGCGTTTTTCTCAACTATGACCTTATTTGCAGCCACGCAAGAGAATGAGTTTTTCGAAAAGGTTCTCCGTCGGTGTTGGATGAACGTCAAGCACAGACATCCAGACCTGACTTGCTGGTTTGTCGTCTGCATGCGAGCGCGCAGTGGTGAGTATACGTAGAAGCCGATAGGCGGCGTTGTTTGTTTCTATGTTTTCCATGGCATACCGAGCATGTTATGGCGACAAGTGCCAAGGGTTTGGGTCTGACTTTGCATTAACGCAAGACCCCCCACCCCGTGCGCCCTCGGTTGACCGCAGTCAGGCCAAAAGGGCGGCCTCAGCATCCTCGAGCTCTTGCTTGCGTCGCCAATATCCCCAAAGCTCCGCGCGTTTGCGGGCGT
>Ga0307417_10000664_pt1 | contig 13962 bp, 11 predicted proteins | sample SalMarWE160210MG_2_FD_202514 | JGI IMG/M metagenome (GOLD analysis project Ga0307417, IMG submission 202514) | Salt marsh sediment microbial communities from the Plum Island Ecosystem LTER, Massachusetts, United States - WE1602-10 | ecosystem: Environmental > Aquatic > Marine > Intertidal zone...
CGGGCTCGCCGTCGAGGCGCACGACGAGATCGTAGGACATCAGCCCTGCCACGGCGGCTGGGCTGCCGGCTTCAACGGACTCGAGCATGGCGCCGAAGGGATTGTCCAACCCGAAGGCGACCGCGCTGCGGCGCGGCACCGGCGCGGTCTGCGCGGCCACGCCGATATAGGCGCGGCGCACGCGGCCGTGCAGGACGATCTCGCTCAACACGTGATTGGCGGTGTTGCTCGCCACCGCGAAGCAGATCCCCTGCGCACCCATGATCACGGCGGTGTTGATGCCGATCACCTCGCCCCGCGACGAAACGAGGGGACCGCCGGAGTTGCCCGGATTGAGCGCCGCATCCGTCTGGATGACATCCTCGATCACGCGCCCCGTCTGCGCGCGCAGCGACCGGCCCAGCGCCGAAATCACACCCGCGGTCACGGTGGAATCGAAGCCGAGCGGATTGCCGATCGCGATCGCGAGCTGACCGCGGCGCAGCGTCTTCGAATCGCCCAGCGGCGCATAGGCATGGTTGCGCTCCACATCGGAGCGCAGCAAGGCCAGGTCGGTGTCCGGGTCGATCCCGAGCAGCCGCGCCTTTCCGATCCGCCCTTCGGTGTCGGTAATATGAACGTCCGGCGCGCCGCCGACGACATGGGCGTTGGTCAGGACGAGCCCGTCCGGCGAGATGATGACGCCGGACCCGATGCCACCGCGCGCGGCCTTGTCGTCGCCGCTGCGCGAATCCACGCGCACGACGGCCGGCCCGACGGTCTCGACAACCGACGAGACGGCTTCGGAATAGGCGTCCATCGCGACGCGCTCGTCGACCGGCGCAGGCCGGGACGGCGATCGGTCGTCGGAATCGGGATCGGTGAGGTAATCGAATGAGGTATCGCGCATCGGGAACACTCAAATGGTGTGCTGAGCGCATTCATATGGTTCGCCATACGCCTGTCGACCAGTGGGGCGGGGAACCCGCGTCCAGGCTTGCCGGCGGCATGCGGACTTCTCCGGCAGGTCCGCGCGCGGGCGTGCAATCATCGACCGTATCCGGATATCGTCCCGGCGCTTCCAGGCCGCAGCGGGCCGAAAAAATCAAATGCGCAACCGTCCGGAAGACTGTTCCAGCACCATTGCTTCGGCGACCGGTCGCGTCTTCAAGGCTTCGACCAGCTCGCCCTCAGATAGGGATTCATGGACTTCATCGGTCCAGACCTTCAGATGCGTCAGCTGATAATTGCCGAATGCCGTCATCATCGCCACGTCGGCGGCATCGCGTCCGCGCACCATAAGGATACGGCCGATACGCGGCGTGTTGTGCCGGGCATCGAAGACGTACCAGCGATCTTCCAGAAAAACCTCGCTCCACGCGCAGAAATCGCCTGCGCCTTCAGCCGTTGCGCCGATGTCGCTGAGATAGCCGCTCGCATACCGCGCGGGGATATTCATGGCCCGGCACAGAGCAATGAACAGATGGGCGAAATCGCGACATACGCCCGTCCCCTCGCGCAACACGTCGGTCGCTGTCTTTGTCGGCCGGCCGAACCGGTAATCGAAGAGGATGTGATTATGGACCCAGTTCGAGATTGCCTGCACCCGTTCCCATCCTGGCGGCGTGGCACCGAAAAGCGCCCAGGCTTTGTCGACGAGCTCGTCACTTTCGCAATATCGGCTGGCCGTCAGGTACGCGAGCGTCTCGACCGGAAGGTCCATGATCTCGTGCTGACGAGCGTTCCAATTGAACTCGTCCGGCTGACCATCGTCTTCCACGATGCAGTCGGACCAGAAAATCGTCGCACCGGCCGGCATCTCGAGACGGGCGCAACGGTTGCCGAACATGTCCAGATATTCCGCGATGGCGACCGCGGGTTCCGTCCGGATATGATCCGATCCGATCACCCGCCGCGTATTCGAGAGATGCGGGTACATCGCGAGCAGCATTGGCGTCGGTTTCGGGCAATCAATGGCGATTTCAAATCCGATGCGAATGAGGATTGTCCGCTCCCTTCCCTGGTTCGAATTTGATCATACCTGCGCCCCCGGTGGCATCCGGTCGTTCGCGATCGCGCAACCCGAAGCGGCCGGCGAATGCGGGGCAGTTTTGTCAGTGTGGCCGAATGGCCCAAACCATACCGGGCGGCGTCAGGACCGCATCACACGACCAACGATCGCGCGGCTGTTCGGGTTGCTCGCCAATTCCGGATTCACGGGTTCAACAAGCCGTGAACCGTGAAGTTCTTCATTCGGTATTCTGCCGCTCGTCCGCAACGGGCAAACGGCCATCGACGCACTTATCGCACCGCACGAACGGCGTTCGCTGAAAGGCATGCCGCTTGTCATCGACTGGCTTCAGCCAGCCGGAACCCTGGCAATTCGGACATGGTACGGTCAATTGCTTTCCTTTCATCCGATCATAGGGGCGTATTCGAGAATGTCCGATGGCATCTCGTCGACGAAGCGCGTGCCGTGACCTGCAAAAACCGGTCGGCGGTATCCCGAAGCAAACCCGCGATGCCGTGGCACTGTTGAAATGGCCGAACGAATTTTCATCCCGACATCAGCTTCGCGGCCACATCGTCAACCGTTCCGACGATGGTAACGTCACGGCCTTTCAGGAAGCAGATATTCGTCTGTGGCTGCCCTTCCGATGTTCGCCGCTCGCTGACAACGCAATAAAGGACTTGCGCCGGATTGATATAAATTGTGTGCGAGGATGAAGCGTCCTTGAAAGGAATCAGTTTCATGGTCGTTGGCCCCTTCCAAAGGTCGTCATCAGCAAAAGGCCCACACGCAGGTGTGGTACGGTTCACATGCAAGCGGGTCGGTCGTGCCGGCGTCTCTCGCCCTCTTCATTCGCGTTGCCATCGTTCCCGTCTTTTTTCGACCTGGCATGCCGTCATCGGGCGACGCCGGAACGATTGGACGGTGCAGTCGCGCCGTCCGGCGACATGCCTTTCAAGAATTTGAACAGGTCGCTGTCTGTTGAAAGCATAAGGGTCGTGTTATCGCCAATGATGGACTTATACGACTGCATGGTCCGCGTGAATTCGTAGAAGGCGACCGCTTCGGGACTCTGATTGTAGGCCTTCGCATAAATCTCGGTGGCTTTCGCGTCCGCCAGACCGCGGATCTCCTCGACCCGCCGGTAGGCTTCCGACTGGATCTTGTTCAGATCGCGCACACGGTTGCCGCGAATTCTGGCGGCTTCGCCATTCCCTTCCGACAGGAAGCGTTCCGCGATCTGTCGCCGCTCGCTGATCATTCGATCGTAGATTTTCGGGCGCACGCTTTCATTGTAGTTGATCCGCTTGAATCGGATATCGAGCAATTCGATACCGAACACCCGGACCTTTTCGGCAGCCTCCGCAAAGATCTCCTGCTCGACGAGTTTACGTCCCTTCTGAATCGGCACCAGCGCACCGATATCCTGTTCGCGTTCCGCAGCGGTCAGTAGCGTGTCGCGCAACGGCACGCGGTCCTTCGTGGTCCGGATGATCTCGATAAGCTCATGCTTGGCGACGGCATTGCGTGTCTCGCTGCCGAGGATATCGTCGAGGCGGGACTGCGCGCTGCGCTCGTCGCGGAGCCGCAGGAAGTATTGGAGCGGATCGGTGATCCGCCACCGCGCAAAGAGATCCACCGAAATATAGAGCTTGTCCTTGGTCGGCATATCCGACGGATTGCCGTCCCATTCGAGAACCCGCCTGTCGATCGGATTGACTTCCTGAATGAACGGCACCTTCATCTTCAGTCCGGCGGTGGTGATGGGCTCACCCACCGGTTTTCCGAACTGCGTGATGATCGCCTGTTCGACCTCGCTCACCGTATAGAACGAGCTCATCATGACATACGCCCCGATTCCGAGGACCGCTGCGATTGCGATAAGGATAGGCTTTTTCATGGCCGGGGGGCTTTCTGCGGGGCTTTCTGGGTGTCGAGGTTGAGCAACGGCAGAACGCCGCGCGATTGCTCGTCGACAATGATCTTGGAGCGTATGCTCGGCAGCACGTCCTGCAGGGTCTCTATATAAATGCGCCGGCGCGTGACTTCCGGGGCCTTGCTGTATTCCGCCAGCAAGGCGCTGAACCGGGCGGCATCGCCCTCCGCTTCGTTGATCCTTTTCAGCCGGTAACCATCGGCCTCGCGGATCCGCTGATCCTTCTCGCCCTCGGCCAGCGGGATCACCTTGTTGTAATCGCGCCGCGCTTCGTTGATCAGTTTTTCTTTCTCCTGCTGGGCCTGGTTGACCTCATTGAAGGATTCCTGCACCGGCTGAGGCGGATTGATGTTCTTCAATTGCACCTGGTCGATGCTGATTCCCATCGCGTATTTGGTCGAAAGCGCCTGCATTTTTGTCAGCGCTTCCGTCTCGATTTCCTGACGGCCGATGGTAATCACCTCGTCCACGGTGCGGTCGCCGACGACTTCGCGCATCACGGATTCAGATACGTAACGAAGGGTTTCGCTCGGCTCGCGAACTTCGAAAAGGAATTTGACGGGTTCAGAGATACGGTACTGCACCACCCACTCAACCAGCGCGGCGTTCAGATCGCCTGTCACCATCTCCGTTTCCCGGCGTGTTTCCTGCCGGCCGTTGCGCGGACTCTGGTAGGGGTCGCTCGCGCCCGGCGTGGTGAACCCGAATTCCTGCTTCAACTGGCGCTTGACGGGAACGATGGTCGCCGCGTCGATGCCCAGCGGCAGCTTGAAATGCAGCCCCGGCGGCACTTCCTTGAGATACTTGCCAAAGCGTTGCACGACAGCGACCGAGTCACTCGGCACGGTGTAATAGCCGGTCCAGATACCAAAGCCGATCACGGCGAGGATTGCGAGGAGGATCGCGCCGCGCGGTCCGCCACCCGGCAATATCCGCTTGAGCCGATCCTGCCCCTGCTTGACCAGCGCCTCGAGATCCGGCCCGACGTTGGGACCGCGACCGCCGCCGCCGCCCCAAGGGCCTCCGTTATTGTTCCATGGCGGCATTGCAACATCCTCCCTTGCGCAAGCGCGGTAATGCGCCTGCCGATTTTTTATTTCGCCGACCGGGCGTGGCGCCGAACGTGCCGACGTTCACGGCGCTGTCTCACAGGCGCGAAGCGGAAAATCCGTATGCCCGTGGAACAAGCTCACACCCTTATGTTCACTCCGCTCCATGACTTTGCGGTTTGCCATTTCCCCCGCAATTTCGACGTCTTGGCAAGCGCTATCCGAGCGGTGTTCGCGCCCGCCGACACCACCGGGCGCCGGACCCTGCGAATGCTGGGCGACGGAGGAGGAAGCTGCCCCCTCCGTTTCAGCAGCTAGGATTTCGGAGCCGAATCGGCCACAACAGGTTTCTTGTCCGCCTGTACCGCCGGCTTATTGCCCGCCGGCGCGATTTTTGATTTTTCGTTGGGATTGTCTTTGGAGGGAGATTTCTGCGACGCGGTCCATTCCTTGAAAGACATATGATATTTCTTCCATTGCAACAGCAAAAATCTGCTGATGAGAAATATATGGCTCTTCCACGGACGACTTACAATCAAACGACTAAAATTTAGCTCATAATAATTTATGCTATGTAACTGTATTTATGAGCAAATACATATTTTTATTTTGATTTTTTTTCAAAGTAATCAACTCTACATTTTCATGATCAATTTGAATAATCCAACAATTCAGTACGCCGGTTGTAACGGCGGTCATGCGCAAAACAATGCAATTTAGAGCGCGACACCTGCAGAACGGCCGCACCTTCGGCAGATTCGCCATGGGAAGCGACATGGGAAGCGGCATGAACAATGTGCCGGCCGCCCGGGCCCGGCACGCATCGATCGAGGCGCATTTCGTCCTCGCCACACCCTTTTCTCTCGAACGAAACAACTGAAACAACAGACCTTCTTGCCGGACGCCAGGCTGAAATAGTCGCCCGTTAGTGTCCTTCGGGTCGTAGCGGCGGAGCGCCGCGCCGGCAGGGAGGAACATGATGGACAGAACCAAGTACCGCCTTCGCAAGGCGGCGGCGGGTGACCGCGACGCGGTCATACGAATGCAGGAGCGCTCGGCCCGCACGCTGGGGCGCGCCTTCTATGCCGCCGAGAGCATCGAGAGCGCGCTGCGCCACATCGGGACGATGGACCCGGACGTGATCGACGAGGGCCATTTTTACGTCGCCATCGACGCGCAGGGCAGGATCGTCGGCAGCGGCGGCTGGTCGCGCCGGGTTCCCGGCTATGACGGCGGCCACGCAAACCCGACGATGGCGGGCCTCTGCCCGAACGGCACCGTCTTCATCCGCGGCGTCTATGTCGATCCGGACTGGGCACGGTGCGGCATCGCCAGCACGATCATGGCGCGGGCGGAAGCCGACGTGGCCGCGTTCGGTGTGCCTGAACTGGTGCTGACCGCCACGCTGTCCGGCGTGCCGCTCTACCGCGCGCTCCGATACCGCGCGCTACGGCCGAAGGTGCTGCACTTCCCCGATGGCAACAGATTCGAAGCGCTCGAGATGAAGAAGCGCCTCAACGCTGCGCCGTCCCCGGTGGGCAAGAGAAGCGCGGCTTAGCGCGAAAACGGGTACGGCTTGCCGTCCTTACCCGGCCGCATGCTTCGCCAGGAACTCGCCGACGACTTTGTTGAAGGCCGGCGCGTCCTCGAAATAGGCCGAATGGCCGACGACCGGCAGGTCGTGGACCTCGCAGCCGGGGATCTGCGGCGCCACGTCGTGCAGCATTGCGCGCGGGAAGATGCGGTCCTGCTCGCCCGTAATCATCAAGGTCGGCGTCCGATAGCCCGCGAGCTTCGCAGGATCGAGGTCCCGCTCCTCCCGCGGCATGGCCCCCCAGGCACCCGGCCCCTCGCCGGTGTTGAACGCGCCGATCTGGTTATAGAGATAGCCCATGGCCGGCACGCGCTCGTGATAGTCGGGCGCCAGTGCGTAGTTGTTGAACGCCGCATTGTCGAGCGTGCTTGGCCGGTTGCGCGCGTGCGCGCGCAGCGCGTCGGTCATCACGCCGCCCGGTGTGTTGCCGAGCACCAGGCAACGCACCCGGTCGGGATTGGCGAGCGCGAAGCGCAGCCCCGTCCAGCCGCCCATCGACTGGCAGACCATCGAGAACGTCTTGATACCCGCATCCTCGAGCACTTCGCCGAGGTCCTCGACGTAGTAGCGGACGAGCACTTTCCCCGACGCGCAAGTCGATCGGCCGAACCCGCGATGGTCGAAGGCGAGACAGCGATACCGGTTCGAGAAATGCGCCATCTGCTGCCACCAGCTCGCCGCGTTGCCGCCGCGGCCATGGGCGAAGACCACCGCCGGCGCGTCCTTGGGGCCGCAGATGTCGTAATAGAGTTTCGCCTCGCGGGTATGGACCGTCGGCATGCTGGATGCTCCTTATCTGTCGTTGTGTCGGGTCAAGGCGAGATCGTCCAGGCATCGTCTATCGGGATCGACGCGCCGGTGATCTCCCGCGCCGCATCGCTGCACAGGAAGACGATCAGCGCGCCGACCTGTTTCGGGTCGATGAAGCGCGCGCTCGGCTGCCGGCCATCGAGGAATTCGCGCGTCGCCGCCTCGACGCTGATGCCTTTGGCTTCCGCCAGCGCCGCGACACGCGTCTCGGCCGCCGGAGTCTTGACCGCGCCCGGACAGATCGCGTTCACGGTGATGTCCGGGTCCTGCTGCGTCTCCAGCGCGATCGCGCGCGCCATGCCCATCAGCGCCGTTTTGGTGACGATATAGTCGACGCGGTTCGGCATGGCGATAATGCCGAGCGAGGACGCGAGGTTGACAACCCGCCCCCAGCCGCGCTGCCGCATGCCGCGCAGAGTCAGGCGGATCAGGTGGAAGGCGGCGGAGAGATTCACGTCCAGGCTTTCCTGCCAGTCCTCGGGCTTGAAGTCCTCGATCGGCGCGAAGTGCCGGACGACCGCATTGTTCACCAGGATATCGACGGGGCCGAGTTCGCGCTCCGTCGCCGCGACGAGGCCCTCGATCTCGGGAATGTTGCGCAGGTCGGCCGCGTTGTAGCGCGCCTTGACGCCATGCTCCGCTTCGAGCGCCCGGCGCTTCGCCTCGATCTCCGCCGGTTCGCCGAAACCGTTGAGCATAACGTTGCATCCCTGCGCGGCGAGCGCCGCCGCTGCGGCATAGCCGATGCCGCCGACGGAACCCGACAGCAGCGCGGTCTTCCCTGAGAGCATGGCTCCCCCTCCCATGACATCGCCGGGTCCCGGCCCGGCTTGTTTGGCGTGACGTAAACTGGATGACGGGAGAGTATAACGCCCGGTGAGACGTGCCAATCGGCGCGGTTATCAGCCGCGCCGCCAGATCGTTCCGTCCGGCTTGTCTTCGAGGATCACACCCTTTGCCGCCAACTCGTCGCGGACGCGATCGGCCTCGGCGAAATCCTTCCCCTTGCGGGCGTCGGCGCGGCGTTCGATCAGCGCCTCGATCTCGGCGTCGGTGAGACCCTCGCCGCTCGCCGGATGCCAGCGGAACCACGCCTCCGGATCCTGCTGAAACAGGCCCATCACCGCACCACCATCGAGCAGCATGCTCTTGAGGCGCGCCTTCTCTTCCGGCGTCTCGGCTTTGTTGAGCTCGGTCAGCGCGGCGTGCAGCGCCGACAACGCGAGCGGCGTGTTGAGGTCGTCCTCCAGCGCGGCGAGGACGTCCGCCGCGACGACTTTTGCCGGCGCGACGTCCGCGACCTGCCGCAGCGCGCCATAGAAACGGTCCAGCACGTGCTTCGCCTGGCGCAGGCTGTCCTTCGTGAAGTCGAGCGGCTGACGGTAATGCGTCTGCAGCAGCACAAGGCGGATCGCCTCGCCCGGGAACTCCTGAAGCAGCTCGTTGATCGTGTAGAAGTTGCCGAGCGACTTCGACATCTTCTCGCCTTCGGCCATCAGGTAGCCGTTGTGCATCCAGTATTTCGCGAACTGCGAGCCGGGATGCGCACAGCAGCTCTGCGCGATCTCGTTCTCGTGGTGCGGAAAGATCAGGTCGCGGCCGCCACCGTGAATGTCGAAGCTGTCGCCGAGATACTTCCGGCTCATCGCCGAACATTCGATGTGCCAACCGGGCCGGCCGCGGCCCCACGGGCTGTCCCATCCGGGCTGCGGGGGCACGCTCGGCTTCCACAGCACGAAGTCGGCAGGGTCCTTCTTGTAGGGCGCGACCTCGACGCGGGCGCCGGCGATCAGCTCGTCGCGGCTGTGGCCCGACAGCTTGCCGTAGTCCGGCATCGACGGTACGTGGAACAGGACATGCCCGTCCTCGTGATAGGCATAGCCCTTGTCGAGCAGCGCAGAGATCATCTCGATCATCTCCGCGATATGGTCTGTGGCGCGCGGCTCGACATCCGGCGGCAGCGCACCCAGCGCTTCCACGTCCTCATGGAACTGTTGCGCCGTCCGCTCGGTCAGGGTTCGGATGTTCTCGCCCGTCGCCGCCGCGCGCGCGTTGATCTTGTCGTCCACGTCCGTGATGTTACGGACGTAGGTCACCTGCGGGTAAAGGCGCTTCAGCAGGCGGTACAGGACGTCGAACACCACGACCGGCCGCGCGTTCCCGATATGCGCGAAGTCGTAGACGGTCGGGCCGCACACGTACATGCGTACATGCTGCCGGTCGATCGGCCGGAATTCTTCCTTGCGGCGGCTGCCGGTGTTGTAAACCTGGAGCATGATTTCTTCTTGGTCCCGATTGCCGGGAAGCTATGACAGCAACCGTTTCCGGATTCAAGGACCGCCATCACACCGTTCCACATGCGAATCAATGTGAAATCAACATGATCGCCCGGGTCGACCGCCGCCGCCCCAACTCGCTTTACTAGATAATCTTCCGGAATGCGTTCGTAATCGGATAGCGGCGATCGCGGCCGAAGGCGCGCCGCGTGATCTTCACGCCCGGCGGCGCCTGGCGGCGTTTGTACTCGGCAAGGTCCAGCATGCGCCATACGCGCTGCACCGTCGCCGCATCGTGGCCGCGGCCGGTGATCTCCGCCAGCCCCATCTCACCCTCGATCAGACATTGCAGGATATCGTCCAGCACGTCGTAGGGCGGCAGGCTGTCCTGGTCCTTCTGGTCCGGTTTCAGCTCGGCCGACGGCGGCTTGGTGATGATACGCTCGGGGATGACGCGCCCCGTCGGCCCCAGCATGCCGTCGGGACGGTTTTCGTTCCGCCAGTGCGACAGCCGGAAGACGTCGGTCTTGTAGACGTCCTTGAGCACCGAATAGCCGCCGCTCATATCGCCGTAGAGCGTCGCATAGCCGACCGCCATCTCCGACTTGTTACCCGTGGTCAGCAGCATCGAACCGAACTTGTTGGAGATGCCCATCAGCAGGATGCCGCGGGTACGTGCCTGGATATTCTCTTCCGTCGTATCCGCCGGCCGATCCGCGAAGATTGGTTTCAGCATCTCCGCGAACGCCTTCATCGCAGGCTCGATACCGACGGTGTCGTAGCGAATGCCCATGAGCTGAGCGGCCTCCGCCGCGTCCTCCAGGCTTTCACGGCTGGTATAGGGCGACGGCATCATGACCGCATGAACGTTCTCCGCACCCAGCGCGTCGACCGCGACGGCCGCGCTCAGTGCGGAGTCGATGCCGCCCGACATGCCGATGACGATGCCGGGGAAGCCGTTCTTGCGGACGTAGTCGCGAAGCCCAAGCACCATCGCGTTGTAGATCGCGTCCAACCCCTCGGGCGGCGCCGCCGTCGCGCCCGGCTCGCAGCGCCAGCCGCCGTCCGCCGTCCGGCGCCACTCGGTGACGACGACGGATTCGCGCCAGGGCGGCAGTTGCACCGCCAGCGTGCAGTCGCTGTTCAGCACGAAGGAGCCGCCGTCGAAGACGAGCTCGTCCTGCCCGCCGATCTGGTTGACATAGGCCAGCGGCAGGCCGCTTTCCGTCACCCGCGCGACGGCATGCATCTGCCGCTCGTGGTACTTGTCGCTCTCGAAGGGCGAGCCGTTCGGGACAAGCAGGATTTCCGCGCCGGATTCCTGGAGGCACTCGACGACATCCGGTTTCCAGATGTCCTCGCAGATCGGCAGGCCGAGCCTCACGCCCCGGAAATTGATCGGCCCGGGCATCGGCCCGGACGCGAAGACGCGCTTCTCGTCGAACACGCCGTAGTTGGGCAGGTCGTGCTTGAAGCGCTTCGCCGCGATGGTCCCGCCGTCGAGCAGCAGGATCGCGTTATAGAGCTTGCCGTCGTCGCGCCAGGGCGCCGTGACCAGCATGGCCGGCCTGCCCTCGCCGGTTTCCGCCGCCAATTCCGCCACCGCGGCCTCAATCCGGTCCTGGAAAAAGGATTTAAGAACCAGGTCTTCTGGCGGATAGCCGGCCACTACCAGCTCGGAAAAGACGATCAGATCGGCGTTGGGGCAGGTGTCCCGGGCGGCGCGAACACGGGCGATATTGCCCGCCACGTCGCCGACGACCGGATTGCACTGCGCCAGGGCTATGGTTAACCGCTCGTTCATATTTGCGAACTACGCTCCCAATACGGCCCGCGAGAGCGGTCCGCCTAATGCGAACTATCGTCGCCGGCCGAGAAAAATCAAGCCTTTCCAATGCCGGCGACGCATCGGTCCCCCATTCGACGAGATTGTATGGCAAGCGTAACGGCTCAAAAGATCTTCAACCTGCCTGCCGGAGGATGTCTCCGGTCGGCCTCCGGCTTCTTCTGCCGGATGCCCTCGGGCGCGGTCGCCTTCATCCCCTCAGTCTTCCGCCTGCCCTGGCATCCCGATGCAGCCCGTATTGTCACCTACCCCGATGTCCTCAAGCTGCTGCGAGCCGAGACGATCGAGGTCTCCATCAGCGTCGTCCTGCTGCTGGTGGGGATGCATTACTTCTATTCGGATATCCTCGACTTTTATATGAATTTCCTGAGCCTGCCGCTCGCAATCGTCACCCATCTCGCGACGGTGGCCGCCGGCGTCGTCGGCGTGTTCGCGCTCAACAACGCGAGCGCCTCTTTCGTGCGCATCGGCATGGTGAAGGACCTGCCCAAGGCGCCCGACCGGTTCGCCGCCGACTCCCTGCGGCGCTGGAACAAGGGGCAGCGGATCTGGCTCCTGTCCTTTCTCAGCGGCGACAGGGCCGCGGCGCTCAACAAGGCCGCCGTGCTGCTCTACGTCATGATGTTCCTGTGTTCGGGCCCGCTCCTCGCCATCGTCCTGGTCCTGCTGGTGTCGTCAGGCAGGGCGAAGACCCTCGACGGATCGGTCGGCATCATGCTGGCCTTCTACATCATGATCGCGGTGTGGGCGCTGATCGAGAGTTCGCTGGTGCTGCGCCAGCGCATGCGGGCCGGGCGGGAGCGACGCGAGGCCAAGCAGACGGCAGCGCAGGGCTCGTAAACAAGCCCCGCGCCGCTCATCCGGTTCAGCGGTCCGAAATGATCAGGACGCCGCCGCGACCTTGCGCCGGTTGCCGACGCGCTGCGCCTTCAGCTCCTCGGCGATCAGGAAAGCCAGCTCGAGCGCCTGGCTGGCATTGAGCCGTGGGTCGCAGTGGGTGTGGTAGCGCCGCGACAGCTCGTCGTCGCCGATCGCCTGGGCGCCGCCGAGGCATTCGGTCACGTCCTTGCCGGTCATCTCGACATGGATGCCGCCGGCATAGCTGCCCTCGGCATTATGCACGTCGAACACCCGCTTGACCTCGGTCAGGATGCGGTCGAACGGCCGCGTCTTGAAGCCGGTGGTCGACTTGATGGTGTTGCCGTGCATCGGGTCGGACGACCAGACGACCTTGAAGCCCTCGCGCTGCACCGCCCGGATCAGGGCCGGCAGGTAGCGCTCGACATTCTCGTGACCCATGCGCGAGATCAGCGTGATCCGGCCCGCGTCGTTGGTCGGGTTCAGCCCTTCGATCAGGCGCATCAGGTCGTCCGTCTCGAGGGTCGGGCCGCACTTGATGCCGATCGGGTTGTTGATGCCCCGGAAAAACTCGACGTGCGCGCCGTCCGGCTGGCGCGTGCGGTCGCCGATCCAGACCATGTGGGCGGAACAGTCGTACCACTGGCCGGTCAGGCTGTCCTGGCGGGTCAGCGCTTCCTCGTAGCGCAGCAGCAGCCCTTCGTGGCTGGTGTAGAATTCCGTCTCGCGGAGCTGGGCGATCGCATCGCCGGTCAGGCCGCAGGCTTCCATGAAGTCCAGCGCCTCGCCGATGCGCTCGGACATCGCCTCGTAGCGCTCGCCCTGCGGGCTGTCGGCCACGAAATCCAGGTTCCACTGGTGCACCTTGTGCAGGTCGGCGAAGCCGCCCTGGGCGAAGGCGCGCAGCAGGTTCAGCGTCGACGCCGCCTGGTGATAGGCCTTCAGCATGCGCTCCGGGTCGGGCTCGCGCGTGGCGGCCTCGAACTCGATGCCGTTGACGATATCGCCGCGATAGCTCGGCAGCTCGACGCCGTCCTGGACCTCGACCGGCTCGGACCGCGGCTTGGCGAACTGGCCCGCCAGCCGGCCGACCTTGACCACCGGACAGGCTGCACCGAAGGTCAGTACGACCGCCATCTGAAGCAGGACCTTGAAGGTGTCGCGGATGTTGTTGGCGCTGAACTCGGCAAAGCTTTCCGCGCAGTCGCCGCCCTGCAGCAGGAAGGCCTTGCCTTCCGATACCTTGGCCAGCGATTCCTTGAGACGCCGCGCCTCGCCGGCGAATACCAGCGGCGGCTGACGGCGCATTTCCTGCTCCACCGCCTCCAGCTTCGCGGCGTCGTTGTAATCCGGAACCTGCCTTATCGGCAGTTTTCTCCAGCTATCCGGCGTCCATTTCTGGGCCATTTAAGCCTCCCACCAGCGCTTGTGCTCTTCCTGCGAGCGTGCTTGTACGACCATTATGCCCGGTTTTCCACATCAAATGGAGCGTAATCCGGCCATTTGCTGATATGATCGGCCGAGGACGGCGAGACAAGGTGCCAGACGGATGGACACTCGAGAAGATGGCCGCGAAGACGGCCGGGGGGCGCTCGGCAGGCTC
>Ga0307417_10000665_pt1 | contig 13945 bp, 20 predicted proteins | sample SalMarWE160210MG_2_FD_202514 | JGI IMG/M metagenome (GOLD analysis project Ga0307417, IMG submission 202514) | Salt marsh sediment microbial communities from the Plum Island Ecosystem LTER, Massachusetts, United States - WE1602-10 | ecosystem: Environmental > Aquatic > Marine > Intertidal zone...
TGCCGTCGGTGACCTTGAAACTAATGCGCAGATCGGCGCCGCGCTCGACACTGCCCGGCTTGACCAAGCCGCCGATGCGGATGCGGGTGCCGGGCGCGAGATGCTCGGTTGCGACGTCGGTCGGCGACTGGAAGAACACGATGGAGCTGCTCATGGCGCTGAGCACCAGCGCCAGCGCGATGCCCAGCACGCCGAGGCTGGCACCGATCAGAATCAGGCGTCGCTGCTTGCGGGTCATGGCGCTTTAAATCCTACTCAACTTTCGAGCCCCAGGCGTTCGATGGTATCCTCGATGCGGCGCAGCTTGTCGGGTTCGCTGGCAAACACGCGCCGCGCAAGCGGCCAAAGCACGGCGAAAACCACCGCCGCCGTCATCAGCGCAATTACCAGCCACAGGGTCATGCAACCATTCTACCGGCCACCAGCCGCCAGGCGGGCGGCGCGACAGGGTCATACATCACGCCCAATCGTGGCGGCAATGAGCAAGATCAAAGCTGCGGCGTAATGACCTGCCAGGGTGCCTTATGCTAGACTTTTGGCCCATTCCGACCGCATCAGGGAGCCGCCCATGATCGTCACCATCGTCACCTTCCGCCTGCCGAAGCCGGTCACCCTTGCCAAGGCGACGGCGACGTTTAAGAGCACGGCGCCGAAATATCAGGGCCTGACCGGCCTCGTGCGCAAAAACTATGTATTGAGCGAGGACGGCACCCGCGCCGGCGGCGTCTATATCTGGGAAACCCGCGCCGATGCCGAGCGCGTCTATACCGAGGACTGGAAGAAGATGGTCGAGGCGAAATACGGCTCGCCGCCGATCGTCGAATACCTGCACTCGCCGGTGATGGTCGACAATCGCGACGGCAGCATCAGCGTCGCCGCCTGACGCTCGGGTTATCCGGCCTGCGCCGCCTTGCGCTCGGCCGCGCCCGCCACCTCCGCCGCCTTGGTGAGTAGTCCGGCGTAATCCCCGCCGAACACCTTGGCGCAGAAGCGTACCGCGGCATCGACTTGGCTTTGGCGAAAGCGGCGGTCGGCATTGCCGGCACGGCGCAGGCCATCGAGCAGCACCCGTGTTCCGCTGTCGAGATATTGCTGGATCTCGGAAAAGGTACGCTGCGTCATCTCGTTGAGTGCGAGTTCCCCCGCGAAATGCCGGCAGTCACCGACGAAACCCAGCAGCGCCTCGGTCTCGGCCACATCGTCGGCATCGAGCACCGAATTGGCGCGGATTTCGGTGGACGGGCGCGGCCGCAACAACCGCCGCACCCGGCCGGGCGCGGATTCGATTTCGGAGCGTAGCAGATCGGCGATCTGGGCGCGCAGGCCTGCGAGGGCGCGACCCCAACTGCTGTCAACCGGCAGGTCGAGTTCGGTCCGCAGTCCGCGCGCGGCGTCGTGAATGGTCTTGAGCAATGCGCTCACCGCCACGCCACGCCCGCTGCGCAGATCGTTGCGCAGCTCGCCCAACAGCCGCTCAAGTTCCGCGAGCACGATGGTCACCGTCACGCCGTAACGGGTCTCGGCCACGCGCGTAGCGATATCGCTGCCGGCTGCCTTGATTCCGAAACGGATGATCTGCCACGGCGCGGCGAGCCGGCTCATCACCATCAGCACCGCATAGAGGAAAAGCTCACCCTCGCGGGCGGAGATATTCTCGATCAGCGCCTTGTATTCGTCGAGCTCGCCGTTGGCCAGATTGACGATGCGGAGCGGCAGATCGGCGGCCATCGTCGCAAGGATGTCGCGGCCGGCCAGTACGCATCGCAGCGTGGTTGCGTCGTCGCTTGCGCGCGAGGTGCCGATCTGCGCCAGCATGCGGCGGTGGATCCTGTCGTCGGAGGCACCAGCGGCCAGCCTTTCTGCGATCGCGGCGGCGGCCTTATCCTGGAAAGTGCGCACGGCATGCTCAGCCCTCGGCGCATCGTCGGCCAGCACGGCATCGTTCACCTCGTCGACCAAGTGCTTGGCGTCCTCGGGCAGCAGGTCGCGGCGGATCCAGGTCCACAGCGTCTCCAGCGATGAGCGCGCGAGACGACCGGGATGATGGTGGTCGGCGCGGTCGTCGACCAGGAATGGTTCGAGCGGCTTGAAGAACAGACGGACACAATGGCCGATGCGGGGGGCGCCATCGCGATGCTCGCGCACGATGCCGCGCAGTTGCTGCAGGACGAGGTCGGTGGCGGCCGCCTCATCGCCGCCGAGCAGGCTGCGTTCGAAATTCGCGATCAGCAGCGAACGCGCCTGCGGCGAAAGTTCGCGCAGGTACTGCTCCAGCCGCTCGATGGTTTCGGCGCCCGCCATCTCCGCGTTATCCGCGTGTTCGTCGCGTATTTTGATACCGCCGCGGGCGTTAACATTTCATTAAGCATGTCGCGGCGGCCAGCGCGTGATCTCGAAAAAGTCTGCCCCGACCTGATCGGGGGTGGGGACCGCTTTTCGGAAAAGATCACGCGCAAACGTTTGAAGACCGCATCAGCTAAGTGGCGTCCAGGTACCGTCCGGGTTGTGGCAGGCGGTGCCGCGAGCGGTCTGCGGGCGGCCGTCGATATAGATGGTGTGGGTATAGGAGCGGCAGCGCCGCCCGTCCGCTTCGTAGTAGGGGCCGGGCACCACGGTGCCATAGCGGCCGGAGTCCGGATTGCGCCACGACACCGGCGCGCCCGATGCGCCGTCGTTGAGCGCGCTCATCTGCGCGGCATAGGCGCGTTGCCTGTCTTCATCGTCCATGGCGGCGCCGATGCGATTGCCGATCAGCGCACCTAACCCCGCGCCGATGGCCGCGCCCGCCAGATGGCCGCTGACGCCGCCGCCGAACTGCGAGCCGATGGCCGCGCCCGCCAAACCGCCGAGCAGCGTGCCGGTATTCTCCCGCGGGCCGCGTCCAGTGTCCGGATCGCCGGCGCAGGCGGCAAGCGCCAGTGCGATGGCAGTGACGGCGGCGAACCTGGCTGCGGACATTGCGACCCCCGGGAAATCGACAGGATGGAATGCGAGGACAGTCGACCTATCGAGATGGGAAGAATTGGGCGAAAGTCCGGCGGACAGCTGGACACGGGGCAAAAGCGCCGGCAGCGCGCGCTCGAGATAGCGGGCAACCTGGTCGCGCATGATCGCGGCCTGCTCCAGCACCTTGGCGGCGAAGGGGTCGCGGCGGCAAAAGCCGACCCGGGCAGAAGGCCGATTAGAAAAAACAGAGTAAGTCGGGGGAAGACCGGCATGAGGCGGGGTGATAGCGCATGATCCCGAAAAGCATGTCCCCGACCCCGATCGGGGATGAGGACCGGTTTTCGGCCAAGATCATGCTCAACGTAGAGACGCGCCGGTGAACGTCAGGTGAACGCGAAGCCGAGCTTAGCTTTCAAAGCCTTCGAACGAGGCAAAGGCTTCGAGCGGCTCGCGCGGTGAGCGCCAATTGTTGATCGGCGCGTCCGTGTCGGCGTGGCCAAGGGCCAGGCCGCAGAACAGAATGTATTCGGGGGGAAGATCGAGGAAGGAATAGACGGTCTTGTGCCAATGGGTCCAGGCTTCCTGACCGCAGCTGTGCAGGCCGTGCTCGCGCGCCAGCAGCATGACCGTCTGGATGTAGCCGCCGAGGTCCGACCATTGCGGCGGACCCATGCTGCGGTCGATCGACAGCAGCAGCCCGACTGGCGCGCCGAAGAATTCGAAATTGCGCGCGTATTGCCGATAGCGGCCGGCGCGGTCCTCGCGCGTCACGCCGATCGCCTGATAGAGCATCACGCCGGCACGGTGTCGCCGTGTTTCATAGGGCTCCTTCAGATCGCGCGGGTAGATGTCGTATTCGGCGCCCTCGCCGCGCGGCAGCAGGTCGGGCCGTGCACGCACCAGCGCCTTGAGCTGTTCGAGTCTTTCCCCGGCCAGCGCATGCACCCGCCAGGGCTGCACATTGCCGCCGGAGGGCGCGCGCCCTGCGCGTTCGAGAATGTCGCGCACGGTTGCTTCGGGCACCGGCGTGGGCAGAAAGGCGCGGCAGGAGTATCGGGAAGCAACGGCGTCTGACACGTTCATGGGTGGCTCCGCGGGATTCGCGGAGAGTGTGGCGGGTGGCCCCTTGGATGCCAAGCGCCCCTACTTCCTCGCCAGGATACGCGCGACCTTTTCAAGCGACCGCCCACCGAAATAGGCGGTGAGCACGATCATGGCCCATTGCGCAACGTCGCCGGACAGTGGGTCGGTCGAGCCTAGCCCTAAGACTTTGTCGAAAACAACCACCTTCCACACGTAGACGATGAAAGCGAGTGCGAACAGCGGGCGCGGCAGCGCCGTGTACCAGCGGCCCTGCTCGGCAATGACAACTTGCGTCGACAATTCGCGCGCGCGCTCTTCAAGCGCGATCTCGCGGGCGACGAGATCGGCGGCGATTTTTTCCGACGTATTCTCGGCCGTGAGCTTGGCGCGATAGGCGTCAACGGCCGCCTTGGCGAACGGGCCGCCCAGCAGATTGCCGAGCCAGCCAAGGACCATGGCGAACATGGGCTAGTCCTTTTTCCCGTTGCGCATGATCTTGTCCGAAAACCAGTTCCCACTTTTCGGGATCATGCGCGCCCCGCCGTGCGCCGGCGCGCGAGCTCGGTCACGATGCCGATCGCGATCACGTAATAGGGAATGAATTTCGGCTGCAGAATGCTCTGCACCGCCGAATTGATATTGGGATCGCCGAGCAGCGACTGCCCGGCCGCCAGCAACAGCCCCAGCAGCGCCGGCAAGGCCCAGGGCGCAAAGGCCAGCGCCGACGCGCCGAGGTCGGGCACGAAGGCCTGCAGGTCGACAACTTGCGCATTGTTGTCGACATCGTAGACGCGCGCGGCGGTCAGCGCCTGCAGCGGCGCTGGCAGCACCGTCAACCGGCCGTCTTGCGGCCAGCTGTCCGCCGTGATGCGCCAGCTTTGCGTGATCAACGCGCGGCGGGTTTGCGCCTCCACATGGATGCGCGAGCCGGCGGTGAGAGCCGCGATCACCTCATCGTCGGCATTGTGCTCGACGCGCAAGAAGCTGCGCGCCTCGTCGAGCGTGACCGGCTCGACCGCTGGCGCGCTGAGAAGAATGGATGGCATATGTTTTCTCTGGTTTTCCGACTGTCGTCCCCGCGAAGGCGGGGACCCATAACCCCGGTCTTTCCGCATCCTGAGTGCCGGGGTTATGGGTCCCGGCCCTCGCTAGCGCTCGGCCGGGACGACAGCAGAGCGAGCCGTTGACAAAATTTCAGTCTCAAGGCTCATCGCGCATGATGATGCGCCGCCTGCCCCTCGCCCTCGCCGCTCTTGCGCTCAGCGCGCCCGCCTTCGCCGTCAGCGGCAATGCCCCGCCGGCCACCGGCTGGGCGGCGCGCGCAATCGTGATGGTGGTGGACGCGCGCGGCGATCTGTGCACCGGCACCGCGCTCACGCGCGAGCTGGTGCTCACCGCCGCGCATTGCGTGCCGGCGGGGCTTGCCTATCGCGTCAAGGCCTATCAGGACGGCGAAGAATTCGCGGCGCGCGCCATCGCGCGCCACCCGCGCTTCGATTTCGCCAACTATCTCGCCAGCCGCGCCACCGCCGACCTGGCACTGATCAAGCTCGCATCGCCGCTGCCCGACGTGATCGTGCCGGCAGCCCTCGCCGCGGCCCGCCGCGTCAAGGTCGGCGAGACGCTGACCATCGCCGGCTTCGGCACTGTCGCCGCCGGCAGCGCGCTTGGCCTCGGCGCGCCGCGCATGGCGAAATTGACCGTCACCGGCAAGCCGGGCTCGCTGCAGATCCGCCTCTATGACGGCGCCACGCGCAACCGCAGCGCCGGCCTCGGCGCCTGCACCGGCGATTCCGGCGCGCCCGCCTTCGACGGCGAAGGCCCGCTGGTGATCGGGGTCGTGAGCTGGTCGACCGCGCCGGAGGACGAGGAAGGCTGCGGCGGCTTGACCGGCCTGACGCCGCTCATCGCCTACCGCGGCTGGATCCTCGACACCGCGCGCAAATTCAATTCGCCGATCGCGCCTTAGACAGCGCGCGCGGCCTGCGACATTTCCCCAAGGCCTATTGCTTGCTCCGGCGGGCCGTGGCTAGGGTCGCCCCGGGACTGGGGATTATTTCATGTGGCACCGGGGGGCGGCCCTCACCGTCATCTCTGCCGCCGTCATGCTCGCCGTCGCGGCGCCCGCCAGCGCCGTGATCAAGGGCGCCCGATCTCATTCGCTGACCACCTATACCGTGCGCTTGGTCGGCAACGGCTATTGCAGCGCCGTCGTGATCGCCCCCCGCCTGGTGGTCACCGCCCGCCATTGCGCCTATGGCATGAGCGTGCTGGCCGACCATCATTACTACCGGGTCGCCCATGTCTCGCGCGACGGCGTGCTCGACGACGGACGACTCGTCCATGTCTCGGGCGACGCTTCCATCCTGTATCTTTCCAAGCCGCTGCCTGAGACCATCGCTGCGGTGCCGGTCGGCGACGGCGACGGCGACAACTTCATCATCGCGGGCTACGGCGGCGGCAGACTCCACCAGGCCACGTTGGTGGCCGCGAGCCCCTACGCCCTGGTCGATCCCGGCCGCGCCGGCACGATCAGCGCCAGCGCCTGCTTCGGCGATTCCGGCGGGCCGGTACTGCGCGGCGGCGTGCTGGTCGGCGTGATCACCCGCGCCGCGCATCCCTCCCCGCGCCGGGCCTGCGGAGATTTGACCCGCTGGGCGCCGATCAGCGTCAGCGGCAATGTCGAAGAGCTGGGCGATGTGACGACGCCGGCAACCGAAGCGCCGCCGACGCCGCGCACGAGCCGTAACAACGCCCGTCACACGCAAGTCAAACAGGCCACGGCGGGCTTGTTCGGCAACTGGTTCGTGCCGAATGCCGAAACACGAGGCTCGGCGCGGCGCTAAGCACCAACACGGTATTAACCCGCCGGCAGCAAGCCGCGGACTTGCTGCCGGCGGACAGCTTTACGCCGTCCATCACGACGCCGCGAACTTCATCACCTTGATGGCATCGAAGTCCTGTACGCCGCCGCCCACGCGCTTGGTGGTGTAGAACAGCACGTAGGGCTTGGCGGTGTAAGGATCGCGCAGCACCGAAACGCCGGCGCGGTCCACCACCAGGTAGCCGCGGTTGAAGTCGCCGAAGGCAATCGACAGCGAGCCGGCCGCGATGTCCGGCATGTCCTCGGCCTCGATCACCGCGAAGGTCATCAGCGAGGCTTTCGACCCGGCCACCGCCGGCGGCTGCCACAGATAGGCGCCGCCGGAATCCTTGAACTTGCGGATCGCGGACTGCGTCTTGCGGTTCATCACAAACACGCCGTTCTGCCGGTAGCCGGCGTTGACCGCGTAGATCAGATCGACCAGCACGTCGGACGGATTGGAGGCCGGGAAGCCAGCCGACACGCCACTGGCGATGTAGCCGATATTGCCCCACGTCCATGAGTCGTTGTCGACCGCGGTGTAGTCGAGGAACCCCTTCGGCTTGTTGGAACCGTCGCCGGTGACGAAAGCGGTGCCTTCCTGGGCGGCGAACACCTGCTCGACCTCCTGCGCCAGCCATTCGTCGATATTGACTGCACTATCCTCCAGCAGCGTCGCGGTCGCCGCCGGCATGGCATAGAGCTCCATGGCCGGGAACGACAATTCGTCGAGCGTCGGCGAGGTGGTCTGCGCGCGCGCGTCGGTCTCGCCCACCCAGCCGACCGCGGGGCCGGCGGTCATGAACGGCTTCTTGTAGACATTGCCGCTGATGGTGCGCACGCCGGCAATCGCCCGGATCGGCGAGATGGCGGCGAGCCGCTGGCCGATCTGCGTCTCCACCTCGGGCGGCACCAGATAGCCGCCGTCCGGGTTGGAGCCGATGGTCATGGCCTTGGCCTCGAGCGCGCGCAACCCGCCCGCTTCGCCCGCGCGCACGTAAGCCTCGAAGGCGGCCTTGTGCTCGAGCGCAGAGACGCTGCGCTGCGTGGCGCGCTCAGAACCGAAGACCGGCCCCGCGCCGACTTCAGCGTGATCTCGTCCAGCCGGCGCCCCTGCGCGTCGATGGTGGCGTTGATGCGGGAAAGCTTTTCCTCCAGCACGACGTCGGCATCGCGCTTGTCGAGCCGCTCGTCGTTGGCCTCCTTGAAGGCCTCGAAGGCGCGCATCATCTCGCCATGCGTGACCACCGCTTCGGGCGGAATGCCCGCCTTGGTTTCCAGGTCGTCGTGGGTATCGATATCCATTGAGGTTCTCCTTGTGGATGGATGTGCGTGTCCCGCGCGAAGGACGGTCTGGCCGCCTGTCGCGTTGGGACGAGATCGTTGCTGTGAGTTTGCCGCCAGCAAGCAGCGCCGCGGGCGCTGCGCGCAAACAGAAAGACCGCCTCGCGGCGGCCTCTCTGAACTTCGATCAGGTGTTTTGATCAGGCGGCTGCGCGTGCAGCGGCGTTCTTCCGTTTCCTGCGCCAGCCAAGCAGACCGAATGCGCCGAGGCCTGTGGCGAACAGCGGGAGGGCGGCTGGAATCGGAGTTTCCGAAACCGTTACATTATCGATAATTGGAGAGGCCTCAGATCCGCTTGGAGTGGTCTGATTAAAGAAAACGGTAGCGTCGCCCGCACCATTCGTCAAAAACAAAAGCGTCGCGATCGTCCCCGGGTTGGTGCCGGGCGCATTATCTGTGTCGCTCAAATCGAGAATTGAACCGTTCACATCGACGTGGAGCCCCCAAATATCACCGGGTCTATTGTCACCATAATAAAGGAAACTGAGCTGGTATTGCGTGTTTGGAGACAATCCGAGCACGTTTAAAGCGGAACCACCGTTTTCATTCAAAACAACGGCGCCGTCAGTTCCACGTCCATCCTGCGCAAAATATGTTCCGCTAGTAAAGCTCCAGCCATCAACGTTGTTATTGATGTTAAAGTAATTCGTTATCGCATATTTATCGCTGGACAGATCTGCACCGGATAAACCAAGACTGCTTCCTTGGAAGCCGGAGTTGAAGTCCTCGAAATAGACGGGACTCGCCTGCGCTCCACCAACAGGAATTACAGCGCCAGCCAGCATCGCTGTCGCAAACGCCACGCCAACTATAAGGCTGTTATTTTTACGCATGATCGCCTCCATCGGCGAACGCCTAAAATGCCGCGGATAAGCGATACGGACTGCCTAGACACCCGTCAATGAAGCGTTTTGGTTATCAACCAAAAAGATGCCCTGTGCTCATAATTACTTAAGCCATTAAGTTATATTGGCTTTTGTTATATTCTAAATGCGAGTGATTTTCGTTTTGCTCGTAAGCTGACAATCCCCAAAATAACCTTTGCAATGTTGCGGACGACAGCAGGCGGCGGCCGCTTTCAGCTTTCACCGGCAAAGCGGACATCCCGACGAATCAAAACCCTGCTCGGTCGAGCCGGCAAAGCGAAAGTCACGCTGTCGAGGCGTGGGCGTGCTGGCGGCTAGAATGCCAGCGAACATGCGCGGGTGCCCTTGGGCGCCGCCGATTGCAGACTGCCCCTGAGGATCGTGATGCCATTCGGGCTTTTGCGGCCTGAAAATTCGTAGGTCCAGGTCGCGCCATCGTCGGCCTTGCCCTCGCCAACGATCAGCATCGTTCCGGATGGCGACAGAATCCCCAGAAACTTTTCCTCGCCGGGTCGACGGCTGGTCTTCCTGTCAATCAGCCAAAGGCTTCCGGACACATTGAACGTTAGCTCGACCTGGAATGGTGTGAGCTTTTTGCGATCTGCCGAGTGCGAGCCGCAGACCAATTTCGCCGGCACGTGCTTGGTGGCAGCCTGCTGCGCCGATGCCGGTAAGCCCACTGGAGCGAACGTCAGCGCAAAGGCGGTCACAGCCAGCAGAGGACGCAAACGGCGCGGCGTGGCATAGCGGAGCATCGGCACCTCGTCGGCAAGCCCTAGAATTCATATGACGCCGGCCATGATAGCTGAACTCAGTACGCAATGCGAATGTCCGAGACCGGTCGTTGGCGGGCACCGCGATGGGCGCCTTGGCGCCGCTTCATCGCCGCTAACGAATAATGGATGGCGAGACGGCAACCCTTAGGACAATGGCTGAAACTGGATCCTTCGGCTGTGCCCCCCGACCGTCTTCGCCCACGCCCGCTTGGGCCGCGCGTGCGCAGCGATGAAGCGCGCAGCGCGGAGGTCGCCCCCTGCTTCGTCAAAGCGAAGCCGCCTTGGCTTCGCGGCGGCGAGTGCTTCACCGCGCACACACGGCTCAAGGGTCCGGAAACGTGCCGAGCGGCAAATCGCTATTGGCAATCCATTCGATGCTTTTTGGCAATGCGCCATCGGTTTCGATGAATTCCTTCACCGCCCGCCAGGCATCGGCATAGGGAATAAAAAGCCCCACAGGCATGGGATCGTTGTGCAACGTGCGAACCCATTCGCGCAACTTCGTGAGATCGCCCTTCGAGCTGAAGGCGCCTTCGGCGATCAGTTCGGGGGCGACTTCGATTCTCGCGGGCATGCGGACCTCCCCAAACGAAAAGCGCCGGCATCGCTGCCGGCGCCAAGCGAAAACCTGTCGCGCTCTTTCAGTGCGTCCAGAATGCCGCGACCGAGATCATCCCGATGATGGCAGCGATCACGAACCCCATCAGCATCGGCTGGATCTTCGGGGTCGGGCCGCGCGTGACGTCGGAAACGCTCTCGGGCAGCTCCGGCCCAGTTTCGGCTGCGGGTTCGGCTGCAGGTTCGGCTTCGGCTTCGGGCTTCTGCGTCATGGCACTGATAATGGACCGCTTAGGTAAACAAATAGCGATACACCGCCAGCAACGGCACTGCGCAGCCGACGGTCCCGCAGGCAGGCCCATAGCGCCTGTGCCAGCCAGTGACACCGGCGTGCGCTGCGCTGGCGGTTGCGACGATGATATCGCCTTGCCGGTGTGGCATCGGCCCCCCTTTCGGGCGGTTCGAACGGAAATAACGCGAAAACGCCGAGGCCGGTTCCGCCGCGCTTGCCGCCATAACGCAATTCGGGAGCGTGCCTGTTGTCTAGCGGAGCAGCGTCACGCTGTCAAGACTTTTTTCCTAGGAATTTAAAGAAATTTTCCCGGGACCGCCTGGCGCGGTTTTTCTGCCCTCGATCAATGGGTTGTGGCGCGATGGCGGGCACGGGGGCCGTCCCGCCACAACCAAGCGCATTGGCTGCCGCCGGCAAGGCTCACGGCCAGCACGGCGAGGCAAACAATCGCAATCGTGCGCTTATGCATAATGAAAGCTTACCGCGCCGCCGCGTCGCCCGCGCGGGATTTGACCCCGCGCAAGACGCTCGCCCCCGGCGCCGGCCAGGGCGCAAACTCATAAATCGGGATCGGTGAGCTACCGTTGGTCGATGTCCGCTTTCCCCCCGAAAGCGGACATTGGGCGGCGCGGTCGGCAGGTTCGCTTTAGGCCATTAGACGACATCAGCTAATGCAAAACCCAACCCCCAATGACCCTTGAAAATATTCGCGCCAACAACGTGCGCACGTTCGCCGCATGGTGCCTTAGTCGACGCCACGATCATCCATCGCATTTTTCGGGGGATTGTGGGGCGACCGCGGGTTGAATGGAAGCATCAATTGACTTGACGTTTGTGGTAGCATTTAGCTTTTGCAGCCGTTCAATTGTGGCTGCGCATTTTTAAGTCTACGTGCGCTATCGCTCGCTGTTGAGCATTATATTAAGCATCATAGGCAATTGTATAAAGCCAAAAGAGTAGACGTTTAAGACGATCTGCCTGCGCTTGTCTACGGCCTCATTGCCTTCGTTCTTCATCTTCAGGGCTTCATCACTGTCGTCTCCTCGCAAGACGCATCGCAGTCTTGCCTCGAAATTTATACCTGCAAATATATTGGACCGTTAAGCGGTTGAATCAATTTTTGATTTTTGCGATATCAGATCGTTGGTTTAGTCGTTGGGCGAACGATCCGACGGACCCCATCCGTTGTATTTATTTTGGAGTTCGTCGGCGTGGTAGTTATTGTGCTGTGGCGACGCTTATGAGCTGTTCGTCGCCAATCGGTCCGGGGGCCCAGTCTATACCGGGCAATGGCGTAATTTTTACATCGCGGATAAGCCCCAGTTGCAGGGATGGATCAAAATAACGCATGCTCCGTTCGTTTAGGTCAATCACACGACCAGGTTTAAGCGGTCCAACATCGTTAATCTTGACGATGATGCGCTTTTTACCGCACTCAACCAGTGCGTAGGTGGGCTGATAATTTTTACCATAGCGGACGCCACCAAACCGATCACGTAAATCGATCTGAATTGCCGCGGTCCACGCCGCTGGGTCATAAGGCTCGCCAGAGGAAGTCTGTTTCTCATCCGAACCAATTTTGTCACGAAATGGGTTATATGTCGAAGCAATGCCGACGATCGTAGTACCCACATATCGCTGTGTGCGTCGCACCAAAGTGACCAGCAGACTAAGCGCGGATCGATACGCGGCGTAAACTCTCGGCAAGAAGTTATAACGTATGTATGGCACCGGACCGACGGCGTTACTGCCTATGGCAGAATGCCCAGTCGCCATCCATCGCTTTTTATCGTGTCCCAGCCATACTGTTACCCAGCTGGATGTAGAGGCATTGCTGATCACCGAAAAGTCACCGCGCAACCAGGAGCTCTTTCTATTCGTAGTGCTGCTGACCTTAAACCGGCCGGAAACATTGTCAAAAAAATAATCTAAAGAACCACTGTGCGAGTAGCTATTTGTCGGAAGAATTGGGTTCCCTAATGACACAAATGCCGCACAATTAAGTTCCGGTAGCATCGCAGCCTTGATCGAACCGGTATAACTGCAATCAACGTCGGCGCTAGCCATGCGTGGCGTAAAGACGATCGCAAGAATGAACGCTATTACAACTCTCCCACAGTGCGGGACAGGAGCGCCAACACAAAAAGCAACAAATTGCAAACACCGGGCAATTGCGGTCATTAAGACCTGCTGCAACTGAATTACTTCAGCGGTAAAATGGTCGGTTATAGAAATAAAATGCGAGTAAAACTCAGCATGCAGAAACAATACAAAGTTTTATGCAAATGTTCGGCGGTGCCGGTAAAATTCGAATGGAATGCAGACCTGTTTTAATTTTTTTGATATGGATTTAGTCGACCACTTTTTCATAACCGACTTACAGAATTAAATTTGCATCGACGCCAATAGGGTTGGAATCAATGCTTTCACGATTGATCAAGCTGCTGCATAAGTTCGATTCAGCAATAGAAGGCAAGGTTGCATCTATATTTGCTTTTGCGCTGATTCCGATCATCGCTATCGTCGCCGTGGCAGCCGATTATAGCCCGGCAAACGCCGTCAACGCGGCGATGCCGAGCGCACTCGAATTGGTCGGACCGCCGCTACAGAGAACTGTGCAGACGGTGAGTACCGACCAGCTACAATCATTTTCCACGTATAAATATCAGCTGGCCAGTTTTCATCCGCTCGACGGTCTCAGTACTCGGGATCTTTGGTATACCAACCAGTCACAGATCGACGTGCGGCAGAAGATGAACTGGGACAACATCAAGACGGCGGCCATCGCGCCGTATCCCATCCAGATTGACACCGGCGATGGCCTATCCTCCACGCTGCCGAAAAGCGGCACAGGCATTACCCCCGGGACCAGCGATCATTACTTCCTGTTGAAGTCAGCAAACGAGTTTGTAACGACCTTCAACCACATCAATACAAATTTGACGCAACTGTATCTTGAAGAATAGCCTACATGGGACTGAAGCGTTGCCATCATTGCCCAAGACATACGTGAGTGTAGTGCAAGTCAAAAAGTGCGATTTGGTCTCCGGCAGGATCTAATTGAACGGAGCGGTGATGTCCGCGTTGGGTGGTGGGTTCAACCGATCGACGCAACACCTTCTAATCTTGTCAGATAGGGAGGTGTGCGATGGGGGTGCATGCGCGGACATGGTTCACACCGAAGCAGAAGGCAGAGCTTTGGGAGCGCTGGAAGGGC
>Ga0307417_10000666_pt1 | contig 13942 bp, 8 predicted proteins | sample SalMarWE160210MG_2_FD_202514 | JGI IMG/M metagenome (GOLD analysis project Ga0307417, IMG submission 202514) | Salt marsh sediment microbial communities from the Plum Island Ecosystem LTER, Massachusetts, United States - WE1602-10 | ecosystem: Environmental > Aquatic > Marine > Intertidal zone >...
CTCCGCCTCGAAGGTCGCCTGCTTTCCCAGTGACACCCAGTAGTCCTTGCCCTCGTTCTTGATCCATTGCCAGAAGAGGTCGGGAAGCAGACGCCAGGCGCGGCGGGGCCGCAGAAGCCTGGTGGCTGTGGTGCCCGGCACGTCCATGAGCTGATGGAGGGGTGTGAGGTCGTCCATGATCCAGAAGGACCGGCCGTGTGTGGCCAGGACCAGATCGGTTCCCTTGACGGTCAGGTCGTAGATCGGGGCAACCGGCAGGTTGGCCTGCCAACGATCCCAGTTGGCGCCGTCGTCGGTCGAGACATAGAGCCCGGTCTCGGTGCCCAGGTAGAGCAGGCCCTCCTGAGCCGGATCTGTGCGGATGACCCGAACGAAGTCGTGATCGGGTATTACCCCCTCCCCGTCCCCGGTTATCGATGCCCAGGTCGAGCCGTAGTCCTCGGTCTTGTAGAGATAGGGCGTGGTGTCGTCGAGCTTGTACTTCGTCGCCGCGAGGTAGACCGTCCCTGCGTGATGAGGTGAGGGCTCCACCGTGCGGATGAACGCCCACTCGGGAAGGCCGGGAGGCGTCACATCGACCCAGTTCTCCCCTCCATCGCGAGTGACGTGCACCCGACCGTCGTCACTTCCCGCCCAGAGCACACCGGGCTCGATGGGGCATTCCCGCAGGGTGGACATGGTGCAGTAGTGCTCGGCGCCACTGGTGTCCTTGGTGATCGGGCCGCCCGACGCCGCGAGTTTCGTCGGGTCGTTGCGGGTGAGATCGGGGCTGATGGGCTCCCAACTGTGCCCCTGGTCCCTGCTGCGAAACACGATGTTTCCCGCCGTGTAGAGGACGGTGGGGTCATGTGGTGAGAACAGGATCGGATAGGTCCACGGGAATCGGACCTCCAGGTCGACCGGCCCGATGCCGTCGTGCACCTCCGGCCACACGTTGACCAGACGAATCTGACGGCTCTTGTGGTCGTAACGCTGCAGTGAGCCTCCACCGCCGGGGCTGGACCCGACCGCTCCCACGAACACGAGGTTGTGGTCTTCGGGATGGACGGCCATGAAGCCGCTCTCGCCCGAACCGGCCGGATAGCAGTCCGCCCACGTGATGGCCAGATCGTTGACACCACTGGGCACGGCAACGCTCGAGTTGTCCTGCTGCGTGCCGTATACGTAGTAGAAGGGCTCGCGATTGTCTGTGGTGACCGTGTACATCTGCGCTGTCGGCTGGTTGTAGATGGTGCTCCACGAGTCACCGCCGTTGAACGACACGTTGGCGCCGCCGTCGTTGCCCTGGATCATCCTCTGGTTGTCGCGAGGATCGATCCAGAGATCGTGGTTGTCACCGTGTGGAGTGGCGATCGCCTTGAAGGTCTTGCCCCCGTCAGTCGATTTCCACAGGTCGAGGTTGTTGACGAACACGGTGTCCGCCTCCTGTGTGTCGGCGGTGACGTGCATGTAGTACCAGGGGCGGTAGCGGAGGCTGATGTCGGAGCTGACCAGCTTCCACGTCTCACCGAAGTCGTCCGACCGGTAGAGCCCCGGCTTCTCCGTGGACTCGACCAGAGCCCAGACCCGGCCTGCCTTGACCGGCGAGGCTGCCACCCCGATCTTCCCAACGATCGCCGATTCGGGGAGGAGCCCTTTGTGGTGGGTGATCTCCCGCCAGGTGTCGCCACCGTCGGTCGACTTCCACAACCCGCTGTCGGGGCCCCCGCTGCTCATCTCCCAGAAGTTGCGGTAGGCCTCCCAGATGGTGGCGTAGAGGACCTCGGGGTTGTTGGGATCGAATGTGACGTCGACGGCGCCGGCCTTGTCACTCTTGTAGAGGACCTTGTCCCAGCTCTTTCCTCCATCCTGGCTGCGGAAGAGCCCCCGCTCCTCGTTGGGCCCGAAGGCATGGCCGAGGGCCGCCACATAGACGACATCCGGGTCGTGAGGGTGGATGCGGACGGCCCCGATGTGACGGGTGTCCGCGAGACCACAGTGGGTCCAGGTCTCCCCACCGTCACCAGAGCGATAGACGCCGTCGCCATGGGATACGTCGAGTCGAATGCAGCTCTCCCCCATGCCGGCGAAGACCACGTTGGGGTGCGAGTCGGAAACGGCAACCGCGCCCACCGACCCGGTGCCCAGTTGACCGTCGGTCACGTTCACCCAAGTCGTGCCGGCATCCTCGGTCTTCCACACTCCGCCGGCGACGGCGCCGAAGTAGAAAGTGCCCGACTTGGTGGGATGGCCGGCGACGGCGACCACCCGCCCACCGCGGGTTGGGCCGATACAGCGAAACGTCATCGCCTCGAGCAGGTCCCTGGCGACGGGATCGTCGAACAACCTCATATCTGGACACCTCTCCGGAGCCGAACGGACGAACGTCGAAGTTAGCGGCTCCGCGGGGTGAAGCGACCGAGTCGCCGGTCCTGAAGGAAATCGGCAACTCATTCGGGAGGGATACGCTGCCCCCGATGAGAGCGAGCCTCAGTGGCATCTGCCTCCTCCTGATCGTCACGGCCTGCTCTGGAGGAGCCGCCGCGCCCTCGACCACGGTGGGATCGCCCCCCACGACCGTGACCACGACCGGGCCGGCGACCACCTCTTCGACCGTCCCGGCGACCACGACCGTGCCCCGGCCACTCCTCGGGAACACGGTTGTCATCGATCCCGGGCACAACGGGATGAACTGGGCCCATCCCGAGGAGATCGGACGGTTGGTCGACATCGGGAACGGGTCCAAGGCGTGTAACACGACGGGGACGAGCACATCCGCCGGTTACACCGAGGCAGAGTTCACGTGGGCGTTGGCCCAGTTGGTGGTGGCACGGCTGGAGGATTTGGGGGCGACCGTCGTGCTCACTCGGCAGGACAACGATGGTTGGGGCCCTTGCATCGATGAGCGGGCGGCGGTCGGCAACCGGAGCAACGCCGACGCGGTGATATCGATCCATGCCGACGGCGGCCCCGAGAGCGGACGAGGATTCCACGTCATTCGCCCGGCAGACACCGTCGGCCTCACCGACGACATCTACGAGGCCTCCGCCCATCTCGCCGTCGCTGTTCACGACTCCTATATGGAAACCGGGATGCCGGTGGCCGATTACATCGGTGCCGACGGATACACGGAGCGGGACGATCTCGGGGGGTTGAACCTCTCCGACGTGCCCGCTGTCTTCCTGGAGACAGGGAACATGCGCAACGACGAGGACGCCGCCCTGCTGGCCGACCCCGGCTTCCGGGACACGGCCGCCGCAGCGATCTCCTCTGCCCTGGTCCGATTCCTTGCCGGCTGAGGTACGGGAATCTCCTGCCGGAAAGCATCAGGGGAGACAGGTCGTCAATTGGCGCGGCTACGCAGATACGCTCAACGGATGACCAATGCAGAAACCCACCACGAGTTGATGGGTGTGCTGGTGGAGACGGCCAGAGCGCATCATGCCGCTACCGGTGGAGTCAACCCGCAGTGGGCGGCGTGGTACGCAGACCACGCCATCGACGACATCAATCACCTACTCGCTGCCGAGATGACCGTGACAGAGTTGACCACCTGGCTCGAGGGTGCCGATCGGCGCTACACCGAGGAGGAGCCTGAGGAGTCCTGGCCCCGGGCCTACGCCACCTGGCTGCTGGAAGAAACTCACTGATCGAGGCTTAGCCTGTTCCGAGAGGAGTCCCGCCCGGAGTTCAGGCCAGAGGACGATCCCGATAGTGTCCCTCATGGGTGACGACGACCCCCCGGCGCCTCGCTCGTTACATGACTCGTTAGATGACTCGACGCTCCGGAGAGGACGCATGGACCAGGTGAAGTGTCAGAACTGTGGCCATGACAACCCTTCGGACGCACGGTTCTGCACACAATGCGGACAGAGTCTCACGATCACCTGCCCGGTCTGTGGCACGGTCTCCAACGCCAGCGCCAGATTTTGCAGCAACTGTGGTGCGAATCTGAGCGAGGACACCGCTCCATCAGAGCCAGACCAGCCGTCGCCGGTCGGCCTGGACCTGAGTCGCTATCTGCCGCCTGAGCTCCTCGCCAAGATGCGCTCGGCCCAGGAGGGCCAAGCCATGCAGGGAGAAAGGCGAACCGTCACCATGTTGTTCGCCGACATCCAGGGCTCGACGTCGTCGGCCGAACAACTCGATCCGGAGGACTGGGCCGAAATCATGAACGGTGCGTTCGAACACCTGATCGCGCCCATCTACCGCTACGAAGGCACGGTGGCACAGCTTCGAGGAGACGCCGTCCTCGCCTTCTTCGGAGCACCTTTGGCACACGAGGATGATGCGGTGCGCGCCGTCAGGGCCGGTGTCGAGATGGTTGACGCCATGACCGAATACAGCGCCGGGATAGAGAACCGCTGGGGGATTCCCCTCCATATCAGGGTCGGCATCAACACCGGGCTGGTCGTGGTGGGAGCAATGGGCTCGGATCTGCGGATGGAATACACGGCCCTGGGCGATGCCATCAACATCGCGGCTCGAATGGAACAGACGGCGCAGCCCGACACCGTTCGAGTCACAGCCCAAACGCTCGCTCTGACCAACGGGGTGTTCGAAACCGAAGAACTGGGCTCCGTCGAGGTCAAGGGCAAGTCCGAGCCGGTCCCGGCTTCTCGAGTCATTCGCTACGTCGGCACACATTCGCCAGACGTGGGGCTCCCCATCGTGGGGCGAGAACGGGAGCTTCAACAACTCGACGACCTGCGCGCCAGAGTCGTAGGCGGTTCCGGCGCCATCGCCTCGGCGATCGGGGAAGCGGGAATCGGCAAATCGCGTCTGATCAATGAGTTCGCCCACCGGGCCCTGGAAGCTCTTCAGGTGGTGAATCGTTTCGACGACTCGGGTGATCTCGCCTGGCTTTCCGCCTCGAGTCGCTCCTACGACTCGGAAAGGCCCTATTCGACCGTGTCCGAGCTGCTCTCCAGATGGTGGCTCGGCGTCGAGGGTCAGCCCGACCTCGAGAGAGTGACTGCGGCCGTCGCCGCGGCCGGGATCACGGATCCGGATGCCCCGGCGCTCCTCTCCCACGTGGCGAGGGTGCCTCTGTCCGGCGCCGAGAAAGAATTCATCGAGGCCCTCGAGACCAACGTCCTGAGTGCACGGGCGAGCGAAATGTTCCTCTCATACATTCGAGCCCTGACAGCCGCAAGGCCGACCATGGTCGTACTCGAAGACCTCCACTGGTCGGATGACCTCTCCCTCGCCCTGATCGAATCCATGATGAACCTGACCGAGACCACACCCCTCGGGCTCGTCGTTGCCATGAGGCCCTACCGCGAGGAGCCCACATGGCGAATCCACGAGGTCGCCGAACGTGACCACCATCACCGATACCTGCATCTGGAGCTGGCGGCTCTCGGTGAAGAGGAGAGCCGGAGCCTGGTCGAGTCACTCCTGGACGCCGAAACTCTGACGGGCGAGACCCGGGATCGCATACTCGGCCGGGCCGAGGGAAATCCCCTCTTCTTGGAGCAGATCGCCCGATCAGTGGATGAGCTCGGGTCCTCCGGCCTCGAAACGAGTGCCGTGCCGAACACACTGACCGGGTTGATCACGGCCCGTCTCGATCGGCTCAGTGAGCAGACGAGATACTTCATTCAGATGGCGTCCGTGCTCGGATCGGAATTTCGGGCAAGCACCGTTTCGGTGCTCGTCGACCGGCCCTCGGTCGACGACGACGTGACGGACCTCCTGAAAAGGGGAATTCTCTTCGAAGTCCCCGGCCGCCCCGGGACGTTCGGTTTCAAACACGCACTGATGCAGGAAGTCGCCTACGACACCATCCTCAAGCGGACGAGGAGAGAGCTCCACGGACGGGTGGCCGACCACTTCATCGAAACCGGGGGGAACGCTCGGGTCATCGCCCATCACCTCGTCGCATCCGGAGATCCTCAGCGTGCGTTCCCCTATCTGCTCGAGGCCGGCCTGCACGCATCCCGCTCCATGGCCCTCGCCGACGCCATAGAGCTCTTGACAACAGCTGTCGACAACGCGCCCGACGATGCCGATCCAGAGATGATCGAGCGCGCTCACGACGGGCTCGGCGACGCCTACTCCCTCATCCCGGACCTGTCCCAGGCTGCTGCGGCATATCAACGTCTCTATGACTTCGGAGAAGACCGGGAGCGGCCCGCCGCCAAGGTCGCCGCGCTGAACCGGCTGGCATACGCGACGGCGGTCCTCAGTGCCGACCTGGACAAGGCGGCGACATACTTGGCAGACGCCCGTCGCATCGCCGAAGAGAGCCACGACGACCTCGGACTCGCCGAATACCACATGAACGCCTGCTTCATAGCCTCCATGGCCGGAGACCCGACCGAAGCCGTCGCCCACGACGAAGAGACGGTGAGGATCGGAGAAGAGGCCGGCAGCGACCGGATTCGGCTGTTGGGGTTGGTCAGACGTGCCACCAACTACATCCTGCTCCTCGACTTCGAACAGGGGGTGCCCGCCATCAGTGAGAGCCTCGAGGAGGCCCGCAAGGCAGGCATGGAGGAGGCGACAGCGATCATCGAATTCGGCGGGGCCGGAGTCGTACAGGCCCTCAGAGGCGATCTGCGCAGCGCAGTGGAGGTGGCCGAGCGCGCCTTCGTCACCTTGGAGCGCTACGGGTCCTTCTACATGGCGATGAACCGCCTATTCGTTGGAAACTGGAAGTACCAGCTCGGCAATCTCGAAGATGCTCTCAGCCGATTCGCCGACACCAGACGCGTCGGTGAACGAGGCGGCCAGACCTTTGCCATCGCGGCGGCTGCGTCCGGGATGGCGCTGGTTTATGCGACGGCAGGCATGCACGAGGAGTTGCCCGCCCTCCGTGACGAGGTCGATAAGAGCCTGAGCGGGCCGCTGGGCGAGTTCCTGGCCAGCACCGCTCTGGCCGATCTTGGGTTCGCCAGCCTCCTGTCCGGGCGGTCGGACCTGGCCTCCGACGACTTCGCGAGGGCGTTGGCTGCCTCTTCGGCTACCCGTTTCGTCGAGAGGCCGCGGCTCCTCGCCGGTCAGGCCCTGGCGCTGGTTGCCGCGAACGACCTTCAGGGCGCTGCCAGTTCTCTGGCGGAGGCACGTTCGATAGTCGACGACAAGGAGCTGTTGGGCTACGAGGCTGTGGTGGGGCTTGCCGAGGGTCGTCTTCACATTGCCCGAGGCGAGTTGGCGGAGGCAAAGGCCGCGCTCACCGCCGCCCAGGAGCAGGCGATGAGCATCGGCCAGCGAGTCTCTCTGGTCATGATCCTCGGGGCCAGATCCGAGCTGGCGGAATTGGCCGGTGACCCCGACCGTGCCGCCCAGCATCTCCACCAGGCTCGCGAGGTGGTCGGATCGATTGTCGAAGGCATCGCAGACGAGCAGCTGGGTGCCCGCTTCCTCCAGCGGTGGACCATGGAACTGACCCCAAGCGAGGGCCAGGATTCGAATTAGGCCGATCAGCCCTCGGCTCGAGTCGGACATCGAGCCGCGCTTCTCGAGGTAGTTAGCCCCGTATGCGGGGCTAACTACCGGAGGTTTTGAAGAGGTCCGTCAGCTGGCGAGGAGGGCGATGCCGATGATCAACGGCACCAGCGAGCCGAGCTGTGGGAACCCGTCCCTGACGATGGCAACAATGGCTATTACCGCCAGGGCCAGGCCGAACGCGAGCCATCCCACCCACGACGCCACCAGTGCCGTCTGGACCAGCGCCAGACCGAAGACGGCATGACCCACATTCGAACCGAGGACCCAGGTCATCTCGCCCAGAAAGGCGGTATCCCAGGACGCCTGCAGCCAGTCCGGAGTCCTCCCCGTCTCACTGCGGCTCCGGGCGGCTCTGGCCACTCCGGCGGCCTGGAAGGTCAGCCCGAACATCCACGGGATGAGGGCCACCGTATAGACGCCGACGGCCACGAAGGCCAGAACCGGCTCACCCCCATCGACGAGCAGCCAGGTCAGGCCCAGAATGCCGCCGGTCAGGGCGAACAACCCGACGAGCTCCCAGATCGACATCCACCACCATGCTCTGAGTTGTGTCGCGATGTGGTCGAGCTTCTCGTCGAGCGGAAGTCTCCAGAAGGCCGAGTTGTAGCCGGAGCGGAGGCTGAGGGAGCCGACGAGGCTCGCGCTCAGCCCAGAGACGAGCAGAACGCCGACGAGGGTCATCTTCCGGCTAGGGCTGTCTCGGGGGCGGCTGGCGAGTCAACCCGCGCTCGGCGATACATGGAGACGCTGACCACCGGGAGCCACAGGATCCCGAGTGCGATCACTGCCCAGTTGACCGGTGACACCAGTCCCAAGGCCAGCACGAGATTGACCCAAGCGAGCCACGCCGGGGTCTTGTCGTCACGAAGCTGAGCCAACCCATAGCCGCCGACGGCAGCCGCCAGCCCGATGGCGAGGGCGCTGCCCAACAATCCGGAAGACAAATCGAATAGAGCAGTAGCGGCTCCCGGGTCGATCGATCCGTGGAGCAATACGCGTTCCGCCGGATAACTGATCGCGACGAGACCGAGGACCACCATGACCGCAGCAAACACCATCCCGCCAAAGGCAATCGCGGCAAAACGTTCCGTGCCCTCGGCGCGAGAGCGGATGCTCCCCCGCAGGGAGCCTGCAAACCACAGGAGGAAGACCGAAGCCAACATCCCCACGTAGGCGCCTGTCATCAGTCGCGCCGGGGACTCCGAGTAGAAGCCCACGATCTGGTCCGGCTCAGGCATGAAGTCGTAGTAGCCCATGATGACGACACCAATACCGAAGAGCACCACGAAGGCCAGACCGGACAAGGGGGCGACCTTTTCTTCCCACATCTTGATCCTCCAACTCGATTCCTTGGAACGTACGTCACGGCGAGTCGTGCGGGAACCACGCGAGCCACCTGATCTCCATGTGGCCGGCACCCTCTTCGGCCCGCCGAAGAGATGAGGTCATCCTCATGGACGACCCTGAGGACAACCGGCAGAATCATGCCTGTGAAGAACCGGTTGCTGTGGGCAGTCTTCGTGATGGCCATGTCCGGCCTCTTGGTGCTGGCCGTCATATACGCGGACGAGGTCTCGGCCAACCTGAACGCCCTGATATGGACCCTTGTCATCGTTCCGTCAGTGCCGGCATGTGGCGCATTCCTGATGTGGCGACGCCCTGCCAACTCGATCGGCGGGCTGCTGATGCTCGCCGGCGTGACCCTCCTCGTCCTCCCATCGATGCTCGAGCTTCCCACCCTGGCCCGATTCGAGCAGACAGGAACGCAACCATGGATGTGGGCTCCCATAGTCGGGAGCCAGGTGCTGGAGATGTGCGCCACCGCCCTGCTGGGTCTGGTGCTGGTCGTTCTACCCGACGGGAAGATCCGCTATCCGAGAGAACGCAGATTCGCCCGCTGGGCATGGGTCGTCGTCCCCCTCCCGCTCCTGTCCCTCATATCCAACGAGCTCGTCGTCAAGCCTGACATCTCCTTCAGCGGCATCACAGATGTCCCCAGCCCGCTGGTGGTCGAGTCTCTAGTCCCCTACGGAGAGGCCATCAATGCCATCGTCGCGTTGGGCTACATGGTGTTCGGGATCGCGATCGTCCTCCAGTTCCTCCGCTACCGGCGGGCCGAAGGGCGGGAACGCAAGCAGATTCGCTGGGTCCTCTATGCCGGGACCGTCGCCATCGTCGCCGGGCTTCTGCCCTACCTGCTCGGCGAGTTGGGAGTGCTGCCACCGATGGAGCACGATTTCTTCGCCCTGCTCGGGTCCCTGCCCGTGCTGTTGCTCCCTGCCTCAGTCGTCGTCTCGGTCATGGAGCCGAGATGGATAGACGTGGACATAGTCATTCGTCGGTCGGTGGTCTACGGCGCTCTCTCGTTCCTGATCCTGGTCCTCTACATAGTCGCCGCCGCGTCGTTCGGCCTGGCCGCGGAATCGAGGCTTCGCATCGAAGTCGCCATCTTCCTCACGGTTATCGTGGCGGTGGCTTTTCAGCCGTTGCGCCGCTGGCTCCAGGGTCTGGCCGACCGTCTGGTGTTTGGCGATCGCCCCACCCGATTGGCGGCAGTCACACAGCTGAGCGCATCCCTGGATGAGACGGCCGATCCGACCGAGTTGCTCCCCCGCCTCGTCGACACGATCCAAATGACGCTTCGACTCAAATGGGTGAGGGCGGTGTTGGACAAGGGCGCCAGCGCCACCGCAGGTTCGCCGATCGGCGAACCTTCCCTCTCGGTCCCAATCGGCAATGGCGCCGAGAGGCTGGGCGTGATCGAGTGCGGCCCAAGCCAGGAGGGGAGCATCGATGAGGAAGACGTCCAGCTCGTGCAGACGCTGGCGTCACAGGTCGGGCTGGCCGTTGCCAATGCCAGGCTCGCCGGTCGCATCGTGAATGCTGCCGAGGCTGAGCGCCGACGGATCGAGAGGAACATCCACGATGGTGCACAACAAGAGCTGGTCGCTCTGGTGGCCAGACTGGGGATGACACGGACACGAGCTGACAACGGCGGCGTAACCGCAGAGGAACTGGAAGCTCTTCAGGAGGAGGCGCGCAGGATCTTGAGCGATCTCCGTGAGCTGGCCCAGGGAATACACCCATCGGTGCTGACTGACGGAGGTCTCCTCGAGGCCGTCGAGGACAGATGCGCACACCTGCCCATCGAAGTCCAACTCCACGCCGCACCCACTCTGAGGAAACAACGCTTCCCCGACGAGATCGAAGGAGCCGCCTACTTCTTCGTCACCGAGAGCCTGGCGAACGTCCTCAAGCACTCTGGCGCCACGAGCGTCGAGGTCTCACTGGTGCGTGAAGACGGGCAACTCACGCTGTCTATCGAGGACAATGGGTGCGGCTTCGACATGGCGAAGGCGACGCACAACGGGCTGACTGGGCTCAGTGATCGGATCTCTGCGCTTGGCGGCACCGTTGAATTCGACAGCCGACCGGGTGCCGGAACCCGGATGAGCGCGAGCCTCCCAGTCTCATGATCCGGGTGGTCATTGCCGAGGACCACTACCTGGTCCGGGAGGGAACTCGCCAGCTTCTGGAGTCTTCGGGTGAGGTCGAGGTGATCGAGGCTGTCGGCTCCGCCGATGAGCTGCTGGAGGCGGTGGAGCGTTGCGCCCCCGACGCGGTCGTGACCGACATTCGGATGCCACCCGAACATCAGACCGAGGGGATCGAGGCCGCTCACTCCATCCGGTCCTCCCACCCGGACGTGGGTGTGGTAGTTCTCTCCCAATACGTCAACTCCCTGTATGCCTTCGAGTTGTTCCGGGCGGGAACGAGTGGCTTCGCCTATCTCCTCAAGGACAGGGTGGGAGATCTCAGCGAGTTGCTCCGGGCCATACACGAAGTGATTGCAGGTGGATCCGTCATCGATCCCCTGGTGGTGGAGGGTCTCCTGGCCAGACGCCAGTCACTGGCCGGTTCGGCCCTGGACACGCTTACTGTGAGAGAGGTGGACGTACTGGCCCAGATGGCACAGGGTCGGTCCAACGGGGGCATCGCGGAGACGCTGTTCATCTCCCAGTCGGCAGTGGAGAAGCACATCAACTCGATATTCGCCAAGTTGGCGCTCAGCCCCGAAGAGACCGACACCCACCGGCGGGTGGCGGCGGTCCTGGCGTTCCTTCGCAACCAGGATCTCTCCCTGGGGACAGACTGAACGGGTGGCCGATCACCCGGCTGAGGCGACCGACACCTCTTCCACCGCCTGCAAGGCGGGTGCCGTCAGATATATGTAGATCGCGTAGAGGAGCCCAAGTCCGAGGATCGGGGTGAAGACCCTCTTGACGGGGGCGCTCTCGGTGATGAGGCCGACGGCGAAGCCGACGACCCCGACGTTGACCGACCAGTAGATGATGCGATTGGCGGTATCCGACACCCGGCTCGACAGCATGAGCATGGCCAGGATCAGGTTCGTGACCACCATGATGAAGTTGGTGTGATCGAATGCGAGACCCACACCAAGGATGTCCTCGAAGGTCTTGCCCGTTGAGATCTGGCTGATGATGTATACCACTAGCACCACGGCTACGAGCAGACCGAAGACCGCGGTCCGCACGAACCGGTTGACCAGCGGGCCACCCCACCTGGACGGGGCGAGGTCCCGTCGAAACCGGGCGACCAGGAAGATGCTCCCAATCAGCTGCAGCGCCCCCGCGCTCTGGAGGAGCGGGTCGACGGCGAATATGGACCCGGCGACGAACAGCAGCCCGGCCGTGAACAACAGCAGCATCTGAACCATCCCCGACCGCGACTCCTTCAGGCTCGGGATGGCCCGGCCTGGCATCAACCACTCGATCAGGGCCAGCGCGGCGAGGATCACGAAGCCGGCGACCATTGCTCCCGGGTGCGCTTCGGCGAGTCGGTCGGCCTTCGACGGATCCACGACATCGACGTCGGCGAGCTGCATGCCGAGAAGGACGCCGAGTATGGCGCCGATGACGAGGAAGCCGAGGGCGAGGATCATCCCGAACTCGGCCACGTTCCACGAGGTGCCCCTCTTCCTTCTCAGCGCCCACACGAACATCCACGTCATCGCAATGAAGGCCAGCGTTCCGCCGACGGGGCGCTGTGCGCTGGTGGTCGTCAAGCCGACCGACCAGAAGGCGATCACGTAGAGGGCGAGAGCGACGATCGAATAGGTCGCCAGACGACTTCCAGTGCGGTCGTCCGGTGTGCCAAACATCCAGATTGACGCGGCAAACACACCAAGCGTTATCCAGCCCAAAGTCCCGGCGTGAACGTGGGTGAGGAGTGTGGCGCGGGGCACATCCCACACATCGGTCCCGTTGAGGATCCCGATGACGACCGTGATCACGAAGATCACCAGGGCTGCCTTCAAGAGTCTCCGGGTTGCCGGCGGTGCTGCTGGGCTCATGGTCCTCCTCGTCTGCCTCGACGTCAGTATCAGTCGTAGGCGCGCCAGGCGTCACTACAGAAGACACCCGAAACCTGGTGAGGTTGTCCTTACTTTCCATCGACGCCACCCGCCGCGAGGTGATCGCCTCCCGCGTTTCTCGAGGTAGTTAGCCCCGGATACGGGGCTAACTACCGGAGGTTGTCAAAAGACCCGTGGGGTCAGCGGGGTTGGCCCAGCCTGGTCTCGATCCTGGCGCGGCTGGAGCGGAACTGCTCGGTCGGCTCGTAGAAAGAGTGCATCCGGTAGACCTCTTCGCCATCGACGACAACGGGATCGGGTACCGGCACGTCGATCGGCTCAAGGAGGGGACCGCCAATCGGGTCGGTGGCGCGATGGAGATTCGCCCAACGCCCTCCGGAACCCTCGGAAACGTCGAGGGCAGCCGCCATGGCTCGGGCCACAGCGGTGAACCCGGCCGAAGGGAAGTACCTGTCGTATAGATGGTCGATCGGGCACCCATAGGTGAGAAGGCCCAGGTTCCTCACCATCTCCGGCCTCTCGCACTCGAACTCCCCGCTCGGCGACTCCCGAGTCGTCCCCGCCAACCCGGCCAGGGCCACGAGGGTGATCACGGTGCCCTGGCTATGTGCCGCCACCACCAGCGGGCAGGTGGAGTCACCTGACTCTCCGGGATCGGCACGACGCCGGATCTCCGAGCGAAGCCGGGTCACCACGTTTGGCCCGTAGGCCGGCGGAGCCAGCGGATGAAACCAGCGAGGCCAGAACATGATCACGTCCCAAATGACTGCAAACCCGCGTCGCGCCTCAGACCCACCGGTGATGCCACTGATCATGCGGCTGACCAGGAGACCGGCGGGAAGAATGATGGCAAAGGTCTGGGCCGCGGTCTCGACGTCGCTGAAAGAGAAGTCGATGCCGAGAAACCCGATCCCGGTGGCACGGAGAATGGCAAAGCCGAGCGGCACGCCGACGAGCACACCAAGACCAAGGACGACCTTCTTCGCCCGGATGAACATCCACACGGCCAACAGCAACGCCAGACCGGCCAGAGTCGTTGCCACGACTCCGACGATTTGTGGGAGGTTGGACAGATGGCCGGTTTGCACACAGGCCTCGAACCAGCCCTCACCC
>Ga0307417_10000667_pt1 | contig 13902 bp, 12 predicted proteins | sample SalMarWE160210MG_2_FD_202514 | JGI IMG/M metagenome (GOLD analysis project Ga0307417, IMG submission 202514) | Salt marsh sediment microbial communities from the Plum Island Ecosystem LTER, Massachusetts, United States - WE1602-10 | ecosystem: Environmental > Aquatic > Marine > Intertidal zone...
CTTCTGCCAGAGTAGTGCATGGCCTGCGGCAGTGATGACCAGTAAGGGGTGAACAATATCAGCCGCTATTCGGAAAGTTCCTTTACAGCCACTTTTTTTTCCTGAAATACACCAGCATGACCCCCCCGATGACAATCATGACGAGCCATACGACCGGATATCCCCTATGCGCTCCTGGAACGAAATGATGACGTTCGGGAGGAACAGGAGGCTGAACTGCTCGATATTCAGTCGACCCTCCTTGTCGTCATAGGACAGCATCTTGGAAATGATGAAGATACAGTTCTCATAATCTTCCATTTTCGGGCGCTGGTCGGTATTCACGATGTCCTCCAGCACCAGGGGGTGCAGGTTGAAGGTTTTGCCGATCTTCTCGATCACATCCACGTCATGAAGCCCGTCGATATTGATCCAGGTCACGGTGGGTTTATCCCTGTATGGCACACATTCGTCAATGGACTGCAGTTCCCTCTCTTCAAGGTTCTCCTGGTCGTAGTCGATGACCCGTATTCTCACATGATCCGCCTTTTTCTCTCCCACACGGACCAGGGTCCCCGGGGCCAGACCGACCTTTTCTGTGCGCTTCCTGATGAACCTGAGCATGGTAACTGTCCTCCTAAGATTGCATTTTTCCACAACTTTATTTATAGAAACCGCTATACTCATAAGTTTTCCGAGTCGGGAAGCTGCACTCCGGCAGCCTCTGCGTCCCGGGCGGCGGTTTCTGCTTTTGCTGCTGTCTTGGCGGCTTTTCGGGAAGCCTGTTCTGCTGTTTTCTGCGCCTCGTCGGCTTCCAGTTTGAGTCGTTCAAGCTTTTCTGCATCTGTTTTAGACAGAGCCGCTTCCTCTGCTTTCTGGAGCTTCTGCTCTGCCTGCACTTGCGCTTTATCGGCGGCTTCTTCCTTTTTGAGGGCCTTTTTACGCGCATCTTCCAGCGCATCCGTGGCCGCAGCAATGTCCGCGGCTTTGCCCTCCTCCGGTTCAGCATCCAGATCAATATCTTCGGCTGCCATCAGGAGCGCCACCGGCGGCAACTGAGGGAGGAGTTCTTCCAGAAAACCGCCGAAAGGATCCAGGGGCTGGTTTCCCTTCAGGCGAAAAGGAAGAAATACCATTGAGGCGTCCTTTGACCGAGCGGTGACGGCTTCTGCATTCGGTACTATGACCGCTTCGAGCTTAGCTTCAATGCGGATATCATCTAGTATCTTGCGAATATTCTCAATCGTTTGTTCCGATTCCGGTTCAGGGCAAACTGCAAGAACCCGGATTGTTGCGTCCGCCCATACATCACTGCGGGTCATCAAATAGGCAAACAGGAGCATCAGCTCACTGGTAGCATCGCCCCACCACCAGACATCGATCCGGCGTTTTTCCGGCGGAACGGTTTCAAGCGCTTCCCAGACCTTTGGCTTCGCGTCTAAAATCAAGATGTTACGACCGAGTCGAAAAGCGGCTCGCAGGTTTCGGCCATACGGCTCCTTGCGGGATTGTGGAATGCCCGGCGGTACCTCTTCCATCCAGTTTAATAAGACGGTATTGGCCCGGAGCGGTCCGATACCAAAGGCCTGGATCAGTGAATGGAGCCCGACAGACAGATCGGGTGACGTCAGCACGAGTGAAAATGCCGAAATGCCGTGTTCCTGAATTATTTTTTGCAGTTCGGATTCGGCCTCTTCTTTCTGCCGGAGTATACGAGCGCCATCTCCTTCCAGGATGCGGACCACGGTTGTAAAACCGCTGCCGCCCTGGATCCAGGAAGCGAAATCCAAAAGTGGTTTGCGGCGATTGGGGTCTTCCGAAAACAACAGCATCTGCGGACGCCAGTTGCGGGGATGCTCCGGTTCGGCTGCAGCGGACAAAAGATGCTCCCGAACCCTCTGGAGATGATAGGAACGCTGGCTGTCCGCCCAGCGAGCGGGCCCAGACGTTCGCTTTAAGTAATGATAGATGGCAAACAAAACCGAAACGGCGACAATGCCTGCCGTAAGATCAATGGTCATCATCATTCCCAGACAGGCCAAGGCGCCAATCAGGCTCAGGTGGGCATGGAACCACCGGAAACGAGGCCGAAAAGAGGGGCTGGCGGCATGAACTTCATAATAGGTGGCATAATTCAAAAGACCATATGACACCAGGAAAAACATAGAGACCACCGGAGCGATAATGTTTAGCTGGCCAAGCCCAATCGTTGCCAAAGCGATCCCGAAAGAGAGCAGTATCGCCTTTCGTGGATTGTTGGCCGGCCCGGATCCTTTGGCAAAAGGAAGGAGAAAGGGAAAAATACGGTCGGCGGCCAGGGACTGCAAAATACGTGGGGCACCCAGAAATGAGGCCATTGCGGAAGACAGGGTCGCGCCAATGACGCCGCCATCTATCAGAAATCGCACCAGCGATACCTGTTTCATTGCCGCATAATCACTGATAAGGGTGTTTTCTGGAATAGATCCGGCCAGCAGCACCGCCGAGCCAAAGTAGATCAGAATGGATATACCGACGGCAAGCAATGTTCCCACGGGGAGACTTTTGCTGGGATCTTTCAAGTCCCCGGACATGCTGGATCCCTGGGTAAATCCGGTTACCGCCGGAAAATAGATGGCAAACAGCGTCCAAAACGGGAGCCCGTTTTCAGGGGTCGACCAGTTTTTGACAAGAAGTCCCGTATTCCAGTTGGTTATACCGCCGATAAAAAACGAAACCAGGGCCGCACCGAGAAGGGCCATTACCACATATTGGAACCGTGTGGCCCAGTCAGCCCCCATCCAGGCAAAGGCGAACAGGACCGCCACGGATATAAAGGCGACAATTTGTGTAAACAGTTTTACGTTTCCGATGGATACGATAGCTGCCAACACCTCGCCGAAGCCGATGCAATAGAACGCAATGGATACCGACTGGGCCAGAAACATGACGATGCCGATGGCGCCACCGAATTCCTGGCCGAGCGTTCTGGATATCAGGTAGTAAACGCCGCCGACCTTGACTCGGATGTTGGTTGAAATGGCTGAAAGCGAAAGGGAGGTGACGACTGATATGGCGTTTGCGATCAAAAGGATGACCAGTGCCCGGCTGAGGCCGGCACTGCCAACAATATAGCCTAGTCTCGAAAAAAGGATAATACCGAGGATGGTCAGAATGCTGGGGGTGAAAACTCCCCCGAAAGTGCCCAGCGTGCCGGCGGCGGGCTCCCGTCGGTCACTGTTATCAGAATTATTTCTCATTGTTCCTCTGGAATTTTAGGGACATGTCACAGTAATAAAGGCTACTTTTCTGAATTTAATGAAGCGGCCCATAAACAGTCTCCCCAAGGATCTTTGTATGCAGTAGTGTTTCCATGTGATGTCAAGCAGTTATAGGTATTTCGGCGTAATAACAAAGCATAATCTACTATAGGCGTCACGTCACGTGCCAAAATGCTTCAAAGGGCAGCGTTTATTTTTTGCACAACATATAGTGCTTGGTTGAGCAAACTGGATACCCACTTAATAAAATTCTGCTTCAAAATCATTGCGGGCGGTTACAATATCCTCCCGCAAGATTGCGGTGTATTGTTGCATTGAGGCATCAGTCTGATGCGGAAGGGCCGGTGGTGGATATTTTCGAATGGGAGCACCTGGCTGATCAGCGGAGCAATGTTCCCAGGCGTTTGATGCCCTCGTGGATCAAGTCCACGCTCGAATAGGAAAAATTGAGGCGCATCTCGTTTGTCTTTTCAGCCCCTTCCGGGTAGAATTTGCTCCCTGGAATAAAGGCGACCTTTTGTTCGATGGCGCGCTCAAAAAGTTGGTCGGTGTCCACACCCTTGTCAAAGCTCACCCAGATGAACATGCCTCCCTCGGGAACGGTCCATGAGACACCGTCAGGCATATGTCGCTTCAAATCCTCCAGCATGGCATCCCGCCTGGGCCGGTAGAGACCGATGATCTTCTTGATATGCTCCCGCATGAGTCCCTTTTCAATGAACCGAGCCGTAACGCGTTGGGTGGCGCAGTCGGGGCTCACGGTGGTCTTCTGGGCCCATTTGACCATTGGGCCGAGCATCTCCGGGGGGCCTGCCGCGAAACCCAATCTCAGGCCGGGCCCCAGGATTTTGGAAAAGGACTTGGCAATGGTCACCCGTTTGGGGTCATCAAACTCGGTCCGGGCCAGTTCCCACAAGGTGATGATCCTCTCCCCACTGTAACGGAGTTCACGATAAGGCTGGTCCTCGAGGACCGGGAGATCGAATTCCCTGGCGATCTCGATGATCCTGCGGCGGCGTTCCAGGTCCATGGTCTTTCCCGTGGGATTCTGGAATTCAGGGATCACATAGAGGAACTTGACGCGTTTTCCCTTGTCAAACAGCCCTTTGAGTGTCGCCTGCAACTGCCCCGGTATCATCCCCAGTTCGTCCATCTCCACGCCGATCATGCGCGCGCCGCAGGCCTCCATGGCCGCCAGGGAACCGGGAAACCCGGGGGCCTCGCAGACGACGACATCCCCCGGGTCCACCAGGGTTCGGGTAAAATAGTATATGCCGTTGGTTGACCCCACGGTGATCATGATTTCATCATCGGCCAGGTAGGGGACCTCCTCGAAGTCCTTGATGATATCCTTGAAGACCTTGTCGCCGTCGCTGGCCCCGTACTGGAGCACTTCATCTCCTTCTTCGCGAATAACTCCGGCAAAGAGATCGGCAAGCAGCTCCTTTGGGAATGCCTCCGGGCTGGGAAGTCCCCCGGCAAAGGAGATCATCCCGGGCACTCCTTTGGTCACCTTCAGGATCTGGCGGATGAAGGAGTGCTTCATGGTCGCCGTTGTCCTGGAATACAACGAAGTTATCCTGTTGGTCATGTTGACACCTTTAGAAGCATCCAGGGCACAAAACCTCCCCTTGTTTATGAAATACGTTGCATTTCTCAAGATTCTTGAGGCTGTCGAAAAATGTCCACATGTAAGGCTTCCAAAATCTCAAGGAGTGAGGCGTACTGCTTCGTACGCCGCAGTGACGAGAGATGAGGGTAACGCAGCAGATGGATGCTTTTCGACAGCCTCTTACACCACTAACGGTGGAGGTTCCTTGCACAGACCACATCGATCCCGGCGTTTGTCAATGCGTCGGCCGTGGAATTGACGGCATCGTGCTTGTCCAGGTAGTTTTGCTCCATGGCCTCCATGAGTCCCTGCTTGAAGATCTCTTCCTTGGGCATGAAATAATCCAGGATATCCGTTGGATGCTCCCGCATTTTTTCGGTCTCAACGTTTCCGCCCTCATGTTTGGCCGAGATATTGGGCACTGTCTTTGCGATCTCCACGAGTTCGTCGCGCCTGTTGTAGGGCTGGATGACAATGGATTTCCAGGTCTCGGTGATGTGGTGTTCAAACCGCACGACATCCGTGAACCCCATGGCCTTACGTATGGCGTCACACGCCAGGATGGTTGCGTTGTTCACCGAGTTTGAGAAATTCAATCCGATAAGGCTGGTGGTTCCATCATCGCGGGAAAAAAGCTTGGCGCCTGCCAGGGTCCAGAGGACGGCAAACGGATTGTCATTTCCCATGAAAACGGAGATTTTGAATTCGTTGTCAACGCCGAGCTTGTGCAGCATGTACGCAAGGAAAACCGTCCCCGGATTGATGTTGAGTACCTGGCGGATGCCGTACTCCGTGTAGTAATGGAGATACTCGTCCACCCACTTCAGGGGGTGATCGTTGGGCTGGCCCACGCCTCCAAAGTAACCGGTAATAGTCTCCGGTCCGCCCAGGTGGACGTTTGATCCGTCGGTGCCTTTGGTATCCAGGGTTTCCACGTAGCTGGCACCCACGACCTGCATGGCCGCGGCCACGGCCAGGATATCGCCCTGGTCTTCGACCTGCTCCTTCATGTTCCGGACCCGGATGTAGCGGCCCGGCATGAGCTGTTGCCGTTCGATGGCCTGTTTCGCCTCGACAATGAGCCAGGGGAAAAACTGGAGGGCCGATATTTCCAGGGTGACGGCTGTGTCCCTATTGAATTCCATGGAATCGGCCTTTCCTCCCAGGATATTTCTCCGATAGTCCGAGATGTTGACAAAGGCCCTTTTCTCTCTCTGCTCTTCCAGCCATTCAATATCGGCCAGATAGGGAGAATGCTTCTCCTTCAGACGTCCCTTGAGATTTTCAAGATCTCGGGCTTCTGCGGCCTTCCGGTTGATCTCTTCCGGCCCGCCGTATTTCTCGACGATCTTGAGGAGTTCATTGATGAGCTCGTTATTGGGGTCGAGCAGAAACTTGTTTATGTCTTCCAATCGATCTTGGGATATTTTCAGCCGGTTCCTTAAATCAGTCATGGTGTTTCCCTTCCCTATTCATATTCCTTGATAAGTCCTGAAAGTTTCGCGTCTTCGCCCTTTATCATGTGATAGCAGTGATCATCCGTTGGGAAGGCCCCGCTCCGGACGTCTTTGACATAGGCCTTGAGGGCATTGGTTACCACTACCGCCACATTGGCGTACTGCTTCACGAATTTCGGGGTGAAAGCAGTGAATTGTCCGATGAGATCGGAAACGATGAGGAGCTGGCCGTCGCAATCGCCGCCCGCGCCGATGGAGAAGACCGGAATCTTGAGCTTTCGGGTGATGAAGCCCGCTACTTCAGGGGGTACCGCTTCAATGAGCAGCATCTGGGCCCCGGCCTCCTCGATGGCCAGGGCGTCCTCGATGACGAGCCTGGCGGATTCCTCGGTCCTTCCCTGGGCCTTGTGTCCCCCGATCTGGCCGGAGCTCTGGGGTGTGAGACCGATGTGTCCGATGACCACGATCCCCGCATCGAGAATGGCCCTGATCCTTGAAAGGACCCGTTTCCCTCCTTCCAGCTTGACGGCATCCACCTTGGCTTCCTTGAGAAATCGGATGGCGTTTAAGGCCGCCTCCGCATCGGAAACCTGATAGCTTCCCAGGGGCATGTCGCCCACCACGAAGGTATCGGGGGCGCCCCTGCGCACGGCCTCGCTGTGGACGATGCACTGATCCATAGTGACCGGCACCGTACTCTCGTAGCCGTAGACACACATACCCAGGGAGTCCCCCACGAGGATCATATCCATCCCGGCCGCCTCGGCAAATTGGGCGGTGGGGAAATCGTATGAAGTGATCCAGGTGACCTTCTCGCCTTCCTTTTTCATTTTCATGAAATCATGAACCATGAGTTTTTTCTTCTGCATAGCCTTTCTCCTTATTTCTTCATTGTAGCGTCAATGGGGACGCCTTCGTCTGGTTTAACTTCGGAAAAAATCACAAACGTCTCCGATTTTCCATAACCGTCCAGACCGGCTATTTCCGTCTTGACCAGTTTTCCCAGGTCCTCCAGGTCCTTCACTGCCACGTGGAGCAGGTAATCGAACCGTCCGGTCAGGTGGTAGCAGGCCCGAACGCCGTTGAGTTTCCTGACGCCCTCCTCGAACCTCCTGATGGTCTCCGCCGCATGCCTCTGCATGCTCACGGAGACAAAGGCCTGGATGTTCAACCCCAGTTTTTCAGGGTCGATGATGGCCCGGTAGCCGGTAATCAGGCCCTGTTCCTCCAGCCGGCGAACCCGTTCCAGGAGGGTGGATTGAGCGACCCCCAGATCACGGGCCATTTCCGCATTCTTCATCCGACCGTTCCCCTGCAGGAACTCAAGAATCTGCACATCCAGTTTGTCGATAGGACACCTCCCAAGGAAGTGGGCAAAAAGCGCTCCAATTTCGGTTTGTTATTATTTTTTCCGCAGATTATTCGATATATATAAATATTAGCCGTATGAAATAACGGTGTCAAGTGTTTTTGGCAAAAGGTCTCCGTGGCACCCATGCATCGGATTTGTCTTGACTTGCTTATCCTTCGGGGAATAAAATGAGCGCTATTCATTCTTGGTGACCGACATCCATTTACGGGGTGGCACCATGATGACGAAACCTCTCAAGATGTGCCTATCCTGCTCCTGACGGGGAGTGTTGCCCGCCAGGAGTCACACACAAATATCGTCTTTGTTACCAACCGAATATTCATATTCTCATCTCCTATTCAGCAGCTTGATCTGAAGCAGAAAATTTACCTTCGCCTTCAGTTCCTCTCATATTTTTCTTTGCCCTATTGTTTTCTCATTCAAAGCAGATGATCTCGCGTGTCACCGAGACCGTAGCGGAAATCGAGGCCCGTCCCGCTCCGAAAGAAAATCTTCAGCCTCACACATGGCGTGTCATTGAGGAAATCCCTCTTGAAAACAGGGGATCGGGGGCAATCCGGTGACCCCTGAAATGCTGAAGGCGGCCCTGGAGTGCAAAACATAGAAGAATATCCGGCTCATTGGAGGTCAGCCATGAAAGGCATGTCCCGGAGGATGGTAATGTGATGCCTCCAGGAGGGCGCTGTTCCCTTTTGGAGGCCCAACCATTCTCAGAATATGGCCCAAGAAGCGACATCTTCCGATCACTGCTTGAAGAGGAGTCGTTTTAATACTCTCAGGAAAAAAAGGAGGGATGGTTATGGCGAGATAGCTGTTAAAGAAGAGATGCTGAAGACCTTGTCCGGTTGATCATTTGAATACTCCCCTGCCGTTACCCGCGGCAGGGGAGGCACCCAAACCTCTAGGAGTAAAGGAGGCAAAACCATGGGAACATATATTACGTTGATTCGCTACACGAAACAGGGCATGGAGAAGATTAAGGAAGCCCCCGCCAGGCTCGACGCGGCCAAGCAGGCTTTTCGGGCCATGGGCGCCGAGCTGAAGGAATTCTACCTGATACTGGGCCGCTATGATGCCATAGTCATTGCCGAAGGCCCGGACGACGAAACTGCGGCCAAGTTGGCGCTTGCCATGGGTGCGCAGGGTGCCATCCGCACGGAGACCTTCCGCGCCTTCCCGGAGGAGGAATGCCGGAAGATATTCGAATCATTGCCGTGAGAAAGGAAGAGGGTCACAATCAAGCATGATTGGTTGTGACCCCCCGCTCCTACTTTCGACCCTTGCCCTTTCCTTTCCCTTTTCCTTTATGATCGCCGCTGTAAAGGTCCTGGTCGCGTTTCAGGGCATGGAATTCCCTTGATCCGGGCTTGATCCCCAGGCTCTTGGCGAGTACCCCCCAGCCTTTATCCCTGTGGGCCCTGTATTGCTCCACTACACGGGCTGTAGGGCGGCCTGACATCTCCCCGAGCCTTAGGACCATATAGGCGTCCGCGGGGCTTTCAACATTGCCTAGCACGGTCTTGACTTGCAGGTCGCCTATCTGAAAACGGGACTCAAGCCTTGCCCTGAAGCCTGAAGGATCCGCTTCGGCTCTGATGTTAAATCCCCTGAACCAATCAAAATCTCCTGCCACCGCTATTGATGAAACGGCGAAAAACAACACTGAGACAACCAACAGCATTCTGAACAGTTTCATTCTTTCCTCCTTATCAATTTCTTTTGAAGGGCCGTGTTGATATGCTTCAAAAACAATCAGGTATTGTTTCATTATCTTGAAAAGCTGCAGGTATGGCAAGTTCATTTTCAGGCTGGAGCGGATATTGTCGCCATTGCCGGCTACGCCACAGGGAACCCGCTAGGCCCCTATCATAACGAAGAATTTCTGCCGGCGATTAACAAGGAACTAACCGCCGTTCGTGAAAACCATGATTCTTTTCCTAACGACGGTGGTGCCGGTATGGCGGGTACCAGTCCCGGTAGGGATACCAGAAGGGGTCCCACAACGGGTTCCATGGACCCCAAGGTCCCCAGGGATACCCGGGGTAGGGCGCGTACATGGGTGCCACTTTTCTCCAAAGGTGGATTTCCTGGACCCTTATGTAGGGATATCGATAATCCAATTTCCCCAGCCTTCGGGTCTTCTCCCCCTCCACCTTGCCTGCTAAAGTCACCTTTCGGCCCTTGCTCCAGATTTCACTGTCCAGGAATTTCCTGTAGTAGGCCAGAAAACGCCCCCCGGAATGGTCCAGGTCCAGCGGTTCGCCCCATCTATCCGTCCGGGTCTGATAGACCTCGAGAAGCGTTCCGGTTTTCTCGGGGACGGTCTTTACAATCACCCCGCCCAGAATCACCATGGTCCCGAGAAAGCGGGACGGATCCTGCCGCAGTTCTGCAAAGGTAACGTTCTGGTTCGCTTCGTCCAGGGTGGCCCTCGATATCACGTGGGCACACCCCGAAAGGAGTACCAGGCCCGTCATCAGGATCAATATCTTCTTCATTTTCCTACCTCAAAAGCTTGTTCCGAAGCCGAACCCGAAATAGAATCTGGGCGGAGCCGCGGGTTCTTCTCTGGGCCAGAGATAGATTTCTTTACCGGCGATCACCGGGTAGGCATAGGTCGTTTTCCCCAGTGGACGCACTTCCTTCCCCTGGATGCTCCCTGCAACTGTGACCTTCCGACCTTCACTGTAGATAGCCGGATCCAGAAAACCGCTTGATTCGACAATGAATCTGCCCTCAGAAGCCCCGTCTGTGGCCGGCCTTTTTCTGAAGCCCAAAGGGCGTTGCAGGACCAGGATGACCGTCTTGTCTGGGAGGGTCAGGGTTTCGATGATATTGCCTCCCAGGAGGACGGACTTCCCGGTGTAGGCCTCAGGGTTCTCCAGGATCTCGCCGAAAGAAAGGTCCTGATCCACATCCTGCAAGGCCTCCTTGGAGATGACATGGGCGCAACCCGTCAAGACAAGGATCCCTACAATCGAGAATATTTTCATCATATTCATGAGATTACTCCCTTGGGGTCAACAACTGCGCTCGACCGATTTCCGGGTCGGCTTCTATCACAAGAATATAAGGTGCCCTTTATCGAAAATCAAATTTCTCAATGTTGATGACTTTGCAAAAAGTCATCGCTGTGCCCGTGGACGGTCAGTAAAAAGTCCTGGGACGGACTTTTCACGATTCCATCAATGTTGGCATCTTCATCCGAATTTCTCATGGCCAATAAAGATAATAGGTTGCCGGCGATACTGTGAGCGATGGAAAGGCTGTCTCTTATGAGGGGAAGGAAGGGGAATCGGGATTGCGTCTGCACCCCTGTAAAGCAGGTATCGCTTTCAGGGATGCAGACGCTCGGGCCTTCACACCAACTTTACGCCTTGAGTGCCTCCAGAACACGCTCAGGCGTCATGGGGATGCGTCTGAGGCGTGCACCGGTAGCGTTAAAAATGGCATTGCCGACGGCAGGCGCCAGGGGAGGTACCCCCGGCTCTCCGATCCCACCTATCTTATCGTTGTTCTTGACGATATGGACCTCGATATCCGGGATCTCCGTTATCCTGATCGGGTTGTAATCATCGAAATTGGCCGATTTGACGCCACCATTTGAAAACATGACCTCTTCCCGCAACACGGTGCTCAAGGCCATGACAATGGCACCCTCTATCTGGGTCTTGATATTGAAGGGGTTTACCGCGGGGCCGCAGTCAACAGCGGCAAAAACACGATCAACCTTGAATGTCCCGTCCTTTTCATTTACCGTAACATCTGCCACCTGGGCCAGATAGGATCCGAAGCAGGCATGCTGGGCGATGCCGCGTCCCTGCCCGTTGGGCAGGGATTTTCCCCAGTCTGCTATCCCGGCAACCGCTTCCAGGACCCTCGTGGCGCGTTTATTTGTTTTGAGTGCCTCCAGGCGGAAGTCCAGTGGATCTTTTCCCGCTGCATGGGCCAATTCGTCCATGAAGGACTCAATGACAAAGGCGTTGGGGCCGTTCTGTACGGATCGCCAGGGGGCAACGGGGATAGGGAGATCTGATATCAGGAAATGAACCAGAAAATTGGGTATGTCATAAGAGATGCGGTTTTCAATTGAGTTGGGAAAATCCAGAAGACCCCAGAGGCTCATGATATCCACGCCGTTTTTTATTCCCTTTGGGTTGATATCCTTCATAATGGAACCGGCGACGGCCTTATGGGACCATGCCGTCAACCTGCCCCGATCGTCGAGGCCCGCCTCAATTCTGTGAGACATTGCGGCACGATAAAGATCGTGCTTCATGTCTTCCTCCCTCGTCCAAATAACCTTCACGGGCTTCCCGAGAACCTTCCCGATAATGAGGGCCTCAATAATAAAATCCGGTGCAGCGCGTCGCCCGAGGCCTGTGCCCATATAGGTCGTATGTACAGCGATTTTCTCAATAGGCAGCCCTGTTATTTTGGATGCAATCATTTGAGGAACCGTCTGGCCCTGTGTGGGCGCCCAGATATCGCATCCATCCTTGCGAACATGGGCCGTGCAGTTCATGGGTTCCATGTTGGCGTGGGCCACGAAGGGCACAAAATAGGTGGCGTTCACCTTTTTCGCGGCCCCGAGCAGGGCCTTCTTGGCATCCCCCTTGTTTTCGGCTATGGAGCCTGGTTTGTCCAGGTCCGCCATCAGGCTCTTTTCAATGTAGGCATTGTCCATCTCCGGAAGGGCTCCCTTGTCCCACTTCACGTGCAGGGCATCCCTTCCTTTCCAGGCCGCGTCGAGTGATTCGGCGCACACCACCACGCCCTGGGGGATGGGAAAGACCTTTTTCACCCCTTTTACCGCCTCGGCCGCCTTTTGATCGAAGGAGATGGGTTTCGCACCATAGGCGGGCGGTCGATCGAGAACGGCAAAAAGCATGTCAGGGACCTTAAAGTCAATCCCGTACACGGCCTTGCCGCTGACCTTCGGCGGGATATCCAGGCGGGGAATAAATTTGCCCATGTACCTGAACTCACTTTCTTTCTTCAGGCGAGGATCCTTCGGCAATGGAAGCTTGGCCGCTTTCAGGCAGAGCTCTCCGTAGGTGAGGCTTTGATTGCCTTTCTTAAGTCTCACCAAACCGTTTATTGCCTCGCAGTCCTTTTCCGGGACCTTCCAGGTGGCCGCGGCCGCCTTAACGAGTACGGCCCTTCCGGCTGCACCTACTTTTCGAAGGGGCGCATAAAATCCCCTCACGCTTGCGCTCGCCACAGCGAGCTGGCTGTGCAGAATAGGGTTTATAAACGCTTTTCTTGCCTCGCCCTGGTGGACTTTTACGAGGCTCCAGTCCGCTTCCAGTTCATCGGCGATGACCATGGCGAGAGAGGTATGGGTCCCTTGTCCCATCTCTGATGGCCCTATGGTTATGGAAATCCTGTTGTCGGGAGTTATCTCAAACCATGCACTGGGTTCGAAACCTTCAATCTGACCCTTTCCCGAGGCATTCAGCAGTTTGAATCCAAAGGGAGTTACAGAGACCGCGATAGTCAGCCCGGTAGCGGCCATCGATTTTTTTAGAAATGCACGACGTGTCATAGACCTTTCCATGGCTACTTGCCCTCCTTTCTCATGGTCTGAATTGCCGTCTTTATGCCCCGTTTCATGCGCGCATAGGTTCCACATCGGCAGATCACATCATCCATTGCATCAATGATTTTCTCTGCTTCGGGGTTTGGGCCTTCGTCAAGGAGAGAGGCAAGCTGCATCATGACCCCGGGCTGGCAGTACCCACATTGGACAACCTGCTCTTGGGTCCAGGCCTTCTTGACCGGATGATCCTCTGGAAGCCCTTCTATGGTGGTGATCTTTTTCCCTTTCACGTCACTGAGGGATACGGAACATGACCGCTCCGCCTTCCCGTTCACATGGACCGTACAGGAGCCGCATTCCCCGATCCCACAGCCGTACTTGGTGCCGGTAAGCCCCAGCTCCTCCCTCAAGACCCAAAGCAATGGGGTGTCGCCCGGCGCATTCACCTGGTAATCCTTTCCGTTTACACTTAGCGAAATCATAAAACCCTCCTCTTTTTTATGTGGTTGCCTATTGACTCCTCCACGCCCTATCCGGAACTGAAAAAACGCTAATCAGGGATATCGCTCACATTGATCTGGAGCATCTTGGTACTGGCAAGGATACGATCGGCGTTTCGCTCTATGGCCTGGATACCCCCGGCTTTTTGGATCAATGCCTTTGCAGCCTTTTCTATTTCT
>Ga0307417_10000668_pt1 | contig 13882 bp, 10 predicted proteins | sample SalMarWE160210MG_2_FD_202514 | JGI IMG/M metagenome (GOLD analysis project Ga0307417, IMG submission 202514) | Salt marsh sediment microbial communities from the Plum Island Ecosystem LTER, Massachusetts, United States - WE1602-10 | ecosystem: Environmental > Aquatic > Marine > Intertidal zone...
CGCTCGGCGCGGCGCGAGAGAAACTCCATCAGGCCCAGCAGGACGATGGACTTGCCGCTGCGGGGGGTGACCCCCGCGACGTAGAGGCTCTGTGGCATATCAGGGCACAGTCGGATGATGAATGCGCGGCTGGCTCAGCAGGGGACCGGGCAGGCGTGCCAGATGTCCCGGCAGTATTCACAGATGGCCCGATCGGAGGAGAAATACCCCATGCGGGCCACGTTGAGTATGGACATGCGGGTCCAGCGGGCGCGGTCTCCGTAGGCCTGGGCGGCGGCCTCCTGGGCCTCGAGATAGGCGGCGAAGTCCGCCAGCACCATGTAGGGATCCTCGCCGAGCAGGTTGTCCACCAAGGGGCTGAACAGGCCGGGCTCGCCCCCAGAGAAGAAGCCGGAGGCGACTAGGTCGATGGCGGCCTTGAGCCGCGGATTGCCCTCGTAGTAGTCCCACGGCCGATACCCGCGGGCCTGGTGCTGTTTCACTTCCTCAGCGGTGAGGCCGAACAGAAAGAAATTCTCATCCCCCACCGCACGCCGAATCTCGATGTTGGCGCCGTCCAGGGTGCCGATGGTGAGCGCCCCGTTGAGGGCAAACTTCATGTTGCCGGTGCCCGAGGCCTCCTTGCCGGCCGTGGAGATCTGCTCGGACAAGTCTGCCGCGGGATAGATGCGCTGGCCGTTCTTCACATTGAAGTCCGGGAAGAACACGACCTTGAGGCGGTCTCCCACCTCCGGGTCATGGTTGACGACATGCGCCACCGAGCTTATTAGCTTGATCATGAGCTTGGCCATATGGTAGCTCGGCGCGGCCTTGCCGGCGAAGATCACCGTGCGCGGTGTGAGCTCGATGCTCGGATCGTCTTTGATGCGGCCGTACAGGCTGATCACATGCAATGCATTCAGGTGCTGGCGCTTGTATTCGTGTATGCGCTTGGCCTGGATGTCGAATAGGGAATCGGGACTCACGGCCACGCCGGTACGCTGCAGGATCTTTTGCGCCAGCAAGGCCTTGCTGGCGCGCTTGTTGGCGCGCCAGTCCTGCTGGAACGCGGCGTCGTCGGCCTGCGGCTCGATTTGCTTGAGCTGATCCAGCTCCCGGGTCCAATCGCAGCCGATGCGATCGTGCACCAGCCGGGCCAGTCCACGATTGGATAGCACGACGAAGCGACGCGGCGTGACGCCGTTGGTCTTGTTGCTGAACTTGTGCGGCCAAAGGTCATAGAAATCCCGCAGCACTGTGGTCTTCAGCAGCTCGCTGTGCAGCTCGGCCACACCGTTAATGGCGAAGCTGCCCACGCAGGCAAGATTCGCCATACGCACGTGCTTGCCGCCGGCCTCATCGATGAGCGACATCCGCTCCACGTGCCCGCCGTCATGAGCGAGAAAATGCGTGCGCACCTCATCCAGGAAGTGGGCATTGATCTCGTAGATGATCTCTAGATGACGCGGCAGCAGGCGCTGGAACAGCTCTACCGGCCATGTCTCCAGGGCCTCGGGCAGCAGGGTGTGGTTGGTGTAGGCGAAGGTGTTGCGGGTGATCTCCCAGGCGGGATCCCAATCCACGCCATGCTCGTCCAGCAGCAGGCGCATCAGCTCGGCGACGGCGATGGAGGGGTGGGTGTCGTTGAGCTGGACCACGAACTTGCGCTCGAATCCCGCCATGCTATCGGCAAACTGCAGATGCAGGCGAATCATGTCCCGCAGTGAGCACGAGACGAAGAAGTACTGCTGCTTGAGCCGCAGCTCCTTGCCGACCGCGGGCTCGTCGTTGGGGTAGAGGACCTTGGAGATGTTCTCCGAGGCGACCTGCTGCTCCACCGCGCCCCAGTAGTCGCCGCGATTGAAGGCCTCGATCTTGAATGATTCCGTGGCCTCCGATTTCCACAGCCGCAGCAGGTTGACGTTGCTGACCTGGTAGCCCGCGATTGGGGTATCGTAGGCCACGCCGCGGATGGTCTCGCTAGGATGCCAGAGCACGTGCAGGCGCCCGTGCTCGTCGCGATGCTGCTCGGTGTAGCCGCCCAACGGCACGTCGTAGCTTAGGGCCGGGCGCGCGATCTCCCAGGGGTTGCCGTTGCGCAGCCATTTGTCGGTGATCTCCCGCTGCCAGCCGTCCCGTATCTCCTGGTCGAAGATGCCGAACTCGTAGCGGATGCCGTAGCCGATGGCGGGAATCTGGAGGGTGGCCATGGAGTCCAGGTAGCAGGCCGCCAGCCGTCCCAGGCCGCCGTTGCCGAGACCGGGCTCCTCCTCCAGCTCCAGCAGCCCATCCAGTGGCGGACAGTTGGGATGCTCCTGCCTCAGCTCGTCGACCGCCTGGCGGGTGTTGTCCATGATCTCCAGATTGAACAGATTGTTGGCCAGATGGGGACCGAGCAGAAACTCGGCAGAGAGGTAGGCTACGGTACGGCTGCGCTGGGCCTTGTAGGTCTCGGCGGTGTGGACCCAGCGGTGCAGCATGTGGTCGCGCACGGTGTAGGCTACCGCCTGATACCAGTCATTGGGCGTGGCGACCTCGGGGAAGCGACCCTGGACATAGAACAGATTGTCCAGAATTGCGCTCATGAGGGAGGCTACGTGCGTGCCCGTGCGTACCTGCTCCGGTGGCTGGGGCTCTGGGGTCTGGACGGTGGCGCTCATCTATGGTGCCCTCTGGTAGCTTGGGTGCCTGCCCGCGACAGGCGAAATGGTCCGCGGTCCTGTCATGGTACCCAAAACACCGTGCTCTAGGATCAGCCGCTCCAGGTCCAGCTGCGAATCTCCGGCATGTCTTCTCCGTATTTGCGGATGTAGTTGCGGTGATCGATGATCCGGTCCCGCACGTACTGCTTGACATAGGCCGCCCGCTGGCGCAGCCGGGGCACACGGTCCACCACATCTGCCACCAGGTGGAAGCGATCCAGATCATTCATCACCACCATGTCGAAGGGCGTCGTCGTGGTGCCTTCCTCCTTGTAGCCGCGCACGTGCAGGTTCTTGTGGTTGGTGCGGCGGTAAGTCAGGCGATGGATCAGCCAGGGGTAGCCGTGATAGGCGAAGATGACCGGCTTGTCGGTGGTGAAGATGTCGTCGAAATGGCGGTCACGCAGGCCGTGGGGATGCTCCTCCTTCGGCTGCAGGGTCATGAGATCCACCACGTTGACCATGCGAATCTTCAGATCCGGGATCCGCTCCCGCAGGATGGAGATGGCCGCCAGGGTCTCCAGGGTGGGCACGTCGCCGGCGGCGGCCATCACCACGTCGGGGTCGCCGTCGTCCAAATCGCTGCTGGCCCATTCCCAGATGCCGATGCCGCCGGTGCAGTGCTTGACGGCGGCATCCATGTCCAGCCACTGATGCTCGGGCTGCTTGCCGGCGACGATCACGTTGATGTAGTCGCGCGAGCGCAGGCAGTGGTCGGTGACCGAGAGCAGGGTATTGGCATCCGGGGGCAGATAGACCCGGATCACGTCGGATTTCTTGTTCACCACATGGTCGATGAAGCCCGGGTCCTGGTGGGAGAAGCCGTTGTGATCCTGGCGCCAGACGTGGGAGGAGAGCAGGTAGTTTAGTGACGCAATAGGCCTGCGCCACGGGATCTCGTGCTTGGTCACCTTCAGCCATTTGGCGTGCTGGTTGAACATGGAATCGATGATGTGGATGAAGGCCTCGTAGCAATTGAAGAAGCCGTGGCGCCCGGTGAGCAGATAGCCCTCCAGCCAGCCCTGACAGGTATGCTCGGAGAGTATCTCCATCACCCGGCCATCCACCGCCAGGTGGTCGTCCTCGGGCACGGTGGCCTGCTCCCAGGTGCGACCCGTAACCTCCAGCAGGTCGGACCAGCGGTTCGACGCGGTCTCGTCCGGCCCGAATACGCGGAAATTGCGTGACTCCAGGTTGCGCTTCATCACGTCGCGCAGGAACTTGCCCTGCACCCTCGTGGCCTCGGCTCTGACGCTGCCCGGACTGGGCACCTCCACGGCATAGTCGCGGAAATCCGGCATGCGCAGCTGCTTGAGCAGGATGCCGCCATTGGCGTGGGCGTTGTCGCCCATGCGCCGCTGGCCCCGCGGCGCCAGCTCGGCCAGCTCGGGACACAGGGCTCCGCTCTCGGTGAACAGCTCCTCGGGCCGGTAGCTCTTCATCCAGGCTTCCAGCAGCTGCAGATGCTCCGGCTTCTCCCGCAGCTCGGCGAAGGGGACCTGGTGGGAGCGCCAGAAGCCTTCGGTCTTCTTGCCGTCGACCTCCTTGGGGCCGGTCCAACCTTTGGGAGAGCGCAACACGATCATGGGCCAGTGCGAGCGCTCCACGACATTGTCCACCCGTGCCCGGCGCTGGATCTGCTGGATGTGATCCAGGCACTCGTCCAGGGTCGCCGCCATGCTCTGGTGCATGGCGGTGGGCTCCGAGCCCTCCACGAAATGGGGCTCGTAGCCGTAGCCCACCAGCAGGCTGCGCAGCTCCTCCGCCGGCATGCGCGCGAGCACGGTGGGATTGGCGATCTTGTAGCCGTTCAGATGCAGGATGGGCAGCACGGCGCCGTCGTTCCGGGGGTTGAGGAACTTGTTGGAGTGCCAGGCCGTGGCCAGGGGACCGGTCTCGGCCTCGCCGTCGCCCACCACGCAGGCCACCAGCAGCTTGGGATTGTCGAAGGCCGCCCCGTAGGCATGAGACAGGGCATAGCCCAGCTCGCCGCCCTCGTGGATGGAGCCTGGAGTCTCCGGCGCCACGTGGCTGGGAATGCCGCCGGGGAACGAGAACTGCTTGAACAGCCTGCGGATGCCCTCTTCGTCCTGGGAGACGTTCGGGTAATACTCGCTATAGGTACCTTCCAGCCAGGTGTTGGCCACCATGGCGGGGCCGCCGTGGCCGGGGCCGGCGATGTAGACGACATCCAGGTCCCGGGCCTGGATGACCCGGTTGAGGTGGACGTAGATGAAGTTCAGGCCCGGCGTGGTTCCCCAGTGTCCCAGCAGGCGCGGCTTGACGTGGTCGATGGTCAGGGGCTGGCGCAGCAAGGGATTGTCCAGCAGGTAGATCTGGCCTACGGACAAGTAGTTGGCTGCTCGCCAGTAGGCGTTCATGCGGCTGAGAAGTCCTTCGCTCAGGGGACCTTGGGTCGTGCTCGGCTGATCTGCTTGTACTGTCACTTTGTCCTCCTAGCTCCCGGCTGCCTCGATGCAGCGCATGCTCTCGCGGGCGATCTGCAGCTCTTCGTCGGTAGGCAGCACGAGAACGCGTACCAATGAGTCTGGCGCCTGTATCTCCGCCGCGGCCTCGGTGGCCGCGGCATTGCGCTGGGGGTCGACCGCCACGCCCAGGGCCTCCAGCCCCGCGCAGGACTGCGCCCTCACCACGGAGTCGTGCTCGCCGATGCCGCCGCTGAACACGATCGCATCCACGCGACCCAAGGCGGCGTAATAGGCGCCGATGTACTTGCGTATTCGGTAGCAGAACATGTCCAGCGCCAGCCGGGCATGCTGATCTCCGGCCTCGATGAGACGGTGCACCGCACGCATGTCGCCGGCCCCGCAGACCCCTTTGAGCCCACTGGCGTGGTTCAGTAGCTCGTCTACCGCGTCGTTGTCCAGGCCCGCCCTGGCGGCGAGCAGCAGCGGCACGCTGGGATCCAGGTCGCCGCTACGGGTCCCCATCATCAAGCCCTCCAGCGGGGTCATGCCCATGGAGGTGTCGATGCTGCGGCCACCCGAGACCGCGGTCGCGCTGGCGCCGTTGCCCAGATGCAAGAGGATGAGCTTGAGTGCGCTCACGGGTCGTTGCAGCAGGTCGGCTGCGTGCGCGGTGAGGTACTGGTAGGAGATGCCGTGGAAGCCGTAACGGCGCACGCCCAGGTCGTGGTAGAAGGCATCGGGCAGGGCGTAGCGATAGGCCGCCGGGGGCAGGCCGCGATGGAATGCGGTGTCGAACACGGCCACCTGGGCGGCCTTGGGATGGCGCCGGGCAGCGACCTCGATACCGAGCAAGTTGACGGGGTTGTGCAGGGGCGCCAGCTCGAGCAGGGCGCGAATTCCGGCCTTGACCTCGTCGTTCACCAGGACAGGCGCGCCGAAGCGCTCTCCGCCGTGCACCACCCGATGACCGATGCCATGCACGGGGTCGCCGATGGCCTCCATGGCGGCGGCAAAACCAGACTGATGGTCCGGGAACTGCCGTTGCTCCACGGTCTCGGCGTAGCCCTCTGCCACCTGGCGCCGGCGCACCAGCCGGCCCTCCCGCTCGCCGATGCGGTCTACGAGTCCTTCCCCGAGGATCTGCTCGGCGGGCATGTCGTAGAGCCGGTACTTGATGGTGGAGCTGCCCGAGTTGATGACCGCCAGTCTCATGGGCGGCAAATCTCCCAATGTGCAGGTCGGAATAGAGTATTGGCTCATTGTGACACTTGGACGACAGGTGTGCGATGGGCGGATGCGCTCGGCGCTTGCCTCGAGAGGGAAAACTTAGTTAGAATATTGTCATATCCTAATGTTAATAAAACTTGTAATCCCTTGAAGGAACGTGCCGCATGGCTCCACCTCCTCTGTGCCGGCTGGGGCGCGCAGTCACTCTCGCGGCAGTCGTCGCCGGGATGCCGGGCACGGTGGTCGGCACCTACACCGCCACGCCCGAGGTAGCCGGCAAGCGCAGCGAGGAGCGCGCCCCCGCGCAAGCCCTGATGGTGGAGCGCCGGGTGGTGGACGACGTCCCCGCCGGACTGTACCGCAAGGGAGTGCCCCGACGGGAAAAGAAGGCGCTGTTCGTACGAACCCTCCTGCCGCTGATTCTGCTGGAGAACGAGCGCATCGAGCACCGGCGCAGTCGCCTGCTGGCACTGAAGGAGGCTCTGGCGCGGGGCCGCCTTCCGGGGGCGAAAGATGTCGCATGGCTGCGGGAGCTTGCCGCCGACTACCGGCTCAAGGGCGATCCCGTGGAAGAGCCCAAGACCCGGCGCGAGCTGGCGCGGCGGGTGGACGTGATTCCTCCTGCGCTGGCGCTGGCTCAGGCGGCCTTGGAGACGGGTTGGGGCAGCTCCGGGGCTGCCCGCCATGAGCGGGACCTGTTCGGGATGGTTGCCGTGGTGTCCAAGAGGAGCCGAGCCGCGCGCAAGACTCGGCACCCCCGCGGCAAGCGCCAGGCGCGGTTCGTCAGCCTCCAAGACTCCGTGCACAGCTACATCCACAACCTCAACACCCATTCCGCCTACCAGCGCCTGCGCCTCCTGCGCGCCAAGGCGCAAGCTTCAAATCAATCACCTGCCGGAGCCGCCCTGGCCGACGGCCTGACCAGATACTCCGAGCTGGGACAGCATTACGTGCGCACCGTGCAGTCGATCATCCACCAGTCCCATCTGGCTCGATACGATACGGCCGCGCTGAGACCGGAGGCCAACGACAGCGTCGCCTCGCTGGCGGGGATCTCCCTGTCCAGGGCCGACGCGCTGCCCGTGTTGCCTTGATCTGTCCGTGCACTTGACCCGCGGGGACGGGCTCACGAGAATCCGCGCAGGATTCGTCCCTACCCCGGTGAGGCAGGCTTATGCCGAAGGAGATCCGTTTCGGAGCCTTCGTACGCGAGATATCGGTTCGCCAGAACCGCATCAGCTATTCCGATCTCGCGCCTAAGGCCCGTCACGATGCCCAGGGCAGGGCGCTGCCGTATAGGCCCGCCAGGATCCGGTTGCGGCCCATCGACGCCTACCGGCTCATCCGCCCCTATGTGGGCGTGCGATTGTCCGAGCAGGCCCGCGCCGTCATTCCGCTGGCCCTATATCTGGTGCTGTTCCAGTTGCTCATCCTGCGCCAGAGTGTGGTGGATTCGTGGGAGATCGCCGCCGGTCTGACCGCGGTGATCCTGGGCCTGATGCTCTTCATGGAAGGGCTGAAGATTGGTCTGATGCCCTTCGGGGAGACTCTCGGCGCCACGCTGCCCGCCAAGTCGCCGCTGCCGGTGGTGCTCGCAGTGGCGTTCCTGCTGGGCATCGGCGTCACCTTCGCGGAGCCTGCCATTGGGGCACTGAAGGCCGCGGGCAGCATCGTCCGGGTGGACGGCGCGCCGTATCTTTATGCGCTGCTCAACGAATGGACGGGAGCCCTGGTGCTGGTGGTGGGCGTGGGCGTAGGAGCGGCGGCGGTGCTGGGCACCTTGCGCTTTCTCTATGGCTGGAGCCTGAAGCCGCTGATCTACGCCACGCTGCTGCCCACCCTGGGCCTGGCCGGCTACATCATGGTGCGGCCGGAGCTCGCCAAGACCCTGGGCCTGGCTTGGGACTGCGGCGCCGTGACGACAGGACCGGTCACGGTGCCCCTCGTGCTGGCCCTGGGCATCGGCATCGCCGCCTCCACCGGCAAGGATACTTCCAGTCTGTCGGGCTTCGGCATCGTGACCCTGGCCTCGCTGTTTCCCATCTTGGGTGTGGAGCTGTTGACGGTCTACCTCGCCCAGACGACCAGCCCCCAGGCCATCATGGCAGCGGCCGCCGCGGGGGGCGCCGCCGGCCTCCGCGCCTGGCACGAGCAGAGCCCGTGGCTGGAGATCATCGGCGGCGTGCAGGCAATCGTGCCGCTGGTGCTTCTCCTCCTGCTGGTGCTGCGGCTGCTGCTGCGGGAGAAGCTCAAGCATCCCGGCAACATCGCCTACGGTGTCACCCTGGCGGTGCTCGGCATGGTGATATTCAACGTGGGATTGAGCTACGGTTTGGCCAAGCTGGGCGGTCAGTCCGGCGCTCTGGTGCCGGCGGTCTTCACCAACGTCGCCGTGGTGGACGCCTCGCCCCTGTACGGGTTCGGCGTCGGCCTCATGATCGCCCTCCTGTTCGCCTGGATCCTGGGCTTCGGTGCCACTCTGGCCGAGCCTGCGCTAAACGCCCTGGGATTGACGGTGGAGAACCTGACCAACGGCGCCTTGCGCAAGTCGGAGCTCACGTACGCGGTCTCCTTCGGGGTAGGCTGCGGCATCGCCCTGGGCGTGGCCAAGATCGTGCTCGATCTCCCCATCGCCTGGCTGATCGTGCCCGGGTATCTGCTGGCGGTGATCCTGAGCTGGCTGTCCACCGAGGAGTTCGTCAACGTGGCCTGGGACAGTGCAGGCGTGACCACCGGCCCGGTGACGGTGCCTCTGGTGCTGTCCATGGGGCTCGGATTCGGCGATGCGGTGGGGGTGGTCGAGGGCTTCGGCATCTTATGCATGGCTTCCATCGGCCCCATATTGTCGGTGCTGGGCACGGGTCTCTGGATCCAGTGGAAGGTCAGCCGCAGGCAACGAGTCTACGATGGATACGTTCGCCTAGACCAGGCCCAGGAGGCCGTCACGTGAGTGCCCGCGAGATCGTCGTCCTGACCGATGTCGCCCTCATCACCTGCATCGTGCAGCGCGGCCTGGCGGACGCGGTGGTCACGGCCGCCGAGGAGGCGGGCGCCCAGGGGGCCACCATCCACTACGCTCATGGACGGGGGGTGCGCGAGCGCCTGGGAGTGCTGGGTCTGGCAGTGGAGGCGGAGAAGGAGGTGATCAACATCGTAGTGGCCACGGATCAAGTGGACCGGGTATTCGAGAGCATGTACCTGGCGGGCAAGCTGGACACGCCGGGTATGGGTATCATGTGGGTCACGCCGCTGGAGAAGGCGGCGACCTACGTGCCGCCGGAGATCATCGCCAAGCTTGGCAAGGACTCTGGCCCGAGCGGCGCCGTGCGCTGAGACATGCCCCTCGGCGCACCGCACAAGCTGATCACCTGCATCCTGCCCATGGGCCGGGCGCTGCCCGTCGTCAAGCACCTGGAGGCGGATCACGGCGTCCTGGCGGCCAACGTCAGTCATGCCAGAGGGGCCGGGCGCCACTCACCGCTGGCCCATCGCCGCGTGGGAGAGACGCCGGAGCAGGACGTGCTCACGGTGCTGGTGCCGGCGGCGCAGGCCGAAGCGCTGTTTGCCTACCTCTACGAGCACTCCGGCGTGAGCCAGCCCCACGGCGGGCTGATGTACATGCAGGCGCTGTCGGGTGCCACGCCGTTCAGCCTGCCGGAGCTGCCCGAGGAGGCGTGAGCCGGGGCCGCATTCGGATTCCGCAACAACGCGACAGAGCATCAAGAAATGCGCGGCAAGACTCTCTTGCTCCTGGGCATCTGCCTGGGAGTCTTGCTCCTGGGCGGCCTGCTCGCCGCCCTGGGCCCACAGCAAATGTGGAAGCTGTGGCAGATTCCGGTCATGCCGCTCTCCTTCGCCGATGTGCGTACGATCACCGGCGGGGCCGAGACCTACCGCATGGGCCTGGATCCACTGGTGGTCAATCCGGGCGATCCCTGGGGCCGCATCATGAACTATCCCCGGGTGTGGCAGTGGCTCCATTTCGCTGGCGTCGACAGCGGCTCGAGCGTCTGCTTTGGAGTGGGACTTGCCGTGCTGTTCGTGCTCGGCATCCTGCTGCACACTCCGCCGGCTCTGGACAAGCCGACGTCCCTGGCCCTGCTGGCGGGCATATTCTCGCCGGCGGTGCTGCTCGGCATCGAGAGAGGGAACACGGATCTGCTGATGTACTTCCTCCTGTCGGTGGCCATCTACAGCCTGGACCGGGACCGCTGGCAGGGGCGCACGGTTGCCATCGTCGCAATGCTGGCGGCCTTCGTCCTGAAGCTGTTTCCGATATTCGGATTCACGGTGCTGCTGCGGGAGCGCCGGCGCATATTCCTCCTGCTGAGCCTCCTCGTAGTGGTGCTGGCACTTCTCTATACCGCCCTCACCCTAGCCGACCTCGAGCGGATCCTGCGCGGCACGCCTGTGGGAGTGGTATGGTCCTATGGAATGGATGTGCTGTGGCTGAGCCTGGCAGACTATAGCCCGGTGCTGGGCCGCATGGCGCGGAATCTGGCACACGTCCTGGCTCTGCTGGGGCTGGCACTGGCGGCGCAGGGCCTGCGCAGTCCGCATCGCCAGGTGGAGGCGGACCAACGCAGCTTCGATGGCTTCAGGGCGGGCGCCGCCGTCTATGTGGGCACCTACCTGCTGGGCAGCAATTGGGACTATCGCCTCATGTTCCTGCTGCTCGCCATCCCGCAGCTGATGACTTGGGCGCGGGTGGGGCACGGCCGGCAGTCGGCCACCGCCTTGGGGGTGATGCTCGCGACCGGCATCGCGACGTGGAGCTTCGTGATTCACAATGCCTTGACTGGCCTGCGCGGCGGGGCGCTGGCCGCCCTGCTACTGGACGCGTTGGCGCACTGGGTGATGTACCTGGGTCTGGCCTACCTGCTGGCCTGGTCGTCCCCGGGCTGGCTGAAGCGGCTCGCGGCGGCACCCTGGGGGCAGCGGGCGGCGGCGCCTTGAGGGCGCGATGAGGGGGAGATGAGCGGGGATCGCGACTATCTATCCTGGGGACGTTTTCCCCGAGCCCACCAGGCGGCGGTGCGCCTGCGCTGGCGCGACGAGAGTCTGCCGGCACCCATCCTGGGCAGCACGGTGCTGCCGCGGGGTGCCGGGCGGAGCTACGGCGACTCCTGTCTCAACGATGGCGCCACGCTGCTGGACGTGCAGGGGCTGGACCGGCTTCTCGCATTCGATTCCGATTCCGGGGTGCTGCGCTGTGAGGCCGGTGTGCTGCTGAAGGACATCCTGGCGCGAGTGGTGCCCCGGGGCTGGTTCCTGCCCGTGACGCCCGGTACCCAGTACGTCACCGTGGGCGGTGCCATCGCCAACGACGTGCACGGCAAGAACCACCACGTCGCGGGTACCTGGGGCCGGCACCTGCTTGCCTGCGAGCTGCTGCGCACGGATGGCCGCCGGCTGCTGTGCTCGCCCGAGCAGAATGCCGACTGGTTCGCGGCGACCATCGGCGGCCTCGGACTCACCGGCGTGATTCTGTGGGCTGACATCCGGCTGCGCCGCATCGCCAACCCCTACATCGACACCGAATCGGTGAAGTTCCACAACCTGGAGCAGTTCTTCGAGCTGTCGCAGGAATCCGATCAGGGCTTCGAGCACTGCGTGTCCTGGATCGACTGTGCCTCCACCGGCAAGGGCCTGGGGCGGGGCTTGCTCAATCGCGGCAACTTCGCCGCGGCCGACGTGGAGGCCGCCCCCAAGACGCCTTCGGGCACGCTCAGCGTTCCCGTCGAGCCACCGATGTCGCTGGTGAACAGACTCACCCTGCGGGCCTTCAACACTCTCTACTACCACCGACAGAGGCGTGAGCAGGTGGCGGCGACCGTGCACTATCAGCCGTTCTTCTATCCCTTGGACGCCCTGCTGCGATGGAATCGCATCTATGGGCCCCGGGGATTCCTGCAGTGGCAGTGCGTCGTGCCCCCTGAAGACGGACACGCCGCCATCGCCGAGATCCTGAGCCGCGTCGCCCGCTCCGGCGCCGGCTCTTTTCTGGCCGTCATCAAGGTCTTCGGCAGGCTGCCCTCGCCGGGGATGCTGTCGTTCCCCCGACCGGGGGTCACGCTGGCTCTGGATTTCCCCAATCGCGGTGAGCGCACCATGACGCTGCTCGCCGCCCTGGACGAGGTCGTCGACCAGGCGGCAGGCGCCATCTACCCGGCCAAGGACGCGCGCATGGCCGCGGCGAGATTCAGGGGCTACTTTCCCCGCTGGCAGGAGCTGGAGGCCTACCGGGATCCCGGCATCTCCTCGAGCTTCTGGCGCCGCGTGACGGAGGACTGAGCATGCGCAGGGTGCTGATCATCGGGGCCACATCGGCCATCGCGGAAGCCACGGCTCGGTTGTACGCCGCCGAGGGGGATCGCCTGTTCCTGGTCGCCCGCAATCCGGAGCGGCTGGCTGCCGTCGCGGACGACCTGCGGCTTCGCGGTGCCGGCGCGGTGGACATCGCCGAGCTGGAGGCCGGCGGGGTGGAGCACTACGAATCGGTGGTGGAGGCCGCCGACGCGGCGCTGGAGGGCTTCGACACGGTGCTCATCGCCCACGGCACCTTGCCCGACCAGCGGGCCTGTCAGAGCTCAGTAAAGCTGACGCTGCGGGAGCTGCAGGTGAGCTTCCTCAGCGTCGTTGGCCTGCTGACACCCATCGCGAATCGCATGGAGGCCCGTGGCCGCGGCAACATCGCCGTCATCTCCTCGGTGGCCGGCGATCGCGGTCGCCGCAGCAACTATGTCTATGGCAGCGCCAAGGGTGCCTTGAGCGTATTTCTGCAGGGCCTGCGCCATCGGCTGGCCCCCGCCGGGGTGCAGGTGCTCACCGTGAAGCCCGGCTTCGTCGACACACCCATGACCCGCAACTACAAGAAAGGGCTGCTGTGGGCGCAGCCCGAGACCATCGCCCGCGGGATCGTACGCGCCATTGAGCGGCGCAAGAACGAGGTCTACCTGCCGTTCTTCTGGCGCTACATCATGCTGGTAATTCGGTTGATGCCGCAGGCGATCTTCAACAAGCTGAATATTTAGCATCTCCCGCGTTGACCGGGGATGCTTGCATTGACTGCCGAGTGGGACGGCGGCGAGGTGCCGCATTCGCGCGGTGCTGGGGAGCCAGGGTGAAGAATCGGCCAGGGGGCTGGCCTCCTACCGAGAGGTGGGCGATTCCTCTGTGAGAGGCGAGCCCTCTCGGCGACCGCCACATCGTTCTGGTTGGGGGGCATTCGGCCAGGGGGCTGGCCTCCTACCGAGAGGTGGGCGATTCCTCTGTGGGAGGCGAGCCCTCTCGGCGACCGCTCCGCAAGCGTACCTACCCCGCACCACGGGCTGTGTCTGCGAATCCCCTCGCAGAGCTGCGAGGCACGCCAGGAAAGCGGTGGGCGGTGGCCCACGATTCCTGGCGTCCTTGCACCTTGGCCAGAGAATTGCCCTTGGTGGGATACCCATGAATTCCCGGAGTGGTCAACGCTAAGGTGGTCCGCAAATGAGCATACGTCAACGCACCTGGAAGATCGTCGAGTCTGCCGAGGCAGGCGACCGA
>Ga0307417_10000670_pt1 | contig 13843 bp, 10 predicted proteins | sample SalMarWE160210MG_2_FD_202514 | JGI IMG/M metagenome (GOLD analysis project Ga0307417, IMG submission 202514) | Salt marsh sediment microbial communities from the Plum Island Ecosystem LTER, Massachusetts, United States - WE1602-10 | ecosystem: Environmental > Aquatic > Marine > Intertidal zone...
GCCAGACGACCCGCATCCCAGATGCGGTCTCCGACCTAGTCCCCGGCTTCTCACACGAGTACATCGAGTACGCCCTGGGCGGCGCCTACCGCGGCTCGTTCCGGCCGCTCAATGACGCCATCATCAGCGGGCGAATCCGCGGCGTGGTGGCCAACATCGGCTGCAACAACCCGCGCGTGATGCACGATGCGCTTCACCAGGACGTGGTCGCCGAACTCCTGAAGAACGACGTATTGGTGGTGGAGACCGGCTGCGGCGCCATCGCCTGCGCCAAGGCGGGCTACCTGGTGCCGGAAGCGGCCTTCGAACATGCCGGCCCCGGACTGCGAGAAGTGTGCGAAGCCGTCGGCATGCCGCCGGTATTGCACATGGGCTCGTGCGTCGACAATTCCCGCATTCTGACAGTGCTGGCCCAGATGGCCACCGAATCCGGCCTCGGCGACGATATCAGCGATATCCCCGCCGTTGGAATGGCGCCGGAGTGGATGAGCGAGAAGGCGATCTCGATCGCTACCTACGCTGTGGCATCGGGAGCCTACGTGATCATGGGCCACGAGAGCCCCGTTGAGGGCTCCGACGAAGTCACCCGGATCATCACCGACGGCTGGGAAGAGAAAGTCGGCGGCCGGCTCGAATTCATCGCCAGCGCCGAGGAAATCGTTGCCAGCGCCCTGGCGCATATCGACAAGAAGCGCGCCGACCTCGGCCTGGCACCTTACGACCCGACCCAGTGGGGCAAGAGCGGCGACGATCGTATGTCTCAGCTGTTGACCATTCCGCTGGAAGAGCGCATCGGCGCGGCCTACGGGGCCGCCGGAAACTAGAGAGGCAGGCGACATGTCACGCTATATCGCAACTCGCGCCATCCAGGGCGCCAACATGGTCGTCGACGAGGCCAACTGCCTCCTGGCTCGGGCAATCGAAGAGAAGGGGCCCGAGACCGCGGTGGGCTTCCCGAATACGGCCTACTACCTGCCTGTCATTTTGGGCATGCTGGGCAGCGAGGTCAGCAAGCTGGCGGACCTGCAGCCTGTTATGGAGCATGCCATGAGCCTGCTCCACCCGCTGCCGGAAGACCATCGCTGGACGCCCTACCTGGGCGAAACGCTCGACAGCGGCATGGCGACGCTGTTGGCCGAAGAGGTGATCGAGGCCATCCGCTTTGCCTACGGTGAACAGCCCGAAGCCTACCCCGGCCTGGCGCTGGCCGGCGCCACGTCCTTCACCAGCCCCGACGAAAGCGGCAACGGCGGCGCCCCCAAGTCGAATGGCCACCTCAACGGGCCGATCGATGACATTCAACTCCGGTCGTGGGGCATCCAGTTGGTGGACGGGCGCATGCCCGGGTTCGCTGCCATCGTCGGCGCGGCGCATTCTAACCAAGCCGCCGTTGCCATAGTGCGCGAGCTGCAGAAGCGCAACATCCTCACCTTCCTGTGCGGCAATGTCAACGGACGTTCGATCATCGACCAGCTTGCCGAGGAAGGCGTGGAGATGGGGTATGACACCTACATCGTCCCCTTCGGGCGAGACACCATGTCGGCCATCTATCCGCTGGGGTTCGCCACACGGTCGGCGCTCACCTTCGGTGGCAAGAAGGGTGGCCAGTGGCGCGACATCCTGCTCTACAACAAGTACAGGGTGTTCGCCTTCGTCCTGGCGTTGGGTGAGGTGGACGATCTGAAATACGCCACCGCCGCTGGGGCCATTTCCTATGGCTTCCCCGTGATCGCCGACACCATCATCCCCGAGATCTTGCCCACCGGAGTCACTCAGTACGAGCACGTGATTTCCCGCCCCTGGAACGAGATCGACGCCGAAACAGAAGACGAAAAGGCAGCCAAGCTGGTCCAGGAGGCGATCGAAGTCCGCGGGGTCAAGATCCGCATCACCGAAGTCCCCGTGCCGGTACCCTACGGCTCGGCGTTCGAAGGAGAGGTGGTGCGCAAGGCCGACATGCGGGTCGAGTTCGGCGGCAAGCACAGCCGGGCTTTCGAATACCTGCGCATGGCCGAGATGGACGAGGTGGAGGACGGCAAGATCGAGGTCATCGGGCCGTCGTTCGATGAGATCGACTCGCAAGGCAACATGGATCTGGGCATCCTGGTCGAAGTGGCCGGGCGCAAGATGGAAACAGATTTCGAACCGGTGCTGGAGCGCCAGATCCACTACTTTGTCAACGGCGCCTCCGGCATCCAGCACATTGGCCAGCGGGACATCGCCTGGATCCGCATCAGCAACGGCGCCACCGAGAAGGGCTTCAACCTCGAACATCTCGGCAAGATCCTGCATGCTCGCTTCCACGGGGATTTCGGCACCATTGTGGATAAGGTCCAGGTGAAGATCCTCACCGAGCCGAAGGTTTACGCTGAATGGCTCGACAAGGCGCGGCTGGCGTACGAGGAACGCAACGAACGCATCGGATCGATGACCGATGAATCGGTCACCGAGTTCTATTCGTGCACGCTGTGCCAGTCGTTCGCTCCGGACCACGTGTGCATCGTCAGTCCCGAGCGCCTGGGTCTGTGCGGTGCCTACAACTGGCTTGACTGCAAGGCCTCGAACCAGATCAACCCCACCGGTCCAAATCAGCCCATTGTCAAGGGCAGCATGCTCGACGCCGACAAGGGCTACTACGACGGCATCAACCAATACGCCGAGTCGGCCTCCCACGGCACTGTTCCCGTGGTCTCTATGTATTCGATCATGGAGAACCCGATGACGGCATGCGGCTGCTTCGAATGCATTGCCATGGTCATCCCGGAAGCGAACGGGATCATGATCGTCAGCCGTGAAGACACGGGTATGACCCCGGCTGGCATGACGTTCTCCACCCTGGCCGGCATGGCCGGCGGTGGGCTGCAGACGCCGGGCATCATGGGCCACGGCAAGTACTACATTCTGAGCCCCAAGTTCATCTCCGCTGACGGCGGCTTCAAGCGCATCGTCTGGATGTCCGAGAATCTCAAGACCCAGATGGCGGATCAGCTGCATGAAGTCGCCGAGCGCGAGGGCGACCCGGGTCTGATCGACCGGATTGCGGATGGCGCTGTCTGCACCGAAGTGGAACCCCTAATGCAGTTCCTGACGGAGAAGGAACATCCCGCGCTGGGCATGCCGCCGCTGCTCTAGGTTGTCAGGAGCCGCCTCCGGGGGAGGGTCCCGCTCGGCCCAACCCCCGGGGGCGGCCCGAATCCCGTAAGAAAGCGAGGTCGCTAAGTCTCATGACCGTTGAGATACCGAAGGAAAAGTGGGCCGGGGCTGTGCGAGAAGTGACCCTTGGGGCCACGCCAGATCAAGGCGGAAGCCGGACCAAGACCATTACCGTCGGTGGCGAGGCGTGCATGCCGTTTTTGGACTTTGACGGCAAGACCGCCCGCCCACCTGTGATCGGGGTCGAGATCTGCGACCGGAAGCCGGCCGATTGGTCGCCCCTGCTCTACCAGGCGTGGGGGGAAGCGATGGACGATCCCGGCGCATGGGCCAAAGCCGCCGAGGACGCCGGTGCCGACTTGATCTACCTGGTGCTCAGCCTGACGACGGCTGATGGAGAGCCCAACACGCCCGACCACGCCCGATCGGCCTTGCGCAAAGTACTCGATGCATGCGGGCTCCCGGTGATCGTCATCGGTCCGGGACAGGCCGAGCTTGACAACGAACTCCTGGTGCCCGTGGCTGAAGAAGGCAAAGGGGAGAAACTTGTCCTCGGGCTGTGCGAAGACAAGAACTACCGCACGATCGTGGCCGCCGCGATGGCCAATGACCAGCTCGTCCAATCGTCCACCCCGATGGACGTAAATCTGTCGAAGCAGCTGGTGATCCTGATCACGGATATGGGCCTTCCTCTTGAGCGTATCCTGATGGACCCCACCACCGGCGCCCTCGGCTACGGGATCGAATATGGCTACTCGGTGATGGAGCGGCTCAGATTGGCGGCCCTGCAGGGGGACGCCATGACCCAGCTTCCGATGGTCGTCACTCCCGGGGCCGAGACCTGGAAAGTCAAAGAATCCAAGATCGGCGAGGGCGTGCCGGAGGGCTGGGGAGACTGGGAAAGGCGGGCCCTTGAATGGGAGGCGATCACCGCTTCCAGCTTGATCCACGCCGGCGCCGACATCGTTGTCGTCAGGCATCCGGAAACGCTGCGCCGGCTGCGGGCCGTCACCGCAGAGCTGATGCAGCCCGTCGAACTGGTCTAGGCGAGGTGGAGGCAGAACGATGCCATTGACAGGTCTCGAAATCTACAAGCTGCTGCCCCAGACGAATTGCAAGGACTGCAGCTACCCTACCTGCCTGGCCTTCGCCATGAAGTTGGCGGCGAAACAGGTAGAGCTGAAGGACTGCCCGCATGTCAGCGAAGAAGCAGCCGGAAAGCTGGCCGCCGCTTCGGCGCCGCCGATCCGCTTGGTGGAATTGAGCGGGGGGAACGGCAAGCTTCAGGTGGGCAACGAAACGGTGCTCTTCCGTCACGAGAAGACCTTCTATCACAAGCCCGGCCTGTTCTTGCGTGTCAAGGCGGCCGACGATGTGGAGAAGATCAAGGCGCTTGTTTCCGAGGCGTCCGCCTACCAGGTCGATTATGTGGGGATCACGCTGGCGCTGGATGGGTTCGCTATTGACTCTGACGGGAGCGATGCTTCCAGTTTTGCCGCCGCCGTGGCGGCCGCACAATCGGCCACGCAAAAACCGCTGATCCTGCTCGCGCTGGAGCCGGCCCTGGCCAAGGCGGGCCTGGAAGCCGCCCAGGGCAAGCGTCCCCTGTTGTACGCCGCCGAAGCCGACACTGCGTCTGAGATGGCCGCGCTGGCCAAGGAGCACCATGTCCCGTTGGTAGCCAAGGCGGGCACGTTGGAGGCCCTGGCCGAGCTGACACAGAAGCTCACCGATGCGGGTTTGGAGGACATCGTCCTCGATCCCCAAATCGAGGGGTTCCATGAAGGATTGGAGCGGCTCACCGCCATCCGCAGGCTGGCCATCAAGTCGAATTTCCGGCCGCTCGGTTTCCCGGTCATCACCTTCCCCGGCCGGGACGGCGCTCAAGACGGCTCCCTCCTGGCCGCCCAGCACATCGCCAAGTACGCCGGATTCATCGTCGTCGAGTCTTTTGATCCGGCCGCGTTGTATCCACTAATGGTGCTTCGGGAAAACATCTACACCGACCCGCAGAAACCAATCCAGGTTCAGCCGGGTCTTTACGAGATCAATTCGCCGGATGACAAGGCGCCGGTGATGGTCACGACCAACTTCTCGATTACCTACTTCTCCGTGGCCAACGAAGTCGAGAGCTCCGGTTGGCCGGCCTGGCTGCTCGTCGCCGATGCCGAAGGCATGAGCGTCCTCACGGCGTGGGCGGCCGGCAACTTCGACGCCGATCGCATCGCCAAGGCGGTCAAGAACTTCGGCACAGAGGAAAAGGTGGCCCACCGCAGGCTGATCATCCCGGGGCAGGTCGCGGTGCTTTCGGGCGAGCTCGAGGAAGAGCTGCCCGGCTGGGAGATCATGGTTGGACCTCGGGAAGCGGTAGATATCTCGGGCTATCTGAAGGCCATGTGGTCGTGATGGCATGAGGAAGGCCGATCAGCCAGGAGGCGTCCCATGGATGCATTGGCGCCGGTGATTGGAAATGATCCCTATGTCGGTTATGAACCTCGAACGGTGGCCGGAGCGGCCGCGGCTTGCCTGGCGTGTGGAGATTCGCCGCCCTGCATGGCTGCCTGCGGCCGGCAGGTGGACATTCTCTCCATCGTCCAGCTGGCGGGCAAGGCGGCCTGTGAGGCGCTGGCCCTAACGCGCTGGTTCCAGGATCGGGAACAGGTTGAGGCCGCCAGGGTCACAGACATGATCTGTGACTCCTATAACGGCTAGTCAGCCTCAACCCGATCGAGTTTGAGATCGCGAGCAGGTAATGGCCACTCATCGCGTCACTCTTCACCCATTTGAAACATCGGTCGAGGTCTCAACTGGGGCCCTGCTTGTGGAAGCTATCCGCCAGGCAGGAATCGCATTCCAACAGCCTTGCGGAGGTCAGGGTCGCTGCGGCCGCTGTGCCGTCGTGCTGCAGGGTGACGGTGCCCGACGCAGGTCGACCATCCGGTTGTCTTCGGATGACCTGGCGGCCGGCTATGCGCTGGCATGCCAGACCGTGGTCGAGGGCGATGTCGACCTCACCATTCCCAAGCAAGACGAGGTGGTGCGGCGCCTGGTGACCGACCGAACGGCCCACAAGGTCGAGATCCCCTTCGACTACCGGGCTGCCGCAGTTCAGACCATTCGGGCGATGCAGCTCGAACTCTCCGAGCCCAGCCTCGATGATAATCTGGATGACCTGGCCCGCCTTCACAAGGGGCTCGAGACGGCGGGCTTCCCCGATGTACGGGTACCGCTCCCCGTCCTGCGCCGACTCAACCAGGCATTGCGCGATGCGCAATGGAAACCTTGGGTGCTGCTGGAAACCGACGATTGGTCCCGGCCGAATGGTCCGGCGCGCCTGATCGAGGTCTCCACCGAGAGGGTACGCCCGCTAGGGCTGGCCCTCGACATAGGCACGACCACGGTGAGCGCCTTTCTGGTGGACCTGGAGAGCGGGGAAGTCCTGGCCTCGGCAGCCGAGTACAACGGCCAGATCAGCTGTGGCGAGGACGTGATTTCGCGCATTGTCTTTGCCGGAAAGAACAACGGACTGGCCGAGCTTGCGACGCGCGTGCGCGACACGACGCATGAGCTCCTGGAGCGAATGCGGCGCCGCACCGGAATCGAACCGGCCTCCATCAGCAAGGTCAGCGTGGTCGGCAACACGACCATGATCCATCTGTTCTTGGGTTTGCCACCGGCCTCCATCCGGCTGACTCCTTTCATCCCGACCGTCAACTTCCCGACCCCGGTGCTGGCATCCGAGATCGGGCTCAACGTCCATCCCCTGGCCACGGTCGACTGCCTGCCAGGGGTGGCGTCCTACGTCGGGGCCGACATCACCGCCGGCGTCCTGGCTTCGGGGTTGGTCGATCAGGACGCGCTGACCCTGTTCATCGACATTGGAACCAACGGTGAGATGGTCCTGGGGACGCGTGATTGGATGGTCACCTGCGCGTGCTCGGCCGGACCGGCGTTTGAAGGCGCCGGCGTGGTGGACGGCATGCGGGCCACCACTGGGGCGATCGAAGAGGTCTGGGTTCACACCGAGACCTTCGAACCGACCATCCGGGTCATCGGAGAAACCAAGCCGCACGGCATTTGCGGCTCGGGGTTGATTTCGCTCCTGGCCGAACTGTTTGTGACCGGGGTGGTGGACAAAGGTGGGAACTTCAAGCTCGACATCGGCACGAATCGTGTGCGAAGTGGCGAGCACGGGCCGGAGTACGTTGTCGCCTGGGGTGACGAGACGGAAACCGGCCAGGACATCGTCTTGACCAAAGTGGACATCGACAACCTGATGCGTGCCAAGGGAGCTGTGTACGCCGGGTTCAGCGTGTTGGCGGCCGGGGTAGGGGTCGATCTGGCCGATGTGGAGCAGGTCCTGGTCGGAGGGGCCTTCGGTAAATACATCAACGTCGAGAAGGCGGTCCAGATTGGCCTGCTTCCCGACCTGCCGTGGGACCGCTTCCGGTTCTTGGGCAACACGGCCGTGCTGGGCGCCTATGCGTCCCTGCTGTCGCGTGACGCCCGGCTGCGAGCCGAAGCCGCTGCCCGGAGCATGACTTACGTGGAGCTGTCAGCCGACAATTCGTTTTACGAGGCCTTCACCGCGGCGCTCTTCCTGCCCCATACCGAGATCACCCGCTTTCCGAATGTGGCGGAGGTCTGGGAGCGCCACGCCTCCACCAATGGTAATGCCACCCATGAGACTCAGGAGACGGTACAGGTAAACCCATGACCAAGACTATTGCACTGGCCGGAAAGGGCGGGACGGGAAAGACAACCGCCACGGCCCTGATCATCAAATCGCTCGTCCGCCAAGGCGCGGGCGCCGTTCTGGCGATCGATGCCGATCCATCCACCAATCTTCACCTGGCGCTTGGCCTACCGGCGCCCTTGACCGTCGGCGAGATACGAGAAGGCATGACCGACCCGGCCATGTCGGGGACTTTGGGCGTCACCGTCAGCCGTCAGGACTTCCTTCACCGTGAAATCCACATGGCCCTTGAAGAAGGTGAGCGGGTCGACCTGCTGGCGATGGGGCGGCCAGAGGGCCAGGGTTGTTACTGCGCCGTCAACCACCTCTTACGACAGGTGGTGGATGAGCTGGAAGGCGGCTACGACTACGTCGTCATCGACAACGAAGCCGGCATGGAGCACATCAGTCGTCGGACCACCAAAGGCGTCGACCTGCTGCTGATCGTCACTGACCCCACCATCCGTGGGATGAAGGCGGCGTCATCAATCGCCCAAATGGCGAGTGAAGTCGACGTGGATGTTCGCCGGATGGGGCTGATCGTCAACCGAGTGCAGGGCGAGATCCCCGAGCCCCTGCAGGACACCATCGAGGCCCTCGGCGTGGAAGTGCTGGCGATGGTGCCGGCCGATGCCCAGATCAATGAAAACGATGCCCTCGGAGAATCACTGCTCTCATTGGACGGCGACTCCCCGGCGTGGGAGACCATCGACGAACTGATGCGCAAGCTGGCAAAGGAGATCTAACACCCGAGCGCCGGCCCGCGCCGACGACCCGGACAGGAGGCGAGGCATGTACACGATCGGTGAAAACATCCACATCATATCCCCGCGCGTCAAAGAAGCGCTTGCGGAGAGAGACGGTGCATTCTTCGTCAACCTGGCGCGCAAGCAGGTGGAAGCCGGTGCGCAAGCTCTGGACCTCAACATCGGCCCACAAAAGAAGTCGGGGCCGGAGGTGATCGGCTGGCTGGTCGACTGCATGCAGGAGGCTGTGCCGGGGATGACTCTTTCCTTCGACACGACCAACCTGGAAGCGATCGAGGCTGGCTTGAAGAAAGTGGGGGCCAACACCATCGTCAACTCCACGTCGGCCGACGAACAGCGGCTGGCGAACGTGCCCCCGCTGGCGGCTGAATACGGTGCCGGGCTGATCGCCTTGTGTATGGAAAAGAGCGGAATCCCGGTTTCGGCCGACGCACGCGTGGGAATCGCACTCGAAAAGCTGATACCCCGCGCCGAAGAGGTCGGCCTGCCGATGGAGAAGCTTTACATCGACCCGTTGGTGCTGACCGTGTCGGGATGCCAAGAATACGTGCCGCATGCGATCGAAACGGTGCGCATGCTCAAGATGGCGGCCGATCCGCCTCCGCAGACCGTGGTTGGCCTGTCGAACGTCTCCAACCAGGTGCCGCACGAGGGCCGGCCACTGCTGAACCGCGTCTACATGGTCATGCTCATGGGCGCCGGGCTGGATGCCGCCATCCTGGATCCGATGGACAAAGAACTGATGGGCGCCATCCGGGCGGTCGAAACGCGCGACAGCAGCACGCCCGTCAATGCCCTGTACCTTAAACTCTTCGACGCCGTCCAGGCGGGGGCTGAACTCCAGCCCGGGGACGTCGATATGCAGGACTCCGATCAAGTAGACATCTGGAAGACGGTCCAGGTGCTGCTCAACAAAGTGATTTACGCCGACTCATATCTGCGGCTTTAGCCGGACGGCGCCATCCGCCGTTGCGGGGTGAGCGCGGCCCAGGATTGCCTCCTGCCCGCGCAAAGGAGATGTGCCATGGCCGAAAAGTTGGACGCACCCGACATCGATGCCTTGCTGGCCAAGGCGACAAAGCCTTCGGCGGACGCCATGCGGCTCCATCCGTTCTACCGGGGAAAGGTGGAAGTGGCCGTCAAGGCCCGCGTCCGAGATATGGACGATTTCGCCATCTGGTATACCCCCGGCGTGGCCGAGCCCTGCCGGGCGATCGCCAAAGATCCCGAGCTGGTCTACGAATACACCCATAAATGGAACACTGTGGCGGTGGTTTCGGACGGGACCCGCGTCCTTGGACTGGGGGACATCGGGCCCAAGGCCGGCATGCCGGTGATGGAGGGCAAGGCCCTGCTCTTCAAATATCTGGGCGGCGTGGATGCCTGGCCGATCATGCTCGACACCAAGGACCCGGACAAGATCATCGAGACGGTGGCTCTCATCCAGCCCGGTTTCGGAGGGGTGAACCTGGAAGACATTTCCCAGCCGAAATGCTTCCGCATCCTGGACACGCTCAGGGCGCGGGCCGAGATCCCCGTCTGGCACGATGATCAGCAGGGCACCGCCACCGTGACCCTGGCGGCGCTGCTCAACGCGCTCAAGATCGTCGGTAAGAAACTCGAAGAGGCGCAGATCGTCTTCGTGGGTTCGGGCGCATCCAATGTGGCCTGCGCCCGCTTGATCTTCAGCGCTGGTGCCACCCCCGGTCTGTGCCGGGTGGTCGACAGCAAGGGGATCCTCAACAGGGATCGAAAGGACCTGGAGCTGCGCAAGGCGGAGTACGTCGATAAGTGGCGCTTCTGCCAGTCGACCAATGCGGAGGGCAGGCTAGGCTCCATCCCGGAGGCGTTGGAAGGCGCCGACGTGGTGATCGCCTTGTCCAAGCCGGGGCCGGGAACCTTGCAAACGGACTGGATCGGCAAGATGGCCAAGGACGCCATCGTGTTCGCCTGTGCCAATCCGGTGCCTGAGATTTGGCCGTGGGAGGCGGAGGAGGCCGGAGCCGCCATCATCGCCACCGGCCGCTCAGATTTCCCCAATCAGGTGAACAATTCGCTCGGCTTCCCCGGCATTTTCCGCGGCACGCTGGACGTGCGGGCTTCCACGATCACCGACAGCATGTGCCACGCTGCGGCCCACGCCCTGGCGGATATGGCGGAGGAACAGGGGTTGAGCCGGACCCACATCCTGCCCACGATGGACGACTGGCAGGTGTTCCCTCGCGAGGCGGCGGCGGTGGCCGCCAAGGCCGTCGAGGAGGGAATCGCCCGTAAGCCGATGAGCTACGAAGAAGAACTCGAGAACGCCGCCCAGATCATCGGGCGGGCCAGAGATCTGACCAAGACCATGATGCGGGAAGGGTTCATCGCCGAGGCGGACGAGTAGGGCTGCCCGAAGGAGAATGATGCCATGTACGACCTGATTGTGCTCGGCGGAGGGCCGGCCGGCCTGACCGCCACGTCGTATGCCTTGCGCAAGCGCCTCGATGTCCTTTTGATCACCAAGGATCTTGGCGGCAAGACCAACTACCGGCTCCAGCTTCCGTTCGTCGAAAAGCACCTGGTGATCAACGGTGAAGAGACCGTCAACCGCTTTGTCAACGAGGTCGAGTACCTCGACTTTGCCCGCAAGTTCGACAAGGCGGAGAAGGTCGAGCGCCACAACGGCGGCTTCCGGGTCCACACCTCTGGGGGCGACAGCTACGATGCCCGGGCGGTCATCGTCGCCACCGGAGCCATCGGACGACTGATGGAGGTGCCCGGAGAAAAAGAATTCATGATGCGCGGCTTGTGCTACAGCGCCGTCTCGTATGCCCCGCTGTTCATCGACCGCGAAGTGTGCGTCATCGGTGACACCAAGCTCGCCCTGCGGGCCGTGGCCGAACTGGCCCACATCGCCAAGAAGGTCACTCTGGTTGCCCCATCTCACGGTGAGCTGGACTCCATTCTGGGTCGGAAGATCCTCGCCAATGAGAAGATTGAGGTGCTTGAGAATTACCGTGTCCAGGCTGTGCTGGGGGACACCCACGCGCGCAAGCTGGTCGTGAGTCAAAATGGAAGCCAGCTCGAGCTCGAAGCCGACGCATTCTTTGTTGAGTTGGAGCTGCGGCCCCGCTCGGAAGCCGTGGCCAAGCTTGTGCCGCTGGATGAGGCCGGACGGATCAAGATCGACGGATTGAATCAAACCGGCGTGGCCGGGATCTTCGCCGCCGGAGATGTGACGGACGTCTTTGCTGAGCAGGTGCTGATCTCTGTCGGCGAAGGCGCCAAGGCGGCCCTGACGGCCTATGAGTACCTGTTGGAGACCTTCTGAGCCAGCGCCATCGGCCGCGTATCCGGCCGACAAGATTTGCCCAGCCGGGGGGAGAGGGACGGCGGCCTTGATGAGGGGCCGCCGTCCCACGTCGGCGGTGACGGACCGGCTCCACGTCCCCCACGCAAGATCTGCATTCCATCTGTCACGCTCCGGGAAGAGTTATGTCACTGGCGCGGGGTGGGGGGCAATCCTATGCTGGGTCCATGGTTGATCAAGGGCTGAAACTGGCTGTGACGGGCAAGGGCGGCGTGGGGAAGACGACGCTGACCGCGTTGCTCGCTGGCTGCTATGCCGGAGCGGGGCGGTCGGTTCTGGCTATCGATGCCGATCCCTCCCCCTGCCTGGGGGCGGCCCTGGGTTTCCCGCCGGCGGCGTTGGGCGGCGTGACCCCGATCTCCCAGATGGACGAACTGATTTTGGAGCGGACTGGCGCCGAACCGGGCTCCTACGGTGGCTACTTCAAACTCAATCCGCGTGTTGATGACCTTCCGGACCGCTTCTCAGCTTCCCACGACGGGGTGAAGTTGCTCGAGCTGGGCGGCGTTGAATCGGGGGGGTCAGGTTGCATCTGCCCCGAGAGCACGCTGTTGCGGGCGCTGATCACGCATATCCTGCTGCGGCGCAATGAAGTCGTCCTGCTGGACATGTATGCCGGCGTGGAACACCTGGGCCGGGCGACCGCCGACGCTGTGGACGCGATGCTGGTGGTGGTTGAACCGACGCTGCGCAGTCTGGGCACCGCCGACCAGATCAAACACCTGGCCCAAGACATCGGCCTGGCCCGCATTTACCTGGTAGGCAGCAAGATCCGCGATGAGGCCGACAGCGACTTCGTTGCTGAGCACTCACCCGGCCTGAAGGTGTTGGGCATGCTGCCTCAGGACGACGCCGTGCTTAGGGCGGACCGGCTGGGGTCGTCGATGTATGGCGCCTCGCCCGAACTCGATCGCGCCGTGCAGGGAATCGTCTCCTCCCTGGCGCTTGAACTGGAAAACTGATCTCGGCACAGCCTTCGCTGCCGGCCCGGCGCCGCCAGCCCGAAACCTCGCCTTCCCCGTTCTGACACCCACAATCAAGGAACAAGTTCAGCACAGGTGCCCGACAGGTCAGTTGGTTTGTGATAAATTTCACAAAGTGACATTTGTCATGCCACCTAGGTGAAGAGTTAGTAGGGACGGTTTGTGAAATCTGTCACATAGTATAGGAGACAACAGGGAGAGGAGGGTCAAGAACCCTGCCTGCATGGGGGGCATCAGGTTAGCCGTATCCCGGTTCTTGAGAGGTAGAGCGTCCAAATTGTTGTTGGTGGTGATTAACCAACATCGGTCGTTCGCAAGGCTAAGAGGTTCTGCCACGGAAAACTACGTCACGATCCCGAAGGTCCGCTGGTTTCTCCGAAGGCGGCGCCCAAGGCACACCGTCTTGGCCCCCGTCGTGTCGTTCGCTCCTTTGTTTGCCAAACCACGACATTTCACCCAACCAGAACCAACGTTCTGGGTTTTCACGCATCCCGCCTGCGCGCACCGGCCACACTCTGATTGAGGTGACGTATGCACCGAGCGAACTCTAACAACGCCTTCATGGATCAGGTCATCTCGGCGGCCCCCGGAGGTGCCGCGCTCCAGACTTGCCTGCAGTGCGGCACGTGTGGGGGGTCGTGTCCGTCAGCCGGCGACATGGAACACACTCCCCGGGCTCTGTTTGCCATGATCAACGCTGGCATGCGGGATGAGGTGCTCAAGAGCAACACCCCCTGGTACTGCGTGTCCTGCTACGCGTGCACGGTGCGCTGTCCCAAGGAGATCCCCATCACCGAGATCATGTACACCCTCAAGCAGATGGCGGTGAAGGAGGGTTGCTACGAGGAGTCGA
>Ga0307417_10000671_pt1 | contig 13841 bp, 16 predicted proteins | sample SalMarWE160210MG_2_FD_202514 | JGI IMG/M metagenome (GOLD analysis project Ga0307417, IMG submission 202514) | Salt marsh sediment microbial communities from the Plum Island Ecosystem LTER, Massachusetts, United States - WE1602-10 | ecosystem: Environmental > Aquatic > Marine > Intertidal zone...
TTCCTGGCGTGGGCCAAAGACCGTAGGCCAGGTGGATAGAGCCATCCGGGAGCCGGCCGTATGAGAGGTTGTAGGCCCTGACGCTGAGGTAGCTGATCTGATCGACCACGCGTCCGTCGGGGGAAAGCAAGCGCACGCTGTCGCCGCCGTCGTTTAGCCCAATATGGATCTTTGAACGGAAGAACGCAATGCGCTCGCTGGCTTGCAAGGTAACCGAGGGCAAGTCATGCGGCCGGGATCCGGTACCTTCGGCATCGTCCAGCCACCAACCCTTGAGGAAGACGTCCCCCGGCCCGCGGTTGTAAAGCTCGATGAACTCGTCCGATACCGTGACCCCGCCGTTGGCCTCCCAATCGTAATGGGGCCGCGGCAGGACCTCGTTGATCACCAGGGCTCCCGGGATCCAAGTGGGTGTCGGCTGGGGAAAGGTCACCGAATTGGGTCCGCCCGGGGTCCCGCGAATGGCGTTTCCGTCCGAGTCGTGCCCGAGACCGAAGTAGCCCGTGAAGCTTCCCCAGCTGAACCCATCGGCGCGGCGCTCCATGCTGGCTCGGACTTCGGCGTCTCCGGCCGGCCAGGAGCCACCGCCGGGATTGGCGGCATCGACCGGGTTACCGCCCGGATCCGTCAGAAGGAGAGCCTCACCCCGGTTGCTCAGACCCCCGGTGTAGATCAAGTCGGCCGGAACGTCACTAACCGCCGAGTCGTCGCTGCGCTCAAGTAGGAAATAGGCCCCGGGCAAGATGGCGCCGGAGAGGGCGATGTCCACATCGTTGCCGTCTGAGAGACGCCATCCGTCGAGGGCGATTTCGTCGCCGGTAGCATTGATGAGTTCAATCCACTCGTCAGAAGCGGAGGCCCGGGTGCCGGCCCAAGCGACCTCGTTGATCAACACGCTCCCGGGTGGAGCAGGCGTGATGGACGGGACGGGCGTCGGAGACAGTGTGCTGGTGGCCGCTGGTGTTGCTGTGGCAGGCGGCACGGTCAAGATGTTGCCCGCCCCGGGACTGCCCACAATCGGTTGTCCGGATGCGTCGTGGGCGGAACCGGCCGACGACGAAGTCTGCCAACCTGAAGGAGAGTCATCAGTGCCGATGCGAGCCATACTGGCGCGGGAAGCGGCATCTCCAGCCGGCCAGGCGCCACCCGAACTGTTGGCCGTATCCACCGTTCGCCCGCTGCCGTCGAGCAGGGTCATGTGCTCACCCGCATTGGAAAGTCCGCCCGTGTAGATCTGGGCAGCGGCCACATCGCTGACGGTACTGTCGTCGGTGCGCTCCAGCAGGAAGAAACCGTGAGCAGGGATGTCTCCCTGGAGCACGACCGTCACATCCGCGCCGTCGCTGAGGACCCACCCAGGGCCACCGGATCGTCCCCAAGATTGGCCAACTCGATCCACTCGTCGAAGGCGCTGGCAGCCGTGCCGGCCCAGGCGATTTCATTGATACGGATGGCCGGCGGAGGCGACTCCGAATCAGTGGGGGTCGGAGAGGCGGAGGGGGTCGGTGTGAGCGTAGGATCGATTTGGCGTTGGGGGCCGAGATGGCCCCCGGTGGAAAAAACTAGCCCGGCCCACAAAAACAGAGCGGCCGGGAGGATGTGTCCATGGTTCTGGGCCATCGGTTCCCCCCTTTGGGCCCCGGGATCATGTGACTTCCGTACTTTAGCGGCCTATGGCGGTGAAGTCAAGCCGGCTGCGCCCGCGTCAGTCAAAGACGACCTCGACCAGCGGGCTGGCCTCGATGCGAGCCTCGAACTTCTCAGGGTCGTAATCCGGCCCGACGATTTGGGAGGTGACGCTGCGGCGTTCGGCCGGGTCGGTGATGGGCACAGCGTGAGCGGGAAGGTCCGCTTTGAGGCTCTGCTTGAGATGAAAGGTGAATGCCGGGTCAGCGAGCAGATTGGCGTACCAATCTCTTCTGCCTGGGCTGCCCGTGAGATAGAAGCGATCCCCGACACGATTGAACCAGATCTCGGTTCGTCGAGGTCGGCCGGTGCGGGCGCCCGTGGTGGTGATGTCAATCACCTTGTCTTGGGCAAGGGCTCGTCTGACGTCGGGGTCCAGGCAGGGGGCCATGCGGCAGCGTTAGTCTGTGGTTGTGGTCTGCGGGGCGGACTCCTCGGCGCCGGCCATTTTCTCGCTCGAGTGGCCGGGGAAGACCTTTGCCCCAGGGTTGACGTAGGTGAACGCGTAATTCACGGCCACCGTCGCCTGTGCGTACCCGATGACAATCAGATTGAGCGGATCAAGCCCATCCTGAAGGGCCAGATCTCCGGCGGCGAAGACACCCGGTAAGTTGGTTTCCATGTGGTTGTTGACGCGGACGTAGCGGCGGCCGATGGTCTCAACACCCCATTCTCGGATAGGCCCTAGGTCGGCCTTGAAGCCCAGGGCCAGGATCACGGCATCGATCTCGATGGCCTCATCGACGTCGGTGCGATTGTCGTAGATGACGGCCCGCTCGAGCCGATCATCTCCCTGCAACTCGCGCAATTCATAGAAGAGCTTGACGTCCACACCGGAGGCGTTCATCTTATCCACCGACGCCTCATGAGCTCGGAATCCGTCTCGCCGATGGATCAATGTGACGTTTTCGGCCAACGGCTCGGTGGCCAGGGCCCAATCGACGGCGCTGTCGCCACCGCCGACGATCAGGATGCGTTTGCCGCGGTAGACCTCCAGATTGGTGACATAGTATTCCACCCCATTGCCCTCAAAACGGTCGATGGACTCGCTCTCAAGCTTGACCGGGCGAAAGGCTCCGATTCCGGCGGCAATCACCACCGCCTTAGTGAGGTGTGTGGCCTGGTCAGTGGCGATGGCCCAGCAGGTCTCGCCAGCCTCGCCGCCCGGTAGCGGCACCCGGGATAACTCTTGAGCCTGCTGGCCCAAGGCCATGACGGTGCCCCAGCGCTTGGTCTGGTTGACCAGATTAGCCACCAGGTCGCGCCCATGAATAGAAGGGAACCCGGGAGCGTCGAAGATGAACTTCTCCGGGTACAAAGCCGTGATCTGGCCGCCGGGCTGAGGCAGTGCGTCCATGATCTTGGTGCGCATCCCGCGCATGCCGGCGTAGAAGGCGCCGAACAGACCGGTTGGTCCGGCGCCAACGATGGTGATGTCGAAAACCTCAGAAGCTTGGGACGATGACATGATGAGTGCGATTCTCTCCTGCATAAGGCTGGTCAGGCTTGGGCATTATAAGTAGCGGCGAATGTAGATGTCAATTAAGAGCATCTACTGCATGGTATCAGCCATTGAACGGACTGTGGGTCGCTGCCAGACAAAGCAGGAGCACGACGGCTGCCGAGACCAACGTGCGCTGCCAGACCTGGTCCCAGCTTCGCCGATCGGTCCAATGCGGCTGCCCAATGGAAATCATGGCGGCCTCGAAGCGGGGGCCGATGGCGTAGGCCAGGGCCAGCCCTGCCAGAAGGCCGCCCAGGTGCCCCCAATTGTCGATTCCCGGAGAGAGACCGATTGCCAGGTTGAGCACAGCCACGAGGATGATCTGGCGCAGCTGCAGGCTGCCGGCACGCCCGAACAGGCTCCGGTGAAGAAAGAGGAAACCGCCCAGAGCGCCCAACAAGCCGAAGATTGCCCCCGAAGCACCCGCCGAGGGTGCGCTGGAAAAGGCCAGGCTGAAACCCACCCCGGCGACGCCCGAAAGCAGGTAGATCACCAGCATGCGCCGCAGCCCGAACAGGCGCTCGACGGGCGGGCCAACGATGTACAGCGAATACATATTGACGCCGACGTGGAGGATCCCGATATGCAGGAAGATCGGTGTCACCAGCCGCCAGATCTGGCCGGCCGAGATAGCTGTGTTGACTTTGGCCCCCAGGGTCAGGAGTAGATCGCCGCCCAATAGCAGGTTGGATGCGGTCTGCAGGGCGAAGACGAAGACCGTGAAGCCAATGATGGCCAGGGTGCCCGGCGCAGCCGCCATCCGGGCTCGCAGCAGCTGCATCTGTGAAGGTGGCGGCCCAGCTAATGGCGGATGATCTGTCCCGGGCGGGGGCGATGCCGAGGCGGGGTGGTTCACAGCGTGACCTGGCGGGGCTGGGTGCGGTGATGCTCAGCGTTGATAATGGAAAGGATGATGTCGACCGTCTCGTCCAGGCGATGGTCGGGGTTGATCACATAGTAGTCGAACATCCCCACCCGCTTCAACTCCTGGCGTGCGGTGGCGATGCGCAGCTTGAGCCCCTCCGGTGTCTCCGTCTTGCGGGCCTCCAGGCGGCTGACCAGTTCACCCTCAGTGCGGGTGGAAAGGAAGATCAGCAAGGCGTCCGGGCACAGCTCCCGGATCGTCTCGGCGCCCTGGACATCGATGCGCATCATCACATCCCGTCCACTGGCCAGAGCCTGCCGGACCTGCCCCTTGGGGATGCCTTTGTAGTCGTTGTAGACGATAGCGTATTCGAGCAGTTCGCCCTTTTCGATCATTTCGGCGAACTCGTCGTGGGTCACAAAGTAGTAATCGACGCCGTCCGCCTCGCCCGGCCGTTGCGGGCGGGTGGTGGCGGTGACCACGAAGTGAAAGGGTAGATTCCGCTCCTTCATGCGCTGAAGGACGCTGTCTTTGCCGACGCCGGATGGGCCGGAGATGACGATGAGTAATGGTTGGCGTTGTTCTTCGACGAGATCGGATTGCACGCTTGGAAGCCTCCTGCGCCGGTCAGTATAATGCATTCGCGGGAGGTAACCATGCCAACGTACGACTACGGGTGTCGTGACTGCAAAAAGCGCGTCACCGTCTATCAGACCTACGAGGAATACGGCCACGTGGACGTGTCCTGCCCCAACTGCGGTGGGCATGATCTCAAGCGCCTGATCAACCGCGTGCGGATCGCCAAATCCGAAGACGCCCGCCTGGACGATCTGTCGGATCCGGGCGCCTGGGGCGACATCGACGAGAACGACCCCAAGTCGATGGCGCGCATGATGCGCAAGATGGGCCAAGAAATGGGGGAGGACGTGCCGCCGGAATTTGACGAAGTCGTCGACCGACTGGAGTCCGGCCAGAGCCCGGACGAGATCGAAGACAGCATGCCGGATCTGGGTGCCGGGGCCGCCGACCTGGGTTTTTGATCCCGACCCCAGGTGGTTGTGAATTCCGTCACAAACACAGCGCCCCGTGAAAACGGGGCGCTTTGAGATCGTGAACCTTGGGCTGCGGGGCCCTTCGCGGCAAGCAGGCCGGCTAAGGGCCCTGGCAAGGTGAGGGCTGGCCGGCGCCGTTGCGGGCACCACACCAGGGGTAAGTAGGGCCTCCCGAGCCGTAATGGCCGGAGAATTGGTCCATGCTGGACGTCATGCGAAAGACAAACGTGACCTGGGGGTCCGTGGGCGAAGCGTTGCCCGACAGAGTCCGCCCTCCTTCACTGGTTGATCCGCTGATGTCGTAGGAACTCTGGCCCATAATGAGCTTGCCGGTGACAGATCCACCTGATTGTGTGAGACTCGTGGACCCCGAGACGCCATTCACCCACACGCTCCAATCCGCAGTCCATACATAGGCCGGTGTTGGCGTGGGCGGCGGGGTGAAGACGGGGACCTTGGATGTATCGCCGCTGACGGTCACATACCTTCCCCACAGCCAGCAGTCTTTGCCCGGCTGGCCGGGGTCGGTGACGTACCAGTAATCGCCGGCGGCGTCTTTTCCGGTGATTTGGGCGACTTCGCCGGTGAGGAAAGTGCGGATCAAGTCGTAGACAGCCAGTGGGCCGCCCCGGCAGTTGGTGTTCTGGGTCAGGGAAGCCATGGGGATGGAAGGCGTGGCGGTGGCGTCGGGGGTGGCGGTGGTTTCCGGCGTAGCGGTCTCGCTCGGCGTCGGCGTGAATTCGGGCGTGTCGGTGGCCGCCGGCGTCGGCGGGATGGCCGATGCCGCCAGGGTGGCGGCCGCCGATAGCACAGCCGCCGTCGATGTCTGCCCGGCGGCGACCGTTTCGGCCACGGCGGTTGAGGCGGCGTTGGGATCGACGGCGAGAGGTCCCAAGTTGCAGGCCAAAACCGAGAGTATCATCATCGCCGTGATGCCGACGGCGGGGCGACGGAAGGAGGACACGCTTCGCTCCTGTTTGGGGCCGAGGCTTGATGTGGATGAAGTCGGGTGGACGACCTGTCCGGCGGTCGGCGTTCCGCGCATATCGAGATTAGCTTAGCACACGCGTCAAGGGGGCGGTGACGACGCGGAGCGCTCGGCGACGAAAGCCTCCACGGCTGCCTGAAGATCGGCCTGAATGTCGTCCTGGCTTCGGTCGCCGTCGAAAGTTCGCCAGCGGTCGGGCTCGGCGAGAGCCATCTCCCGGTAGGCGGCCCGTACGCGCCGGTGAAACTCCAGATCGTAGGCTTCCATCCGATTCCAGGTCCCGCCGGACTTGCGTCGGGCCAACCCAGCTTCGGCGGACAAATCGATCAACAAGGTCAAGTCGGGCACCAGCCCGCCAGTGGCGAACTCCGTGATGACTCGAAGATCTTGCAGTGGAAGGCCGTGACCATGGCCTTGATAGGCTATCGACGAGTCATAAAAGCGGTCGGAGACGACCACTCCGCCGGCCATGAGATGGGGCCGGATGACTTCCTTGACCAATTGGGCGCGCGAAGCGGTGAAGAGCAGGAACTCGGTGCGGGGGTCCATCCGGCGGTTGTCAAGCGACATAATCACCTGACGAATCTGGTCGCCGATCTCGGTGCCCCCCGGCTCTCGCGTCATCACCACGTCCAGTGCCTGTGAACGCAGATGCTCGGTCAGACGCTTGGATTGCAGTGTCTTGCCGGAACCGTCCGGACCCTCGAGGGTGATGAACAGGCTCACTCGCGAAAGATCCTGACGCGTCGACGGGGTTCCTTGCCGTACGAATGCGAGATCAAATCGGCCTGGCGGGCCATCTGGTGCTGGAGGCGTCTGACGTAGGAGGACGCCGGGTTCAGGTCGACCGAGCGCGCCCCATTGAGGACCGCCTGGATGGCGTCCTGCGTCTCGCTCATGGCCTGCTGCAGCGAAGGATCCTCGGACATGCTGTGCAGGTTGAACAGGTCGGTCAGGAAGCTCTCCATCTGCCCGCTGGTGTTCGATCGCAGCACATAGATGGGGATCCGCCGGGCCTCGGCGTCGGCAATGACTTTAAGGCGGCGGCGGTAGTAGGAGCGCAGGGTGACCATGGCGTCGGCGTCGCTCAAATTGTCCACCAGGTTGGCCGGTACGCCGAGCCGTTTGGCAGCCGTGCGCAGACGATTGCGCGCCACGCCGTACGCGTAGACCTTGGCCGTGGAGACCGACGAGCCGGGCATCCTGGGCGGAGTAGGCGAGAAGGGTAGCGATCCTTCGCCGCCGTTGGTCGTGGTCGAGGGAATGGCGGCCTGTCGCCGATAACCCACCTGGCCGGGCCGCTGGGAGGCGGCGGGCGAGGCGGGAGTCTGGATTTGGATCTCCCCCTCAGATGATCGCGAGCGAAGCTCGGCAGGCTGCGGGCGGCCGCGCAGCATCGCATCCACGGCCGAAGCGACGTCGTGATGGACTGCCAGCTGCTCACGCGCCTGGATTTCAATCAGGACGTCAAAGGTCGGGGCGGCGCGTCGTTCGAGAACCGTCTTCTGGGTGCCCCTGCGACGGGCCTCTTCGTCGGACAGTGTCACGGATTCGATCCCGCCCACCAGGTCGGAGAGCGTGGGGTTCAACAGCAGGTTCTCGAGCGTATTTCCGTGGGCGGTGCCGATAAGCTGCACCCCACGTTCGGCGATGGTTCGGGCGGCAATAGCTTCCAACTCGCGGCCGATCTCGTCGATGACGATAACTTCCGGATTGTGATTTTCCACCGCTTCGATCATGACCTCGTGTTGCAAGCTGGGTTCGCTCACCTGCATCCGCCGTGCCCGGCCGATCGCCGGATGAGGCACATCGCCGTCGCCGGCGATTTCGTTGGAAGTGTCGACGATCACCACGCGCTTGTCCTCGGCCAGGATCCGAGCCGCTTCGCGAAGCATCGTGGTCTTGCCCACACCGGGTCGGCCAAGCAGCAGCACGCTCTGGCCGTTGGAGATGATGTCTTGGATGATGTCGATTGTGCCGTAGACGGCTCGGCCTACGCGACAGGTGAGACCGACAATACGCGCGTGCCGGTTGCGGATGGCGGAAATGCGGTGCAGGGTCCGCTCCATCCCGGCCCGGTTGTCGGCATCGAATTCGCCGATTCGAAGCACGACGTAGTCGATGTCTTCGTGTGTGACCTCATTTTGTGAGAGCACGACCTCGGCGTCTGTGTAGCGCGCCGTCGGCACGCGGCCCAAATCGAGAATCACCTCCAGCAGCTCGTCCTGGCGGTCGACCGACCGTAGCTTTTGGGTTATCTCGCTGGGCAGGACGCCGAGCATGGCTTCAAGGTCGTCGGTGATGCGGCGTCCGGTCATGGAGTCTCTTGAGTGTGGGATGGGGGGCGGTGCTCGATGACGGGCGCATAGGGCGCCGTCGGTTCGGGACGCGTCCCTTCGAAGGCACTGATCGGGGAATGGACTGGGCGTCGGACCCGGGCCGCCAGGCGTTTCACCATCACCGCCTGATCGGTCCATTGACTGATGCCCATGCGCCCCAGCTTGGTGTTCATCCAACCCTGATAGGAACGGACACACAAGAACACCGGCCGGTCTTGGTCGGCAGAGACAGCGTGGAGCAGTTCCAGGATCATGGTTTCCGATTCTTCGATGGCGGGGTGGATGAAGGGGTGGAGCCAAACCCCGTGATGCCCTTTGTCAATATCGGCGTAGCCCAGGAGTTCGCCGTCCTGATAGAAGACGAGCCCGTTGCGCACGGAGGAGGGATCGGGCTCGACCTGCTGCACCAGGGCCGGCACCAGATTCTGGTACAGCGCGGCGATAGCTGGCTGGTCGTCGCTGCGTTCGGGTGCCCATCTGCCCTGGTCTGGCGATGGCGCAGGCAAGTCATCCGTGAGCCATTGCCAAATGCGTTGGCGAGCATAGATGGCAAATCCGGCGACGCGCAAGCTTTCGAAGGCTGGACTGTGTTCGTCCACTTCGGCCACCAGGTTGTGCGCCCCTCGGCGGCCGACGGAGTGCACCAACGCGTCCAGTAGATATGTGCCGCCAGGCGACTGCAGCGCTTCGGCGGGGCCGACAAAGGTCAGACGGGCTACTCGCGACTGATAGGGATGGCTCACCTGTCCGATCAGGTCTGGGGTGCCGTCGTGATGGTCGCGCACCACCACGGTGCATTCGCTTCGGCCCGGGGTGAGACTATCAAGCAGGGCGTTTTGGAGCGGCTGGGGGCCGCGAGTGAAGGCCATTTGTGAATGGAAGCACAATCCCTCGCGTCGAACCCGATGAAGCAAGGGAAGATCTCGCCAGTCAAACGGTCTTACTTGGGTAGAATCGGCCATGCACTCCGTAAGATTCCATGCCGTGGCCGCTGTCGACTCTGATTGGTTCAGAATTTGGCGTCCATGGCTGCAGTTAGACTAGGGTGAGCCCGATTCTACCATGTGCGCAGGTAGTGGGCCATTGATCAAGGGGAACACTTCACACAATAGGGGTCGGTTCGGCGGCGAGGTCGACTAGGACGTAAAATAGGGCCTTGCGGGGTAAAAACACGAGGGGGTGGGTGATGGACCGTTCAGGAGGAGGAAGCGGTAGATGAGAGCGCGGATGATCAGCATTGTGGCCGTGAGCATCGCCCTGGTGGCAGCGGTGGTGTACAGCGTGCCGATCCCGATCCCGATCACCGGGGGCTATACCCACCCTGGAGCGGTCGCCGAAGTCTTCGTGGCGGTGGCGTTTGGCCCCATCGTGGGAGGTGTCGCGTCGGGCGTGGGCGCGGCGTTGTCCGATCTGATGTTGGGGTACGGTACCTTCGCCCCGTTGACCCTGCTCGCCCACGGGAGCCTTGGTTTGCTGGTGGGATGGTGGGGCTGGCGGCGGAGTTGGCGGTTGAAGATTCTGGGCTGGATCCTGGGGGGACTGGCCTTGGTGGCCCTTTACTATGTCGGTGAAGCGACGATCTATCAGTACGGCGCGGCGGCGGCTGCCGCCGAAGTGCCGATCAACCTCTTGCAGGTGGCACTTGGCGTGTTTGGTCTTCTGCTCTACCAACTGGTCAAGCGTGCGTATCCTCAGTTGGACGTGCTGATGGCGGATGTTACGTTCGAGGAACAGGACGTCCCCAAGGATTGACCCGTGGCCGCGGCCCAGACGCGCCGCGGCGCCAGATTAACTGATCGGAACGCCCATTAGATGCCAAGCATAGACATCCAGGACTTCCACTATGCCTACCCCCCACTGGGCAGGGACGAACCGGAGTGGGTCCTCCGAGGCGTGGATTTGACCGTGGAGGCCGGAAGCTGCGTTGGGGTGATGGGTCCGACGGGGGTGGGGAAATCGACCCTGTGCCAGGCGATCGTGGGCATTGTGCCCCAACTCACCGGCGGGATCGTGCGCGGCCGGGTGACCGTGTTGGGAATGGAAGCCAGGTCGACCTCCGTAGCTGACCTCGCCCAGCGGGTCGGCATGGTGTTTCAGGACTCGGAAAGTCAGCTTTTTAATCTGACGGTGGAAGAAGAGGTGGCCTTTGGACCGGAGAACTGCGGTCTGCCGCCCGAAGAGATCGGAGACCGGGTCGATTGGGCGCTGGCCACGGTCGGCCTCATCGATGATCGGCACAGGTCCCCTTACGAACTCTCCGGGGGCGAGAAGCAGAGGCTGGCCATCGCGGCTGTGTTGTCCATGTCCCCAGAGGTTTTGGTTCTGGATGAACCCACGGCCCACCTGGACCCCCGGGGTAAGCGCGAGATTCAAAGCCTGGTTGCCGGCATGGCGCGCGACTCGGGCAGAACCATCTTTGTGGTCGAACAGGACGCCGATTGGCTGGCGGAATTAGTGGACCGAGTCGTCGTGCTCTCCGGCGGGCGGGTGGCGCTGGTCGGTCCTCCAGAATCGATCCTGGGAGACCCGGAGACACTTTTGGGGCTGGGGGTGGGTCCTCCCCAGTTGAGTGAGTTGGCGGCCAGCTTGAACCGACGCTTGGGCACAGGTTTCGGCTTCACCCGATTGGATGAGGCGGCGCGGCAGCTGAAGGAGGACCTGGCTGGTGCACGCTGAAGCCCAGAGTGGGACCGGCTTGCGCCTGGAGGCGGTAGATCTAACCTTCGCCTACCCGGATCGTCCGCCGGCCCTTTCGCGCGTCAATCTGAGCGTCGAACGCGGCCAGTATCTGGCGCTCCTGGGACAGAACGGCGCCGGTAAGACCACGTTGGCCAAGCACTTTAACGGGTTGCTGCGGCCAAGCAGCGGCCAAGTACTCGTCGGTGGGCGGGAAGCCGAAGGGCAGGGCATCGGCGAACTGGCCCACCAGGTGGGCTACGTATTCCAGAATCCAGACCACCAGATCTTCGCCGGGACGACGCGCGAAGAAATCGCCTTTGGACCTCGAAACCAAGGATTGACGAAGGCCGAGATCGATGAACGGGTTGATGAGAGTTTGGAGGCGTTCGGGCTGGTGGATCAGGCCGATATGCCCCCCGCCATGTTGGGTTACGGCACGCGGCGCAAGGTGGCGCTGGCTTCGGTCCTGGCCATGCGGCCCGAAGCGCTGATCCTGGACGAGCCGACCAGCGGGCTGGATCGTCGAAGCGTCATCGAACTAATGGTGATGCTGGCCAACTACAATCACCGGGGACGCACGGTGATCGTGATTACCCACGATGTGCGCCTGGTGGCGGATTACATTCCTCAGTGCGCCGTGCTGCAGAACGGGACCCTCGTGGCGCAAGGCCCCGCCCGTACCGTGCTCTCCCAGGCTGACCTGATCGCTTCCACCGGGCTGAGCCTGCCACCCGTCGGCCGCCTGGCCCAGCGCGTCGGCATGCCAGATGCCGAGCTTCCGCTGGATGTGGCCTCCTTCTGCATGGCCTACCGATCCATGCGCGGCATGGGCATGGAGAGGGACGCATGACGGCCGCGCCGGATTGGTACGTGGCGCGGGAGTCGTGGATCCACGCAGCTGACGCCCGCGTCAAACTGGCCGTAGTGGTCAGCGGATTGGTGTTTTTCCTCAGCCTGCACAATGCGGCTCTCGAATTGGCCGGGCTGCTGATCGTGATCGCCGCCTACCGTTCCGCCAGGCTCTCCACTTCCAGCATCACGGGGGTGCTACGGGTGCTTCTGCCCATCAGCCTGTTCATGACGGTCCTCAGGGGAGTGTTGGCGCCGCAGGGCCAGGTCCTTGTTGCCTGGGGGTGGCTGCGCTTGACGGACGGCGGACTTGCCGGGGGGGCGGCGCTCGGCCTCCGTCTGTTGGCGGTGGGGCTGCTGGTCTTTCTATGGCTCCACACCACCCGTCCGTCGGCGATGATCCAGAGCCTGGTGCGCCTGGGCCTGCCCTACAACTGGGGCCTGACGCTGGCCCTGGCGATGCGCTACATCCCCCTGCTCCAACGTTCCTTTCTAAGCATCCTCGATGCGCAGCAGGCGCGGGGTCTGGTGCTGGAGTCTACGGCAGGCTTGCGCCGAGTGCGGGCCTTAATGCCGGTGTTTGTCGCCATGGTGATCAGCGGATTTCGCAGCAGCCAGGACGTGGCTCTGGCTCTGGAGGCTCGCGGCTTGGGGGCGAGCGGGGTCACCAGAACGGATTGGCACCCCCTGCGGTTTCGCCGGCTGGACGGGGTTTATCTGGCAGTGATTCTGGCTGGCACGACGACCTGGCTGGCGCTCCGCTACGGGTTCGGGATCGGCGCCAAGCCGTTAGGTTGGTGGTGAAACCGCCCACCGGTTGCCTCATAAGTGAAGTTGGTATACAATGATACAAGCGACGATCTTCTTGCGGCGGCGGCATGATTTCTATTGACCCTCACCAGGCTCTTCCCCTCTATCATCAGATTGCTGGCGAACTGCGCGATCGCATCCACGCCGGGGTATATGTCCCGGGCCAGCGATTGCCGACGGTTCGCGAACTGGGCGAGGCGCTGGGCTTGAACTTTAACACCGTGGCGCGTGCCTATCGTTTGCTCGAAGCGGATGGCGAGATCATCTCCCGCCAGGGACAAGGGACGTTTGTTCAAGGTGCGGCAGCCGAGAGCGCGCGTGCATCGGCATCGCTTGAAGCCCTGACCGGAGAATACCTGCGGGCGGCGCATGCCGCCGGCTATAGTCCGCACGAGGTGCAATGGGAATTCTCTGGCGGATTGCGGTCCTGGATGCGATACGGGGAGCCTGGACCGTGACGGGGATGGCGGAAGGCGTGAGGAGGGGAGGGATGACGGGGTTTCACGTGAAACGCGCGCCGCGGGACGTGTCGGATGTTTCACGTGAAACCGGCTGGTGGTCCATGTGTCGGAGGGGACGGGGGACAATTTGAGCGACAGGCCGCCGGTTTGCGACTATGAGGGCTCCGACTACCAGGAGCAGTTCTGGGGTGGCGGAGAGCGGGCTTACGAAGATCGGGCAGAGGCAGTGGCGCTTAGCCGACTGTTGCCGGCTGGTGGCCAGCGCCTGCTCGAGGTAGGGGCTGGGGCCGGACGTAATACGGCTCGATACCAGGGTTACGAGCAGATCGTGCTGCTCGACTATTCGGCGACCCAGATTGACCAAGCGCGTGGTCGGTTGGGGGATCGGCCGGATTTGGTGTATGTGGTAGGCGATGTTTACCGCCTGCCTTTTGGCCCGGCGGTTTTTGACGGTGCGACGATGATTAGGACGCTGCATCACATGGCGGATCCGGCGTTGGCGCTGCGGCAGGTAGGTGGCGTGATGGCGTCGGCCGGGGAGTTAGTGCTCGAGTACGCCAACAAACGTAACCTGAAGGCGATTGCGCGCTGGCTCGCACGGAGCCAGG
>Ga0307417_10000672_pt1 | contig 13840 bp, 9 predicted proteins | sample SalMarWE160210MG_2_FD_202514 | JGI IMG/M metagenome (GOLD analysis project Ga0307417, IMG submission 202514) | Salt marsh sediment microbial communities from the Plum Island Ecosystem LTER, Massachusetts, United States - WE1602-10 | ecosystem: Environmental > Aquatic > Marine > Intertidal zone >...
CCGTCGCGCGACCGCAACACCCTCCCTGAAGAGTTGGACCGCGATATCGATTCTTCCTGAGAGAACTTCAATCAGGGCCAGATTCCCCACAGAAGAGGCCTCGCGAAAGGCATCATCCAGCCTCCTGGCCGCTTCTCTGGCTGCAATCGCCGCACTTCGGGCATCATCAAACCGCTTCAAATGGATCAGACAAGCGGATCGATTCAGTTGCGCGCCAGCGAGAACATCATCTTCGATTCCAGAGCGTTGAAGCGCCTCATCGGCCGCGGCGAGTGCTTCGTCGACTCGACCCAGAGCGAGCAAGTTCGAAGAGTGGGACACGGTGAGTTCTGCGAGGTCGGTCCCAGACGGTGACTCCGCCATGGCCGTCTCAATCGTTCGACGAACGTCCTCTGGACGATTCACCCGATGCTGTGCCCTGATGATGAGGATCCATCGCCGAAATCTCTTGCTGCTCTCCGCGTCCAGTTCTAGCGCCCTGCGCGCCAGTGGAATTGCTTCGGCTGCCCGCCCCATATCAAAGAGCTGTCGAGCGGACCTTTGGAACCATGTCGCTGCGATGTGGCCCGACTCCCTCGCCGCAAGTTCTGCCGCTCGAGTCGCGAGCCGTGCATCTCCCGTTTCCTCGAAAGCTTTCTCGGCTTCCGCCAGGGCTTCTTGAACCGCACCGAGGGCGCGGAAGTGTTCGAAGCGCTCTGCGGGAGGCAGGCCTTCGATGGCGAGGATTGCGCGGTGAAGGGGCTCCGACTCCTCACGTGAAGTGTTCTCCAGGATGCGCGCTGCAATCGCGGGCGGGCGAAGAGCGATGCGCCCGCCGTCATCGGTCTCGGCGATGCCTGAGCCCTGCAGCCGTGCGATCTCCTGTTCGGTGACGGCGGGCGTAGCGCGGCGCAGATGATCGACGCTCACGGGGCGACCCCATGCGGCCAGCCCTCGCGCAGCGTGGAGCGCGCCCGCGGGGAGTGCATGGAGGCGCGCAAGAAGCGAGTCTTCGAAACTGCCGAGCGTCTTCAGAGAATCGAGTCGGTCACGATCCACAGTGAGCCCGGATTCGGTTTCGCGGAGCGCTCCCTCGGCGGCCGTGGCGCGCAACAGTTCGACCGTGAGTCCCGCGTGGCCGGCGGCGCGCTCCCAGAGAAACTCCACGAGCGTCTCCGGCGCGGCTTCGGCCAGACGAACCGAAACGAGTCGTTCCACGCTGTCCCGCGACAGCCCCCGCAGTTCCACTCCTTCCGCCGCCCCGGCTCGAATCAGCATCAACTCGTCGTCATCGAACGCGCCGGGTTCAGCGCGCCGGGCCAGCACCCACAGCGCCGGGGGAGCGTCGGGATGGAGCATCAGACGCCTGATGACGTTCCACGAGAGCGGATCGAGCTGCTCGGCGTCGTCGATCAGAAACAGCGGGCCGCGTCCCGCCACGTTCATCCATCGCGTCGCGGCATCCAGCATGGCTGGGATTTCGGCTTCCACGAGCCCCGCTTCACGTGCGTCCATGGCGGCGCGGAGCGCAACATCGTCCGGCGCCGGTGCCGAGCCGCTCGATGCCACGAGCCGCAGCAGTTCGAGCGCGGCGCCGCCTGGAACAGGGGAGGCCGCTCCGGAACAACGAACGACCCTCTGATCCCGCAATGTCGACCGTGCGGCCAGTTCACCGAGCAGGCTCGTCTTTCCACTGCCGGGCCCGCCCGTCAGCAGGATGATCCGCGTGCGCTTCTCGGCTTCCGCGAGGCGCCGCTCAATCCGGCCGAGCTCCTTCTCACGGCCCACCACGATCGCGGTCTCGAGTCGCTCGCCGAGCGGTCGGCGTGCCGCGGGGTGCGCCTGTTCGAGCTCGCGGCGCACTTCACCCGCGGTTTGCGGGCGTTCATCGGGGGACGCCGACAACAGGCGCAGGATCAACTCGATCAGAGCGGGCGGACACCCGGCGTCCTCGAGCGGAAGCGACGAGGGTGGCCCCGTCTGCGAATTTCGTTTCACGGCACCCTTTTCGTCGGCGAACGGGCTGCGGCCTGCCACGAGGTGGTAGAGCGTCGCGCCCAACCCGAACAGATCGCTCCGCTCGTCCGCGGCCTGGCCCGCAATCACCTCGGGTGCGGCGTAGCCGGGAGTTCCCTGATGCGCCAGCGTGTCCTTGCCGAGGAATCCCGCGAGCCCGAAGTCGACCAGCCGGACGCTTGCGGGAAGGTCACCGGGCGCCGGCCCGGGGATCACCAGCAGGTTCGACGGCTTCACGTCGCCGTGCAGGATCCCGGCGGCGTGCAACGCCTCGAGCCCGCCGGCGACGCGCGCGGCGACGAAGAAGAGTGCGGGCCAGTCGCCACGTGCCACCGCCCGATCCGAGGGGAGCCCTGGCACGTATTCCATCGTGATGTAGGGCGTTCCGTCGGCCGCGACGCCGCGCTCGTACACGGGAACGATGGCGGGATGGTGAATCGCCGCGAGGCTCTCGAACTCTTTGCGCAGCAGGTGCGCCGGAAGGTCGGGATCGTCCGGGACCAGGCGCTTGAGGGCGCACTCGGTGCGGCGCGACAGATCGCGCGCAAGAAACACCTCTCCCATGCCTCCGCGGCCGAGGCGACGAAGCAGGAGATAACGGTCTGCGAAACGTTCCATCGGAGTTCCAGTTTCAAATCGACTGCGGCGTCAGCGGATGGACCGGCGGAGCGCTTCCTCCGCGTGCGGGTCCGGGCGAGCGCGTCCTAGACAGGCCGGGGCGAAGCGTCCTTCACCAGTGCAATCATATCGTTTACGCGCAAGGACGTATTCGACACGAACGCCTGCCCGTATCGCGTCCCGACGTGCCAGCCCCAGTACTGGGCGTAGCTCTTCAGGCGCTCGACCATGGACGGAAAGTGCTCGGGGCGCGGCCGCTCCGGATTGTCGAACTGACTGACGTGGCACTCGACGGCGGCGATCGCCCGTTCGATCGTTTCGCTCACGTCCACGACGAACGTCGGCGAGACGCCGGAAGGAAGGAAGTAGAAGAAGATCGCCTTCGCCTGGAACGGTTCTCCTGGAATCGGCGGCTTGCGCAGGTGGGCCAGGTTGAACGCGTTCGCGACGATCTGGCCCCCCTTGTAGTGGTCGTTGTGGCCGAGACCGCGCGTGATCGGCAGGTCGTAGAACGGGGCGAGCACGATCTGCGGCTGATGCTTGCGGATCATGGCCGCGGCCTTGCACTGATTCTCGAACGTGTCCGCGACGCGCCAGTCGCCGAGGTCCAGGTTCTCACGCACGTCGAGTTTCAGGATTTCGGCGGCGCGGCGACTTTCCTCGGCCCGGATCTCGGGGGTGCCCATGCCCATGTCGCCGGTCGTCATGTCGACGATTCCGGTCCTGTAGCCGAGCTGTTTCATTCTGAGCAGTGTGGCGCCGGTTCCAATCTCGGCGTCGTCGGGATGCGGCCCGAATGCAAGGATGTCCACCGGCATCAGCGACTCCGTTTGATGAGGGAAGCGAGAGGAGGTGGTGCTCTGGGTCCGTGAGGAACACGCATGATAGCCAGCGGGTCCCTCGCAGACAATCCACGGCACCATCACACCAATTGCGCTATCCTGCCTTCGCGGTCCGGTACCGGGTCTTCTGGACACGCTGCTCTCGCGATGCATGGGCTCTCGGCCGCCGCGCCCTGATCTTGGAGAGGCGATGCTCTACTTTGCATACGGTTCGAACCTCGACCCGGAACAGATGCGGGAACGTTGCCCGAACCACGTCGTCGTCGGGCTGGCCTCGCTCCAGGAGTACCGCATCGGCTTCCCGCGTTTCTCCAACCGCTGGGGGGGCGGAACCGCAGGGATCCAGCTGGCCCACGGCAAGGTCATGTGGGGAGTGCTCTACGAACTCACCGACGACGACCTGGCCAAGCTCGACGAGTACGAAGGGTTCATCGTCGATGGCGATCAGCACAACGCCCACGATCGTGAGCACGTCACGCTCGAACTCGTGCGTCCGGACGACGGCTCGATTCCGCGCAAGGTGCGTGCGTGGGCTTACGTGGCGCGGCCCGCGCATCCCGCGGCACCCTCTCGACGCTATCTCGATTGCATCCTCGCGGGCGCGCGCCATCACCGGTTGCCCGAGGAGTACATTGCGGAACTCACGCTGATCGAGACCGCCGAGGCGACCGGCCCGCCCGGAACGGACCCGGCGAGCCCGGAACCGCCCGCCGAACCCTAAGCGACGCCCCCGGCGAAGCCGCCGACGCGTCGGTCCATGTCGGCTCTGAACGTGCGCCACGCGCTCTCCAGTTCGCTCGCGTTCGCCCTGCAGAACGCCTCCGCCATCGCCGGGTCACTGGCGGCGAGTCTCGCCATGCCCTGGTACCCCGGGCCATAGAGGTCCTCCCGCACCGCGGCCGCGCACGTCGCCCGGAGCGCGCAACTCAGCACGTACGGCAGATGGCTGGTGCGCGCGAGGGCCCGGTCATGCTCCGCGGGCTCGGTCCGCTTCGCACGGGCCCCAATCGCCTCCACGAAGGCGTCCACGATCGGCGGGATCTCCGCGTCGATGGGCATGAGCGCGAACGTGGCGCCCTGGAACAGCTCGGCGCGCGCGGCCGAGAACCCGTGCCCTTCGTTTCCGGCGAGCGGATGTCCTCCCACCGCCGTGACGCCGCTGGCCTGTGCTTCGATCAGCACGGGGGTGAGGGGCGCGCGCGCGCTGCCCGTGTCGAGCAGAACAGCACCGCGTCGCATGTGCTTCGCGGCGTCGCGAACGACGCCGGGGATCGCATCGACCGCCACCGCCACGATCACGAGGTCCGCGTCACGACAGGCTGCGGCCACGGTCTCCTCCGGCGCGTCGATCGCTCCGGCGCGGAACGCGCGCGCAACCGTCTCGGGGTCGAGGTCGAATCCGCTTCGCCTCCACGAGCCATCGCCCAGAGCGAGGCCGATCGATCCGCCGATCTGCCCGAGCCCGACGATGGCGACGCTGCGGCCCGGCTGGTCGGCCGGCATGGCGTGCGCAAGATCTGGACGCAGCGCCGCCGCGCCGTCCAGATACACCGGCCGCAGGCGTCGATTCGGGCCCGCGATCCGGACGGTCAGCATCACGCGGACCACGCGCTCGAGCGCACCAGGCACCGGGATCTCTTTCGCGCACAACATCGGCACGTCCGACCAGCCCAGCCGGCGCGCCGCATGCGCTGGAAAGTCTGCATCGAGATCCGGCGTCGATGTGAACAGCGCGCTCACGATCCGCTCGGGACCAACGGCATTGCGCGACAGCAACGTTTCGAGCAACCGGCGAGTCGCGTCCAGAATGGATCCCGCCTCGTTGTCTGCGACCGTGATCGCGCCGCGCACGGCGGCAATCGTCTCTTCCGTTTCTTGGCGCATGAGGGCTCCGCAGTTTGGGCGCGAGGGCAACGAAAAACCCACCCCCGCAGATCCGGGAGTGGGTGAAGGACCGGCTTCGCGAACCGTCAGCGTTCGTCAGGCACGGTGCCGCCCATCCCGGGCACGGGATAGGCGTATCGATACGTGTGCCTGCAATCACCGAACATGGGAAAAGCCTACGGGCCGCACGGGCGAGGGTCAATCGGAACCGTACCTGGCCCACGCGGCCCGCAGCGAGAGCCGGATCACCGGCCCCGTGCGGAGGCCTCAGGCGTGCGTCGCGACCCCCACCTGTGAATACAGCTTGTCGAAGTACTCGCGCACCATCCGCTCGGCCGTGAACTTCGACTCCGCCATCCGGATCGTGGCCTGCATCATGCCGAGCCAGCGGTCGCGATCGTTCCAGGTGGGAAGCACTTCGTTCTGCAGGGTGTGGTAGAGCGCCGCCAGATCAGCCTCGTCGCTGCCCGGCTTGCCCTCGCCGAACGACCATCCGTTGACGCCGTGTTCACATCCCTCCGGCCACCAGCCGTCGAGGATGCTCAGGTTCAGCACTCCGTTGAACGCGGCCTTCATGCCCGAGGTACCGCTCGCCTCGAGGGGGCGTGTTGGGTTGTTGAGCCACACGTCGGCGCCACGGGTGAGCAGCCGGCCGAGCTCCATGTTGTAGTTCTGCAGAAACACGATGCGCCCCGGGTGCCGGTGCTGCGCCTCGACGAGTCGCGCGACGACCTGTTTGCCGTGAGAGTCGTCCGGGTGCGCCTTGCCCGAGAACACCAGGTGAATCGGCGTCTCGTTGAGGAGCCATTCCAGCCGCTCCGGATTGCGCAGGACCAGGTCGCTGCGCTTGTACCCGGCGGCGCGTCGCGCAAACGCCACCAGCAGTGCCTGATCGTCGATACGCGAGCCCTCGCGGCGTTCGATTTCGACGAGCAGCTGGCGTTTGAGGTCGAGGTGTGCGTTCCAGAGACGATCCCGATCGGCGGCAGCCTCGCGGATGGTCTGCGCCTGCCACGTCGCCGCGTGCACTGCGTTCGTAATGTTGATGATCGGCGCGCCGTCCTGGACGTGGCGCCACATCGAACGCGAGGTTTCGGTGTGCAGCTCCGACACGGCATTCGCCATGCGGCTGAGGCGTAGTCCCGCGACCGTCATGTTGAACGGATCGCCGCCGATCGCGCGCATCTCGGCGCCCGAGAGCTGCAGGCACGCGCCCATGCGGCGCAGGTCCGCGAGGGCATGCTCCTCGTTCCCGGCCTTAACCGGCGTATGCGTCGTGAACACGATTTTCTCGCGCGTTTGACGTAGGGCGCTTTGAAAGCTGACGCCGGATTCCATCAACGCGGCGATGTGCTCGATCCCGGCAAACACCGCATGTCCTTCGTTGAAGTGGTACGTCGAGATGGGAATGCCCAGCCACTCGAGGGCCCGCATGCCGCCGATGCCGAGCAGCAGTTCCTGGGCGAGCCGCACGTCCGTCCCGCTCTGATAAAGCCGATGCGTGATCCAGCGGTGCTCTTCCTGGACGGGCTCGATCAGGTAGAGCGGCACGTGGCCATGCCGCTGCGTATGCCAGACGCGGCACTGGACTTCCTGGTCCCGCACGCGGACGCGGACGCGGACGCCCGTTTCCTCGAGGAAGGAGTGGTCGTAGGTGGGGAACTCGTCCCGGGGTTTGCCGTCGGGACCGATCGTCTGCGTGCAGTAGCCACGATCCCAGCGCAGGCCGACGGCCACGAGCGGCATGCCGAGATCGTAGGCAGCCTTGATGAAGTCCCCGGCCAGGATGCCCAGGCCTCCCGAGTAAATCGGAAACGACTCGTGGAGCCCGAACTCCATGCAGAAGTAAGCCACGTGCGGAGTGCGTCTCAAGAAGGATCTCCCATCCGTGGGCGGGCACGCCGCCGCGACGTCGTCCAAAGAATACGGCGCACCCGCTTGGGCGCGCCGCTCATTCTGAACATCTCTGGAACCGTGATCAATGTCCGTTGGTCGTGGCGGTGTCTTCGACGACCCAGCGGACGGAGCGCGAGCAGGGACAGTTGCCGCCCACCCGCTTCAGCTTCGGCATCTTTCGAATGCCGTCCTCGACCGTGTACTCGCCCGACACCACCTTGCGGAGGGTCTCCGCATACATCTTCATGTCCCGGCTGGCCATGTACGGCTCGGGCAGGTGCTTCGAAAGGTAGCGGAGCCAGTCCTCGATGTTCTCGTACGACACGCCGTCGACACCGATCATCTGCCAGGCGGGCTCGCCCTTGCGGCGGAAAAAACGCCGATCGGGAAGATGGATCAGATCTTCGAACCGGACGCCCTGATGCTTGCCGCGCGAGGTGACGAGATCGTCGAGCACCTTCTCGCACTTCTCGACCGCGTCGTCGGGGAACCGGGCGCGCAGGAACCGCATGTTGATGTCGCGGATCATGCGGGCGACCTCGTCGATGTACTGGTCCTGGGCCTCGCGGTTCTTCATGTCCTTGAAGCCGAACGAGAGATTCTTGCTGCCGCCGCGCTCGTCGCCGAACATCTCGAGCGCGCGCGGGAACCATTTGTTCACCGATTTCTGGATCGCTTCCATCGTGATGAACACGTCGCCCCGGGCCGCGCGCTTGGCCCAGCGGCGCATCGGGATCACGCCGGCCGCCAGGTGGAACGCTTCTTCACGCAGCATGGGCGGCATGCTGTCCGCCATCGGCCGGTAGGCGCACACGCGCTGCATGGTGAGCTGGTACTTGCCCACGCGATCGACCAGCGCCGCAAAGCAGACGTTGTCGATGAACGAGTCGTACTCGAGGTTGAACGCGTCGAGCACATGGGATCCGGTCTGCATCGACAGGATGTCTTCGACCATGTCCTCGCCCTTCATGCCGCCGGACACCTTGCTCCAGTCCTGAGAAAGGAGCAGGTGGAACATCTGGTACCCGTGGCGCAGCTCTTCCGCCATGACACGCAGCACCCAGTACTTGTCTTCTTCGTCCTGGGCGCGTTCGATCGTGCCGGCGTGTTGCTGAATGGACCCGAACTCGGTCGAGGCCTGGGCGCGAATGATCGCGAGCAGGTGGGTCGCCTCTTCTTCGGTCAGCTCGTCCGGCTTGAGCCGCTTCTTTTCACCCGCATGGTCGCCGACGGCCACCGTGTCCGGCGTTCCGCACTCCATCTTGGCGCACAGGCAGAACGGCTCGTCCTTGGGAAAGTACTTTTCCCAGTTTTTCAGCAGGAGGTCGTAATCTTGGAGATTGTGGCGACGCCAATGTTCGACCGCGTCGTGATACTTCTTTTCGAGGGTGATGGTCTCGACCTTCATCGTCACGCCTTTGCGGAAGGATTCGAAGGAATCGGCATCTCGAGCGCCTGGAGCGATGAGCTCTTGAAGCCCATGGCGCCGAGGAACCCGGCCACGCCCTTGTCGTTCATGTTGACGAGCGTGCGGAGCGTCCGGACGCCCTGGCTCGCGAAGTGTGCGGTGATCGCGTCGAACAGCACCTTGCCGAGGTCGCGGCCGCGGTGGTCGGGATCGATGCCGAAGCGCTCGATCCACCCGCTCGGCTCCTCGAGCCCGAACTCCCCGTCCCTCACATCGCCCATCATGAAGCCCACCACCTTGCCGTCGACCTCCACGACCTTGGACGCGTCCGGATCGCGTCGCAGGTAGTAGCCGACTCGATCTTCCCAGGTTTCCGGCCGGTACTGCCCGGTGATGCGCTCGTCGATGCGAGTGATGGCGCCGAGGTCGAGCTCGTCCAACGGCCGAACACGCGTTCCCGCTTGAACTTCTGGCATGAGGAAATCTCCTCGAAAACAGCCGGCGTGGTGGAGAAATGCGGACAGATACTAGCAGTTTCGCCCCTCTGCTGCAGCCTGCGGACCTTGCACGCCCGGGTCCGATGCGCTCCGAGCGCCGCCGATGCCGGCAATCAAAGGTTGCCGCTCCTGTACAGCCGTTTTGTGTTGCGAAACACAACGTTAAGCGCTTGTCAGCGCTCCTGCTGCCGTGTCATCCTTCCGCACTGGCTGAGTGGAATTCCCCCATTCCATGACCGGGTCGCGCTGGTGTTCCCGAGAGGGCACGGCCGCTTCCGAGCCGCAGGGACCGAGAAATCCCGATTTCCGCGGTACATCGCGCAACACACCCACAGATCCCTCGGAGGCACACTCATGTTCAGACGCTACACATCCATCGTCTTTGCCGCACTTCTGGCGCTCGCGGCATTCCCCCTTGGTGCTTTCGCCGCGTACGACACGCCCGAGGTGGCCAGCATCGGTACCGGCAACGCGAAGTGGATCGTCGATGTGACGGCCGGCCCGAGCGGCGCGCCGAACGGCTTCACCGTGTGGTGGATGAAGAAGTCGACATTCGACGCCATCGGCGGTACGTGGTTCCCGACGGGCAACTCGGTTCAGGCGGCTGTGTACTTCACCGGCGTTCCGACCCTCAACACGTGGGATGGCACGCTGACGAGCTTCGTGCTCGCGCCGAACCAGACGATCAAGATCGAGATCGGTGACCTATTCGACGAAACCGGGCTCACGAACGCCAATACGCTCGCCCTGAGCGAGCTCGAGTCGGGCGTCGAGTACGTGTTCTGCGCATGGGCGCTCGGTGACGGCTCCGTTTCGGCCAGCGCCTACTCAGTGGCCGTGACCGGGACCACGGGTCAGACGAACTGCACGTACACGCAGGGCTACTGGAAGAATCATCCTGGCGACTGGCCGGTCCTGAGCCTCACGCTCGGCACCGTGAACTACAACCAGGCGGAACTTCTGAGCATTCTGGGCCAGCCCGCGATGGGCAACGGTCTGCTGACCCTCGCGCACCAGCTGATCGCCACGAAGCTCAACATCGCCTTCGGCGCCGACCCCACGGCGATCTCGGCGGACGTGGCTGCCGCCGACGCCCTGATCGGCGGACTCGTCTGTCCGCCCGTCGGTGCCGGATCGCTGCCGACAGCCACCACCAGCCCGCTGGTCCAGACGCTCGACGACTGGAACAACGGCATCACCGGACCGGGGCACTGCGGCTCGACGCCGGCGCGGACCTCGACCTGGGGTGGTGTGAAGTCCATCTATCGATGAGCCACACCCGCGACGCCGGCACGGCGTCGCGTGCCTGAAGCACGCGAACCGGGGGTGCGAAAGCGCCCCCGGTTTTCGTTTGGGCGGATCGTGCAGCTCCTCGTTCGCGGCCTTGAACGTTGACCCGCTTTTGAACTGCGGCGTATCGTCCGCACGTTCCCGTCGCGACGCGATGGACGACCTTCGGGATGCGTGCCGGCCGAGCGACGTGTCCGGGCGGCACTTTCCGGGCTCACCCCGGGGAAACAGGAGCCGCCGCTGAATCGACGCAAGACCGACGCTCCCGCGCGTCCCTCCCTCGGCTCGACTCGCGTGCTGGTCGTTCCCGTCGCGCTCGTCGTGGCGCTGATCAGCCTGCCGTGGCTCCTGGCGCTGCTACCCCCGCAGGCCGTCCGCAGCTCACCGTACCTGCGCGAAATCCTGAGCTCGACGATCATCCTGCTGCTCGGCGGATGGATCGTCACGTTGATCGCGCGCGAACAGAAAGTCGCTCGTCGCCACGTCGAGCAGCTCGAAACGCTGACGCTCACCGACCCCCTCACGGGCCTCGGGAATCGCCGCGCGTTCGAGCGCGATGTCGAGCTGCGCCTGCGCCATGCGTCGAGGGTCGATGAATCCGTGGCGCTGATCTACATGGACGTCGATCGACTCAAGGTGCTGAACGACGACTACGGGCATGCCTGCGGCGACGAGACCCTGCGAATCCTCGGCGGTGTGCTGCGATCGTGCTCTCGCATGGGGAGCGACGGGGCCTACCGGGTCGGCGGCGACGAGTTCGTGATGATCGTGTCGGCCGACCGGCGTGGTGCCGACGTGGTCGCCGATCGCGTCGCCCGGGCGTTCGTCGATCGCTCGCCCAAGAGCTCGCGCGTCAGCATGGGCGTCGTCGTCTGGGATGGGCAGACGACTCCCGGCCACCTGCTCGATCTGGCGGACGACCGCATGTACCGGCACAAGCAGGCGCTCGCAGTGGAGACAGGGCGGCCGGCCTAGGATCGGGCCGTGCGCGGCACGGACACGGGTGTTCGGGTTCGCTCCGGCGGGCCGGTGCCGGTCGGTTCCGCGGGGAGAGAGGCGGCGCCCCTCAGGCCAGACCCGGGGTCTCGTGCCGGTGGACGATCTCGATCGGGCCGCCGTCACCACGACGCCAGGGCAGCTGCCAGTGGGCGGGCAGCGCGGTCTCGTTCGGTTCGTGCCACTGGATCCGCGACGTGTCGCCACGCAGCGCGTCGGCGAAGTCCGGATCGACGGCCTCCCCCGCGGCCAGGAGCGGATCGCGCGCCGACGCGGACCGCGTCACGCGACCATTGGCGGACAACGTGCGGTGGCGCTCGATGTGGCGCGACAGCCAGTTCACCATGCGTGGCCGCAAATCGGAAAGGACGTTGAAGCAGTCGTGCGCGCCGCGCGGGTAGTAGACGATCTCGCGTTCGCAACGCGCGCCATCGAAGATGCGCCAGGCTTCGGTGCCCGGCGTGATGAAGTCGCGGCCGCCACCGGCGATCATCAGCGGGCACTGCACGTCGCCCAGCACGTCTTCGAGCGTGATGCGGTCGACGACTTCGGTCATGTCGCGCTCGCTGATTCCGTAGAGCGCGGCCAGCTCGCGGCGCATCCCGGCCAGGGTGACGCGCCAGTAGATGCTCGCGGAATACGGCGGGCTCACCGCTGCGACCGCGCGAATCCGATGCTCGTGCGAGGCCATGCGGATCGCCATGTAGCCGCCGAGGCTCATGCCGAAGAACACGACTGCACCCGGATCCAGCTCGGGGCGCGTCTCGATCTCGTCCATGATCGCCACCCCGACCGGGCGCGGCTCGGCGACCATCGAGAGGCGATGGAACGTCTGACCCATTCCGGGCCCGTCGAACATGATCGTTGCGACCCCCCGGTCGAGCATTTCTTCCGACCACCAGTGCAGCTCTTCCTTCACGGCGTTCGTGCCGTTGAACATCACGACCACGGGGCACGGGCGTGGTCCCGGCGGGAGCCGCAGGTAGCCGCGCATCGGACGCCGCCGGTACATGACCTCGAACGGCTGTGCCGGAATTTCGAACAGTGGCGCCGCTTTCGCGTAGGCGCGTACGCACGACCGGTGCAGGCTCCGCTTGCGCTCGACGTCCATGAACACGACGTACTGCGCGAAGTTGTAGGCCGCCGATGCGGCCTTGTAGTGGGCCGCGGCCTCGAAGCGGCGTCCGAGCGCTTCAGCGTCCTGACCCGACTGTTCGTGCGATCGCCCGAGCGACTCCCACTCGTCGACCCACGAGCGAAGGTTGCGGATGCGCCGCAGCACCCCTTCGAGGTCCGCGCGCGACACGCCCGCATGCAGGAACTGGAGCTTGGCCCAGGCGGGCATCTGCTGGGTGACCCCCAGGCGCAGACTCAGGCGTACGAAGTTCCGGCGCAGCATCTGCCCGCGGAGCAGGTGCGGCACCAGAAACTCGAGGCGGCCACCTTTGAGTTCCATCGATCTCTCCACCGGGCCCGAGGGTCCGTTTCGAGCGGGAGCGGTTACCGCAGGCGGAACGCCGGGGTGCCGCGCGCCGCCTTCACCTTTGAATATGTGCACTCCTCGTGCCATGGGATCGGCCGCTTTTCCGCCGGAATCAAGGCGCCTGAAGGGGATACGAGGGCCGTGAGCGGGGCATTCCGCGCGATGCGTGGGAAAGACCACGCAGAGAAGACTCGAATGGGGCGCGGCCGCGTCCGGCATACGAGTCTTTCGCCGCCGCCTGGGCGGCTATCGCTCTGCGGGTGTGGCGACTTCGCGCCGGTACTGCTCGAGCAACCGCTCGCCGACTGCACGCGAACGGACGACCGTGGTGTCGACCCGGGCGAGCGGGACGACCTGCTGCACGGCGTTCGTCACGAATACTTCGTCCGCCCGCATCAGCGCACCACGATGCAGCGCTCGCTCGCGCACCGCGAGCCCCGACGCGCGGCAGAGCCGAAGCACGGTCGCCCGGGTGACCCCGGGCAGAATGCCCGTGGTGAGTGGAGGCGTGTGAACCTCGCCGCCGATCACCGCGAACACATTGCTCGTCGCTCCTTCGAGCACTTCCCCATCCGCGGACACCAGGATGGCCTCGTCGACGCGCGCGATCCGGGCCTCGTCGGAAGCCTGCTGGTATGCCATGCGCGAAGTCGTCTTGAAGCGACCCCACGCCCCCGGGGCGAACGCGTGCCGTGACACGATCGCCGTGGCCGTGGCCGACTTCACGCCGCGCCAGAGCCGCGCAACCAGCGGTTGCACGTCGATCCAGCACGACGGCCGGCCCGGGCGCAGACCCTCGACGCCGCGCGTCACCGTGATACGCGCGGCGGCGTCCTCGAGCGCGGCGGCCTCGAGCAGCGCCGCGACCCCCGCGGCGAGCACGTCCGGCGCGGGGGGCACCGGGTAGCCCAGCTCGGCGGCAGCCAGTACC
>Ga0307417_10000673_pt1 | contig 13817 bp, 16 predicted proteins | sample SalMarWE160210MG_2_FD_202514 | JGI IMG/M metagenome (GOLD analysis project Ga0307417, IMG submission 202514) | Salt marsh sediment microbial communities from the Plum Island Ecosystem LTER, Massachusetts, United States - WE1602-10 | ecosystem: Environmental > Aquatic > Marine > Intertidal zone...
CGAAGAACGCCACGTCGGGTTGGACGCCGGCGAACAGTTTGGCGACGACGGTCGCGACTCCTTCGAAGTGTCCCGGCCGAAACGCGCCACAGAGATGGTCGGCCAGATGCCCGACCGTGACACGCAGGGCCGGTTCCGTCGGGTACATCTCGGTGACGGGCGGGGCGAACAGCACGTCGACACCGACGCTCGCCGCCAGTTGGGCATCCCGATCGAGGTCGCGGGGATACCGATCGAGATCCTCTCCCTCTCCGAACTGAAGCGGGTTCACGAACACGCTCGCGACCACCGAATCGGCGGTTTCCCTGGCGTACCGCATCAACGACAGATGGCCCTCGTGGAAATACCCCATCGTCGGCACGAGCCCGACAATGCCGCGGCGGGCCGCCCGGACCTCTTCGAAGGTCGTCACGATGTTCACCAGACCTCCTCGAACATCCCGCTGGTGCCTGCGATGTCGGCGATGAGTCTGCTCAACGCGATGAATCGATCCAACTCCTCCGGGGCGTGTTCGCTGACCGCAGCGACCTGCGCGCGTACCGTCCCCACGTCGCCCCGCACGATCGGTCCTGTGAGCGCGACGTCTGGTCCGAGTCGAAACGCGTTCGCGACGACAGCATCGACGAGTGGCCTTGCGGCATCAAACGGGACACCGGCCGCATCGAACAGGCTCGCGGCGACGGCCAGTACCGAGACGATCCCGTTGGCGGCCGTCGCTGCAGCGGCGTGATATACGGCACGGGCTGCCTCGGGGATGGTGAACGGACGTGCTCCTAGAGAGGCTGCGAATGCTTCGAGCGTGCTTCGAAGTGTTTCATCGCTGGTGGACACCGCAATCCACGATCCCGCCAGAGCGTCCGCTCCCGCTTCAGGTGTGGGGAGCGTCTGGAGTGGGTGGAGCACGCCGATCGCGGCACCCGACCGCTCCAGCGGGGCCAACGCATCTACGGGTGTGAGCCCACTCAAGTGCACCGCCGCATCAACGTGGGGGGCGCGGATCCCAGCGGCGACGTCGGCGATGGCATCGTCACGAACGGCGACGATGAGGAGATCGACATCGGGCATCTCCTCGGTGAGCTTCAAGGGTGACGCGTCGAGCAGTTCGGCGACAGGCCCGGTCGATTCGGGGGACCGACCGGCAACGGCCACGATCCGATGTCCTGCCCGTTTCGCTGCGAGACAGACGGCGGTACCGGCACGTCCCGGTCCAACGAGGGTGATGTCCACGGGGTCCTCCAGGTTCGGGTCCTCGGTACCCGACCACCGGTCAGGCTAGCGGCCGATCTCCGTCTCCGGGGAACGCGAGACCGCATCCCGTATCGCGTAGAGGGTGCGCGGGTCGCTCACCACCAGTGAAAGGACCGCCCACCCGGCGCCCACGGCGACTCCCGCGAGAATGTCCGAGGGGTAGGCAAGGAGAAGCGCCAAACGTGAAGCACCCGCCAGGGTGACCGCCAGTGCCCCCGCGGCGAACCAGAAGACTGTCCACTCCCATCGCCTCGGCCGCCACGGCCAGGCGACAATCACGAGAACAGCTGCGAGTGCGGCCATGTACTCGGATGGGAACCCATACTCCCCTCGGGATACGAGGGCCGTGACCTGTGGAGCGGGCCGTGCAACGATGAGCCGTGTCGCCTCAACGATGGCCCACTGGCCGATGGCTGCCATCGCGATGCCGGCCGCCCGACGGGGATGGTGTCGAGCGAGCATCGCCACACCGACGACCGCGCACGCACCGAGTGTCACCCACACCGGCGTCAGCGTTCCGATGATTCGCGCCGCGCTGGTGATCGACGGGATCTGATGGGACGCGGCGTACTCCAACGCCTTGCGATCGAAGAAGAAGAACTCATCCTTGCCCAGCACATCCTGAAGGAGCCCGGCGAACAACCAGAGCCCGCCGATAATGGCTGCGGCGGCCGGCCAGAGATACGCGAGCAGTGCGATACGTCGGGCAGGTTTTTCAACCGTCCGTGCCAACGCCCCAACCAAGCGAGTGCGAGCCAGCGGTTCGAACCACGCGACCACCCGTGCGCGATGACGTGCCACCCATCGGCCCGTCCAGACGATCCCGCCGACCACCACCAACACTCCGGCAAGAATGAGCCCGCCACGACCGAGCCAGTGCTGCACCGACTGCCATCGGTCGCCTGCGATGAAGCCGACAAGCGTGTAGGCGGACCCCCACAGGACACCGCCGACCACGTTCCCGACGGCGAAGCTTCTATACGGCATCGACGCCATCCCGGCGGCGAAAGGGACAACGGCCCGAAGAAACGAGGTGAAGCGGGCCACCACGAGCGCCCACCAGCCTCGTCGGGCAAGGCTCGACTCGGCCACATCGAGCCTCGAGGCGAACTTCGCCATCCTCGGCCGATTCAGGATCCATGGGCCGAATCGTTTGCCGAGCCAGTATCCCACCGAGTCACCGATCACCGCCCCGGCTACTGCAACCGGCATCATCACCCACAGCGGGACCACCCCTGTTCCGGCGATGACTCCTCCGAGGATCACAGCGACCTCGCCCGGCAGGAACAGGCCGAGGAATGCAGCGCTCTCCCCTGCAGCGAGAAGGAAGACGAGGATCGGCGCCCACGCGCCCATTGCGGTGAAGATTCGAATCAGCACGCCCCCATTCTTGTCAATGTTGCGTTTTCATCTCCCAAAAGCCGCTGAACTCGGATAAGGTTCACGGAAGATGGCTGATTCGTTCTTCGAGTGGAAGGGCCGATTGGGACCGATGCGCCTCGTGCTGTCGGACACCACATTCCGCCCATCGACGATTTCTACGCTCCTCGCCGACGCCCTCCAGGTTGAACCCGATGATGTGGTGATCGATGTCGGCTGTGGATCGGGAGTCCTTGCGATCATCGCCGCGAAGTTGGGAGCGAAACGCGTGTTCGCGGTCGACAAGAGCCCAGATGTCGTCAAGGTTGGCACAAGGAATGCGATCGCCCACGGTGTCAAAGACAGGGTTACGTTCCTCCAGGGAGATCTGTTCGACCCGATCCGTGAGGTGCAGGCCGATGTGATCATCGGCGATGTGTCTGGTGTTCCTGACGATCTCGCTGACGACTCCGGCTGGTTCCCCACCAAAGGTGGAGGGGGTCCCAGAGGCAGCGAGCTTCCGATCCGAATGCTCGAACAGGCACGGCAGCATCTCAGGCCGATGGGGAAGCTGTTGCTCCCGACGGGCTCGCTCCAGGACGAGGCATCGATCCTCGACCAAGCACGGACTCTCTACGGAAAGATACGGGCGCTCGCCGACCGACCGATTCCGCTGCCGACACGTCTCGCCGCGAGTTCGGTCATCACCGACATGATCGAGCGCAAGATCATTCAGGTGACCCAGCGCGGTTCGCGCCTTCTCTGGAACGCCCGAGTATGGGAAGTGTCGACCGCCCCGTAGACGTTCTTGCCGGCATCAGCCCCGTTCAGCGGGGTCCCGATCTACAGGAACGAGTTCACACCAGCCAAGGGATCAGGCGTCTCGTCACGCGCGTCGCATAGTCGGCATAACCGGGGTAGTGGCAGCGGAGCAACCGTTCTTCAAACCGTGCCTTGAACCAGAAGAACACGCCACCAACGACACCGACCACCATCGCCGAGGCACTCGCGCGGAACAGTCCCGCGCCGATCAACATCAGCACGATCCCGCCATAGATCGGATGACGAACCAGCCGGTACACACCTCTCGCGACCAGACGTGCCGACTCGAGCGGCTGCGGATAGGGGGTCAGGTTCGTCCCGAGGTGCCGCAAACCGAAGACAGATTGCAGGACCCCGGCGCCCGCGATCAGCGCCCCCAGCCACGCCATCCACGGTGCCGGCGATCCTGGATCGTCTGCGAGCGCGATGAGGCTTGCTGCGAGCACGACTCCTTGCCCGACGACCCACCAACCACCGCGAGCAGTGAAGGTCGCTCGCGTCGGCTCCAGTCGAAGTCTCGTGCGGTGCACCTCCTGGTCCTGGACGCCGGCGAGTGCATCACGCGGCAAAGCTCCGCCAGGCAACTCGGCGTCCGGCCAGACCTCGATCAGTGGTTCCAGGACGAAGCGTCGTTCCCCCATTCGGGGATGTGGCACGACGAGGCGGTCGTCATCGACCGTCTCGTTACCGTACAGCAGCATGTCGAGATCGAGCGTCCGCGGTCCCCACCGGACTGTCCTGCGCCGTCCCTCTTCCTGCTCGATCGCAAGGAGCGCATCGAGGAGGGCATGCGGCTCCAGGTCCGTTTCGATGACCGCGACGGCATTCAGATACGGCCCCTGCGTCGGACCGCCAACCGGCGCGGTCTCATATACCGAGGACGTCCCGATGACCGTACCCAACCCGCGCAACGACTCGACGGCATGGCAGAGATGTGAGAGACGATCGCCGATGTTCGAACCGAGCGCGACAGCCGCTCGGGTCATCGGGTTCGCCTGATGGACACCGATACGTCGTCGAACTCGGCGGGTATGGGAGCGTTCGGCTTGTGTACCGTCACCTCGACCGTAACGACTCGCTCATCCTCGAGCACAAGGTCGGCGACCCTGCCGGCGACCCGTTCGATCAGATTCCAACGTTCTTCGGTGACCCGCCGGCGGATGCCATCGGCGAGGGTCCCGTAGTCGAGGGTGAACGCAAGCTCATCGGACTCGATGGCACGGTCCAGATCCATGTCGACCGTGACGTCGATCACGAACTCCTGACCGTGATCGTGTTCCTCCCGAAACACGCCGTGACGAGCGAACACCCGCAAACCAACGAGACGGATTGTTCCGTCCATCAGGCACCGACCGGGACGAGCGCCCTGCCTTCCGGACCGAGAGGACGACCAATGATCTCCTGGATGATGGCGATCGCGAAGATCGGGTCTGTTATGAGTTGCGAGTGCACCAGAAACCCGGCGAGGAGCCCCGAGATGGTGTCATCGACGAGGTCCCTGTGTACCAGCACGACGCTGGTCCGCGAGGCGAGCGCGGCGTCGAGCGTCCGGAACACTCGATCGACGTCTTCCTTCTCGTACTCACCCACAAGCGGTTCGTGGAAGACTCGAAAGCCCGCTTCCTGATAGTTCGCAACGTTCTGCGCACCTGCCAGGAGTGTCACCACGGTGTTGATCTTGGCCTGGCTACGAAGCCACAGGATCTCCTCTTCCCGTCGGACGCGACGGTGCTGGATGCCGTAGCCGCCGATCCGCTCACACACGGCGAGCCGGCCCTTGATCACCCACGTGAACGCTCTCGGTTCGAGTCCTGTCACTGCTCCACCCATCCGTTTCGAACCATAGCGCCCGCCACCTGCATGGCAGGCCTCGAAACGGCCACATTGTGCACACGAACCACGAACACTCCCGCTGCGATGGCGAGCGCGGTGGTCGCGGCCGTAGCGAGATCGCGCCGCTCGGGCATCGCCTCGCCCGTCAGCAGCCCGAGGAACGACTTGCGCGAGGTGCCGATCAACACCGGGTATCCGGTAGCGACGAACACATCGAGGTGGGTGAGGATTCCGAGGTTGTGCTCGAGGGACTTCCCGAACCCGATACCGGGGTCGATGACGATCTGGCTCCTGTCCACACCTTGGGCGACGGCGAACTCGGCTCGTTGCACGAGGAAGTCGCGCACCTCGCCCACAACGTCCGTGTAGGTCGGGTTGGCCTGCATGGTTCTCGGTGTGCCCTGCATGTGCATGATCACCAGCCCGGCTCCCGTCCCTGCTGCGATCTCGACCATGTCCGGTGATGCGGAAATGTCGTTGACGATCACTGCACCCGCATCCACCGCAGCCCGGGCAACGTGGGCCTTCGATGTGTCGACCGACACCACGGCCCCTTCGGAGGCAAGCGTCTCGATCACCGGCAGCACCCTCCGTAGCTCCTCCTCTTCGGAGACAGCTTCGGCTCCCGGTCTCGTGGACTCGCCTCCCACATCCACGATGTCGGCACCGTCTTCGATGAGCTTGCGGCCGTGCCCGATCGCACGATCCTGCGTGAAAAACCTGCCGCCATCGGAGAACGAGTCAGGAGTCACGTTGATGATCCCCATGAGCAGCGGGCCGTCGGTGAGAGCCCGGTCCCTGACGTTCCAGCTCATCGGCTTCCGAACAGCAAGGAGAACGCTTCAGAGCGAGTCGCGGCATTGCGGGCGAACGTGCCCCGAACAGCTGAGGTCACGGTGATCGACCCTGGCTTCCGGACACCACGCATGCTCATGCACAGATGCTCCGCCTCGATCACGACGAGTACCCCGTAGGGATCGACGACGTCCATGAGCGTCTCCGCGATCTGTGTGGTGAGCCGCTCCTGCAACTGGGGACGCCGGGTATACACCTCGACGAGGCGGGCGAGTTTCGACAAGCCGGTGAGCGTCCCTTTTGGCAGGTAGGCGACGTGTGCTTTGCCGTGAAACGGAACCAGGTGGTGTTCGCACATCGAGTAGAACGGAATGTCCTTGACCATCACCAGCTCGCGGTGCTGTTCGTGGACAAACACCGTCTCGAGGATCTCGCGTGGGTCCTGCCGTAGTCCGTCGAACACCTCGGCGTACATCCGAGCGACGCGGGCAGGGGTATCGATGAGACCTTCGCGCGTCGGATCTTCTCCGATTGCTTCGAGAATCGTGCGGACCGCACCCTCGATCGCTTCGAGATCGGGCTCGCCGTGCATCTACGGCTGGTCCGCTGCGACAACACCCGCTGCGGGAGCGCCCCCGGGGACCTGGATCCGCACTCCTTCCCGCGCGGCGTGCTGCCACTTGGGGACGTTTTTGAAGATCTCGGCGACCTCTTCGGCGTCGATCGTCTCTTTCTCAATGAGCACCTCGGCCATACGATCGAGCGCATCCCGGTGCGTCTCCAGGATGTCGCGGGCTTCTCGGTGGGCCTGTGAGATGAGCTTTCGGACTTCGGCGTCGATGAACGCCGCGACCTCGTCCGAGTAGTCCTGCTGCCTGCCGTAGTCCCTGCCGAGGAACACCTCGCCGTTGGCATGGCCGTACTTCATCGGGCCGAGACGGTCGCTCATGCCGTACTCCATGACCATCTTGCGAGCGACATCGGTGGCCTTGTCGATGTCGTCACCTGCGCCGGTGCTCGGGTCGTTGAAGACGATCTCCTCGGCAGTCCGGCCACCGAGATACATGGCGAGTTGATCCACCAGCTCGGAGCGCCGCATGATGTACCTGTCCTCTTCCGGCAGCGACTGGGTGTGGCCGAGTGAACGGCCGCGAGGGATGATCGTCACTTTGTGGATCGGGTCAGCCATCGGCAGCGCCCAGCCGACGAGCGCGTGACCGGTCTCGTGGTAGGCGATGACCCGCTTCTCTTCCTCGGAGATCAGTCTGCTCTTTCGCTCGGGTCCTGCGATGACCCGTTCGATGGACTCCTCGAGCTCGTCCATTCCAATGATATCTCTGCCGCGTCGTGCAGCGAGCAGCGCGCCCTCGTTGAGCAGGTTGGCGAGATCGGCACCGGTAAAACCCGGCGTTTGGCGGGCGAGTACTTCGAGGTCGATGTCGTCAGCGAGCGGCTTGCCGCGGGCGTGGACGGCGAGGATGGCTTGGCGGCCCGGCAGATCGGGGCGGTCGACGACGATTTGGCGGTCGAACCGGCCCGGACGGAGAAGCGCTGGGTCGAGGATGTCGGGACGGTTGGTGCCGGCGATCACGATCACACCCGTATTGACGTCGAACCCGTCGAGTTCGACGAGCAGCTGGTTGAGCGTCTGCTCACGTTCGTCGTGCCCGCCACCAAGGCCCGCTCCACGGTGCCTGCCGACGGCGTCGATCTCGTCGATGAACACGATGGCGGGGGCCTGTGCTTTGGCCTGTTCGAAGAGGTCTCGGACCCGAGATGCGCCAACGCCGACGAACATCTCGACGAAGTCCGAACCAGAGATCGTGAAGAACGGAACGCCTGCCTCGCCCGCGACTGCACGGGCAAGCAGCGTCTTTCCGGTCCCGGGAGGCCCGAACAGCAACACCCCCTTCGGGATCTTGGCGCCCAAGGCCCGGAACTTGTCCGGAGATTGCAGAAACTCCTTCAACTCGGTGAGTTCCTCCACCGCCTCGTCGACACCCGCCACATCGGCGAACGTGATCTTCGGCATGTCCCTCGATACCTGTTTCGCTCGGGACTTGCCGAATTGCATCACCCTGTTCCCGGAGCCTTGCATCTGCATGAAGATGAACACCATGAACCCGATGAGGAACAGCCACGGCAGGAACGTGATCATGATGTCCCAGAAGGAGGCAGGTTCGGGATCCACCTGTACATCGACTCCTGCGTCGCGCAACGCGGCGGACAACTCATCCTCGTCCTGCTGGAGGTAGTCGACCGAGAAATCGGTCTTGCCGTCTTTCGCCGTCTTGAACGTGCCCGTCACGACGAGCGACTTCTGCTTCACCGTCGCGGTCGCGATCTTGCCTGCGGTGATGTCATCCCAGAACTGGCTGTAGCTGATCTGCTCCATCTGCGGCTGAGCGCCGAGATACTGCTGCAAGATGACCAGCAGGATCATGGCCATGATCCCGTACACCAGTATCGAGCGGAACGTGCGGTTCAAAAGTCTCCTAGACCCCTCGGGAAAACCGTATCACGGCGTGTCACCAAGACACCATATGGTATTCAGGTTCGGGGCCTACTCGATCGTGGTGTCGTCGACCTCTGCATCGTCTTCGACCATGACCGCGACATGGGGAAGATTGCGGTACTTCCCGGCGTAGTCGAGGCCGTAGCCGATCACGAACTCGGGGCCGATCTCGAATCCCGTGTATTTCACTTCGATCGGGATTCGCTGGATGTCCTTCTTGACGAGCAGCGCGGCGATCTCGAGCGACTCCGGATGGCGTACCCGCAGGCTCTTGAGGAGATAGTTGAGGGTGAGCCCTGAGTCGATGATGTCTTCGACAACCAGCACGTCGCGACCGGCGATCTCCTGATCGAGGTCTTTCAGGATGCGCACGACACCCGAGGTCTTTGTGGCGGCGCCGTACGAAGACACGGCCATGAAGTCGAACTCGACCGGAATTGTGATGTGACGGGCAAGGTCGGCCATCGTGATGAACGCACCCTTCAAGACGGCGATCATCAACAAGTCCTTGCCGGCGTAGTCGGCAGAGATCGTCTCACCCATCCTGGTGAGCGCAGCTTCGATTTCTTCGGCGCTGATCATGGTCTTGCCGACCTTCACACATCCTCCCGTGTCGCGCGAACCCAAAGGTAGCGTGTCGTGGTTGCATCGATCCAACCGGAGTCGGCCCGTCGGATCCCCGGCACCCACACCACCTGTCCCTTGTCCACCACGACCGGCCAGTGATCACGTTGCCACACGGGCACTCCCGCCTCTGCCAGCACCTGAGGTACCGACTTGTGCCCTCCTTGAAACGCGATGCGATCTCCGCCGGTGGCGGTGCGTACCACCAGCGTGGACGCGATCTCGTCAGCGTCGAAGACCTCCAGCTGTCGGCTTGGCGGGTAGGCCAACGGAACGGAGGTTGCCAATGTTGCTTCGAGATTCCACGCACCGAATCGGACACCACCGGGGATGGTCCACTCGACGGACTCCGGCGCCGGTCGTTCGCCGGCAGTATCGATCACGATGAGTGCACGATTACGTCGGGCTGTCAGCCCGCCGGTGAGTGTCACCCGGTCGATGGCACCTGCCACAACATCGAGGACGCCCCGCACGTCTCGGGTGTCGCCTCCGTACGGTCCAGCGATGGCTCGGAGCGCGCGCCGGATCACCCGTGCGGAGGTAGCAGGTGAGATGACGGCCAACAGCGTCGCCGGAAGCCAGGCTGTGCCGCCACGCTCCTTCCAGGGCACGCCATCGGCCAGGCGATCGAGTACATCGCGTTCTTCGGATAGCACACGGGCGGTCCGTGCGAGCGTCTGCTCGAGTGACGGGTTGAGACGGTTTTCCAGCCCCGGAATGATCTCATGTCGAAGCAAATTCCTGCGCGGACCCTCTTCGAGATTTGCCGGATCCTCGATCCACGGAAGCGCCAGCAGCGAGGCGAGCTCACGGGTTTGCGATCTGGTCACTTCCAGCAGCGGGCGTGCAATCACACCGCGCCGAACCGGAATACCGGTCAACCCGTCCAGTCCGGCCCCGCGCAGAAGGTTGCCGAGCACGGTTTCGGCCTGGTCGGATCTCGTATGCCCTGTGAGGAGGGTCTCGCCCGGTTGGAGGGCATCCTCCAGCGCCCGATACCGGGCTACGCGGGCGGCACCCTCTGGCGAAGCTTCCGATCCCACCTTCACTTCGACCGTTCTCAGCGCGATGCCTAGTTCTGCAGCGATCTTGTCGGCCGCCTGCCTGAGTGCTGGAGATCCGGGCAGACCGTGGTCGATGTGGACCGCACGGACGGGGACACCGGCCTGTAGCGCCACCCAGGCACAGACGGCACTGTCGGGACCTCCCGAGAGAGCGACAACGCACGGCCCGTCGGGACGTCGAGCAAGGGAGCGCACCTCATCGGAGAGGAGCTTCAGGCGACCCGTTGGAGCCATGCCATCGGCTGGTCGATCTCGTGCCTGGTCGGGAGCCACTCCGGGCCGCGCCACGCAGCCGAGATCGCGTCCCAGCCCGCCTCTCGTTCGACTCGCAGTATGAACCGTTCGCCCAACTCGTACTGCTTGAACTTCATCTCCATCCCGGTGAGGCGGAAGAACGCCGCCATCCGAGGGTCGGCCCGCCGCTGTTTGAGGATGCTCGACATGCGCGCCTGGGACACGAGCAGTTCCTTGCCGATACGATCCATGATGACGTGCCCATGCCCTTCCAGCAGCGACATGAGCGCCTGTACCCTGTCGACGAGCGCACGCTGGTCGTCGCTTGCAAAGAGGCCGAACAACCCGGACTCCCCGATGAGTGGCTCGCCCTTCGAGGCGGCCATCTTGAGTTCGTCGACGACTCGTGTGAGGCGGCCCGCTTCGGGTTTCGCCGAGGCGACAAGCTGCTGGACGAGGTCGAGGAAGTAGTCGCGCATCCATGGCACACCAAGGAACTGGAGTCGGTGGGTGCATTCGTGGAGCGCGAGCCAGAATCGAAACTCGGATGGCCTGAACTGGTGCGCCCGTTCTATCGCGAGGATGTTGGGTCCGACCAGGTAGACGGTGTCCCCGTTCAGCTTCGTGGGCAACGCCAATTCGTACTGCCCCAGAACCCTTCTGGCCATCACACCGAGAAGCGCTCCCGTCTCGACGGCAACCGCCCGCCCCGCCAGAAACGATGCCCCCTGCCCGACGGTGCCCAGTCGAGCGAATCGCTCGGCCAGACGATCCTCGACCGGATCCATGAGGTGTCCGAAGAACTCGACGTTGCGGGCCGCCCACTCCGCTCTCGAAACGACGCGTACGTCCGGTGTTCCCACCGACGCAAGTCCTGTCGCTTCAGATACGAGGGGTTCTGCCCTGGCGATGAACTCGGGAGCCTCCAACTCCAGGATCTGCTGGTGGTAGGAGTTCTCGAGCGGATAGGCGCCGGCGACCCTGCCGGCGACACGAGTCGACAGATCCCATGGAATGGAGCCGGAACGCACGGTCTACTGTCCGAAGCCGGGCTCGTGCTCTTCGAGGAACGCCCGGAGGCGGTCCAGCACTTCCTGCCTGGGCTCTTCCTGAACGCGCTCTCTCAAGACCACCCGGAGGTACTCCTCGAAATGGAACCGGCTCGTGCAGCCTTCGCACCGACGAAGATGCCAGGAAATGGCCGATCGATGAGCCCAACCCATCTCGTCGTCGAGGTAGAGATAGAGGTTGGCGACTGCGTCTTCGCATCGACGTCTACTCATGGTCGGCACCTCTGAGGCCGTGCTCCTCTGCATACTCCCACAACGCCTTCTCGAGTGCTTTTCTTCCCCTGTGGAGGCGGGACATGACGGTTCCGATGGGCACGTCCATGATTTCGGCGATCTCCTTGTAGGAGAAGCCTTCGACGTCGGCGAGCAGGACCGGAAGACGGAACTGCTCAGGGAGAGACTCGAGAGCGGATTTGACGTGCTCGTCGACGAACCCGTCGAGCACCTCGTCCTCGGCACTTTGTGCCACCTGTGACGAGTCGGCGATCCGTTGGTAGAGGTAGAGGTCTTCGACGTCGCCAAGGTCGGTCTCGACCGGACGGCGCATCTTGCGCCGGTACCTGTTGATGTAGCTGTTGGTGAGGATTCGATACAGCCACGCCTTGAGGTTCGTACCCTCCTTGAACGAGTCGTATGCCCGGTATGCCTTGAGGAAAGTCTCCTGCACGAGATCCTCCGCCTCGGCGTGGTTGCGGGTCATGCGGAGCGCGGTCGAGAAGAGCTGGTGGGCGAGCGGCATCGCGTCGCGTTCGAAATTCTTCTGGTCCGCCATGGGTCTGAGGTTACCCGGCAGTATCTCGATTCCTGCCTTCGGGGCGATGATGCACGCCTGCGCCGAGTAGCTCAGCGGCAGAGCAGCTCACCCTTCCGGTGCCCAGATCCAAGAGATCATGGAGCTAGCCGGGCGTCGGTCGTTTGACCGTACGCGGCTACATCGAGTCCTCAAGGACCTCGAAGAGGAACGCCGTCGCCACACTCGGCCTCTAGCTGCTCGGCCAGAGGCGCCGTCTAGATGTCGTCGGGGATCAGGTACATCCCTAAGTCTCAAACTGACAGAGGACAAGACGTCGACCGAGGGACGAGCGGTATCCATCAGCGCCTCCCCAATTCATCCAGGGTCGTGCATGGGTCGATGTGAAGCCGATCCGCGCCAGCACCAACAATGACCAGAGAGTGGAATTCCGGGGTGGAACGAACGAATGGTTGATCTTCTCCAGAGAGGCAATCGCTCATAGCGCCGAGGACTGGGTTGCAAAGACTTCTGGGCGCTCGGCGGTCACAGTCGGCGAACCGCTAGCTGTGTCGATCGGAGGCGCTGACGGGACGGCCGTCGACTTGGCTGTCGGAGCGGATGCCAACCCCTGGATTGTCGACACGCACTTCGGCGCCGACCCGGGCGACAGCTTCCGTGCCTATTCCCTCGATGTCGAAGGTATCGCGATCACTGTTTTCGTCTTCGCCTCCACGGAAGACTTCGAGGCTTGGATCGCCAGAGTTGAACCCGTGCTCGCCGCAGTTCGCTGGGGCGAGAGCCCCTGACCGAGAATTGGCAGTGTCCGCACCGGGGCAGACGCGTTCCTCGAAGGTGGCCTGGAAAGCTGGGACCCGTACTCGGGCTTCCCCAGCGGCGGTGAGATCTCAGTTGGGCGTACCTGTTTCCCCGGCGCAGGCAGAGCAGCTCCCCACCCAGGCGGACTGCCCTGGAAGACAAGCGGGACTCACATGGCGGCCGGCAGGTAGTCGAGTCGTCCCGATCCTCGCCAGGGAGATCTTTCGAATTCGCCTGCCCGAGGTGTGGTCAGAACCGGTGGGGGAAACTCGATCAACTGTGGGCCGTCGGCTTCCTGTATGCAGCGTCAGTTGCCCTGGGAGTGGCCGTAGCGGTGAGGGTCGGCGAGGAAGGCCCGATGGCAGCCCTCACTGCAGAAGTAGAAGACCTGACCCCCGTGTTCCTCACTGGCCACTGCATCATCCGCGCTGATTTCCATCCCGCATACGGGATCCATCACAGTTTCCGCCATGGCTCTCACTTCCTTTGCATTCGTCTCACAAGACGCTACCCCACGCGCTCACCTACGAGAGCATGGAAGACCCAGCGAGACCCGGCCGTTACAGGCGGTCGAGCGGCGAGAATCTGCGGTGCGCGTCGCTGGCTCGCTCATCGGCGGCGGATGCCGCGTACCTCGAAGCCATCTGACCAGACCGCCGGCCTGCAAGCCGCATCAGATCGGTCTCGTTGCCGCCGGCGGATAG
>Ga0307417_10000674_pt1 | contig 13807 bp, 15 predicted proteins | sample SalMarWE160210MG_2_FD_202514 | JGI IMG/M metagenome (GOLD analysis project Ga0307417, IMG submission 202514) | Salt marsh sediment microbial communities from the Plum Island Ecosystem LTER, Massachusetts, United States - WE1602-10 | ecosystem: Environmental > Aquatic > Marine > Intertidal zone...
ACCGAAGGCTTCACCGTCTTGCCCGTCTGCCCGACCTGGAGTGCATAGGGCACCCAGCCGGCGTCGACGACCGCCCTACTAGCCCCGACCGCACCTCCGAGACGTTTGGCCAGCTTGACAACGAGATCCCACTTCTCATCCGGACCTCCCATCCCGCGGCCGCCACTGACGACGATGGCTGCGGCTTCGAGTTCCGGACCTTCGCTCTCCTCGACATGCTTCTCGAGCACCACGGCCGCTCCCGCATGACCCACGTCGGGAGCCGTCACCGCAACTATCTCCGGGGTGGCTCCGTCGCCCGGCTCGGCGGGAAAGGCCTTGGGCCGGGTCACCACGATCACCGGACCTGCCATTGCCTCCGTCGTGACCCGGGTCGTACCTCCCAGGATCTCGTTGGTGACGATGATCCGGTCGCCGGTCGTGTCGATGGCGACGGCATTGGAGAGCAGGGGAGCGCTTCGCCGGGCGCTGAGCCGGCCGGCAACGTCGCGGTCGGTGTTGCCGGTGCCGAACAGCACCAGGTCATCGTCTGCGACGAGGTCGGCGAGAGCCGCTGCGGCCGGCGCCGCCGCCAGGCTGGTGCCGGGATCGAGTTGGTAGATGCGGGAGGCACCGTGTGCGCCAAGAGCTGCATAGGCCGCCTCCGAACCGGGCCCCACGTAGAAGACCTCGACGTCACCCCACGTGCGAGCCTTGCTGGTCATCTCTAGCGCCGAGGCGCTGGCGCTTCCAGATTGTTCCTCGCAGAAGACCCAGGTCGTCATCACAGCACCTTCAGTTCTTCGAGCTTCTCGATGATTCTCAGATAGGCCTCGCCCTCGTCCTCGACGATCTCGCCCGCCTGTCTCGCCGGGATCGGCTCGACGGACCTGATCGTCTGTTGCACAGCCGGGGTGATCCCGAGGTCGGCGCACGTCCTGGTGTCGACCGGCTTCTTCTTGGCCTGCATGATCCCCTTGAAGTTCGGGTACCGCGGCGCGACAACACCCGAGGTCACGGTCAGCAGCGCCGGTAGCGGGGCCTCGACGATGTCGTAACCGGCCTCGGTCTGGCGTTCGATCCTGATCTTGTCTCCGTTGTGCTCGACCTTGCGGGCGAAGGTGAGCGAGGGCATCCCGAGTAGCTCGGCGAGTTGCTGGGGCATAACGCCTGCGGAGCCGTCGGTGGATTCGGTCCCGGCGATGACCAGGTCGAACGGCTCTCCGTCCTGTTGCAGGGCCCGGGCGAGCACGTTGGCAGTGGTCAGGGCATCCGCACCCCGGAGGGAGGTGTCGTCTACGACGATGGCCCGATCCACCCCCATTGCCAGCGCCTGGCGTATCCCTGCGAGGTTGCCGGACGGCGTCATCGAAACCAGGGTCAGAGACGATCCGTCTCCGATTTCCTCGACGAGCTGTAGCCCCACCTCGACACCGTAGCGATCGGTGTCGTCGAGAACCTGGTCATCGGGGCGCACGACAAAACTCGTCTCCGGGTCCAGTGAATACGGCGTGGCCGGATCCGGTATCTGCTTGGCGCAGACGGCAATCTTCATAGCTGAATTCTCCTCATGAACTCGTCAGGCGATGTTAACCGGGTCTTGTCTACTGCTCTTCGGCCGGGACGGTGACCAGCCGGGGCAGCAGGCCGTCGATGAGATGGCTGAACTTGGTGCGCGCCTGCGCCGCTGCAATCTGGACCTCCTCGTGGCTCACCGGTTCCGCCGAAGTGCCCGCCGCCATGTTGGTCACCAGCGAGATGGCGCCCACCCGGCGCCCCATATGAGCCAGAGCAATGGCCTCGGGCACCGTCGACATACCCACCAGGTCGCCACCGATCCGGCGCACCATCTCGATCTCGGCCGGGGTCTCGTAGCTGGGGCCGGTGAACCAGGTGTAAACACCCTCCTTGTAGGGGATGCCGCTCTCCTCGAACACCACACGCATGTCGTGGCGCAGCCGGCTGCTGTAGGCGTGGCTGATATCAGGGAACCGTGGTCCCAGGCGCTCGTCGTTGGCGCCGATCAACGGGTTGCGGCCGGTCAGGTTGATGTGGCCACGGATGGCGACCAGATCGCCCACCGACAGGCCGCGGCTGACCCCGCCGCAGGCGTTGGTGAGTAGGACCGTGTGGCAACCGGTGAGGGCGGCGGTGCGGACGGCGAAAACAACGTCAAACAGATCCCATCCCTCGTAGAAGTGGACCCGGCCGGAAAAAACAAGCGCGGCTCGGTCACCAACGGCGACCGAGTAGAGAGTGCCGGCGTGGCCCTGCACTCTCGGTGTCGGGAAGTGTGGGATGTCGTCGTACCGGATTGCGACGGCTCCGGGAAGCGACGCGGCGTAATCGCCGAGCCCGGATCCCAGGACCAGCGCCGCATCGTGGTGCGGTCTCCCGGACATCTCTGCGACCGCGGAGGCCGCCTCCACCAGTTTCTCGTAGCCCACGTCAGCCTCCGTGCCTGTTACTCACCCGCACTCGGGAGAATACTCACCGGGGGCATGAGGGCTTCAGGCGACCTGACCGATTACCAGTTCGGGCGTGGGTTGCGGTGCGCCGATTACAAAGGCTCGCTCCAGCAGCGGCAAGGCGCTCTCCAGACGCTCCTGGTCGCGATAGGTCACGACGGCGAGGATGTCACCGCGGTCGACCCGACTGCCGATCTTGGCGGCGAGGGAGATGCCGACGCCGGGATCGATGTCGTCTTCCTTGCGGCTCCTACCGGCACCGAGACGGACCGCGGCGACGCCGATGTCGTAGGCATCGCAGCCGGTGATATGGCCCGTCTCTGGTGCGGTGACCTCGTACCGGAGCGGCGCGGTCGGCAAGAGCGACCGATCCTCGGCCACGGCCGGGTTGCCGCCCTGAGCGACGATGACCTCCTGGAACTTCTCCATGGCGGCTCCCGACGAGACCGCGTTGTGCAGCGAGGCGAGCGCCTCGTCGCGGTCGGCAGCGATCCCGCCCAGTAGGAGCATGTCCGCACCGAGGTGGTAGGTGAGTTCGACGACGTCGTCGGGGCCGGCGTCGGCGAGCACGTCGAGCGACTCGTTGATCTCATTGCCATTGCCGATCTCACGGCCGAGGGGTTGGTCCATGGCAGTGAGGGTCGCCACGACCCTGGTCCCGTGCGCCGCTCCGATATCGACCATGGTTTCAGCCAGTGCTCTTGCCGAGGCCTCGTCCTTCATGAAAGCGCCGGTGCCCGTCTTGATGTCGAGAACGAGACCGTCGATACCCTCGGCCAACTTCTTAGACATGATCGATGAGGCAATCAGCGGCAGTGAAGGAACCGTTCCCGTGCTGTCGCGCAGCGCATAGATCCTGCGGTCGGCGGGAGCGAGGGACTCGGATTGACCGCCGAGGACCAAGCCGTGTTGCTCGACGATGGCGATGAACTCGTCCCTGTCGAGACGGGTCCGGAATCCGGGGATGGACTCCAGCTTGTCCAAAGTGCCCCCGGTATGGCCGAGACCCCGACCTGACATCATCGGCACGGCAACGCCGCAGGCGGCCACCATCGGGGCCAGCGGGATGCTGATCTTGTCTCCGACCCCCCCCGTTGAGTGCTTGTCGACCTTCGGCATCGGGATGTGGTCGAGGTTGAGCACCTCGCCCGAGAGCAGCATTGCCTCGGTCCACGTCGCCAGCTCCTGACGAGAGAGACCCCTGATGAAGATGGCCATCAGCAGCGCCGACATCTGGTAGTCGGGGATGCGGTCCGCGGTGTATTCCGAGATAACCCATCGGAGCTCATCGGACGACACGGCGTGACCATCACGCTTGCGTTCGATGATCTCGGTGATCGAGTGGTGTTTCATCGAGTGGTGTTTCATCGAGTGGTGTTTCATCGAGTGGTGTTTCATCGAGTGGTGTTTCATCGAGTGGTGTTTCATCGAGTGGTGTTTCATCGTCTGATTATCGCCGTCCGTGCGGAAGATCGCATTTCGCGAGCTGTCAGCCCGGGCGCTTCACCTTGCCGTTGACCACCCTGACCCCTTCGGCTCGCAGCAGCCGGGCCTGATTCTGCTCGCCTCCCGGAACCAGCCGGCCGCCGGCCGTGACGACTCGCCACCACGGCAGTCCCGGCACGGTGCGGAGCAGGTTTCCCACTGCCCGCGCCGCTCCCGGGTAGCCGGCCTCCGTCGCGACTTCGCCGTATGCCATCACGTCGCCCGGCTCCAGTGCTTCGAGCACTCTGATCACCGCTTCAGTGAAGTCTCCGCGCTGTTCGGTCACGGTGCGTCCTAACGGTGGCCGCTCACCCCGTTACGACGAGCTTACCGACAGAGTGGCCTTCACTGAGATAGCGGATCCCCTCTGGCACGCGGGCCAGCGGGTAGGTGCGTTCGATCATCGGGGTCACCACCCCCGTGGCGAGGAAGTGGCCGAGGGTCTCGACATCCTCGCGCTTCATGTGTGCCGTGAGCCAGGCAAACCGGCGGCTGTCGAACCGCGAGGCCACCTTGCGGAACACGAACAGGCGGATCGGTCCCATCACCCGGTATTTCGGCCCGGTGATGGTCACCTGGGTTCCCCTCTGGCTGAGGACGCGCTTTGTTTCCGACCAGGGCCGATTGCCGGCGTTGTCGAGCAGCAGGTCGTAGTCGTGGAGCTTCTCGGTGTAGTCCTGTCTCGTGTAGTCGACGACGTGATCTGCGCCGAGCGAGCGCACGATGTCCACCTTGGTTGTGCTACAAACCGCGGCAACCTCGGCACCGAGCGCCTTGGCGATCTGGACGGCAAACGTGCCCACCCCGCCGGAAGCACCGTTGATCACGACGCGCCGGCCGGATTGGAGGCCACCGACGTCGCGCAGCGCCTGTAGGGCGGTTGTCCCGGCGAGGGGAATCGACGCAGCGTGCTCGAAGCTGACCGAATCGGGCTTGTGGGCGAGGTTCTTTGCGCCGGCGACCGCATACTCGGCGAACGAGCCGCTGCCGATGGCGCCAAAGACGGCGTCGCCGGGAGCGAAATCGGTGACATTGGCCCCGACCTGAGCGACGACGCCGGCCAGGTCTGAGCCGGGGACCGGGTTTTTGGGTCTGACCAGACCGGCACTGACACGGGCCAGCAAGGGCAGCCCGGTCGTCAGGTGGACGTCGTACATGTTGAGCGACGAGGCCACAATTCGTATCAGAACACGATCTTCGAGGGGTACGGGTGTGTCGATCTCACGCAGTTTCAGGACGTCGGCGTTCCCGTACCTGTCCTGGACGATCGCCCGCATCTTGTCGGGGACGCTCTTCTCGTCGGTCGCCCCGGCACGTTGTACTTCTGTCATGTCTCCTCCTTCTTTCTTACGTTGTAAGGTAACCATACGACGTAAGGCTGTCAAGCCTTACCGTGTACGGTATGGTGTCGAACACGATGGATCAGCTCACGGAATCGGATCCCGGGCAGCGGCCGCCGCTGAGCAGGGAGCGTCTCTTCCAAGCCGCAATAGATCTCGCCGACCGGCGGGGCATCGAGGCCGTGACCATGCGCAACCTTGCCGCAGACCTCGGTGTCGAGGCCATGTCGCTGTATCACCACGTCGCCAATAAGCAGGCACTGCTCGACGGGGTCGTGGACGGTGTCGTCGCCGACATAGAGACCGAGCTCGGTGGGTTCGACGTGGTTGCCGACGCCCACTCGTGGCGGAAGGTCCTGCGTGACCGCATCCTCACCGCTCGTCGCGTCATGCTGCGGCACCCCTGGGCGCCGGCGGTGATCGAGACTCGAACGATCACGACTCCCACCACTCTGCGCTACATGGACACGCTACTCGGCATCCTGCTCCAGGGCGGATTCTCTTACGATCTCGCCCACCACACCATGCACGCAATCGGGAGCCGGGCACTCGGTTTCAGCCAGGAGCTGTTCCAACCAAACCCGGACGACGACACCGGCAGCAACGACACGCTCGCAGCAATGGCTATCGAATTGCCCAACATCGTCGGGATGCTGTCCACGATCGTTCACGACGATCCCGACACGACCCTCGGTTGGTGCGACGACCAAACGGAGTTCGAATTCGGGATCGACGTGCTGCTCGACGGTCTCGAGAGACGTCTCGGCGGCTGAATCATGCCCTCGCGAGGGTCAGCACCTGGGCGTGAAGCCCGTCGGCGTCGTCGGTGTCCTGGAATTCGCAACCGACCCGGCTAAAACCGGGGGTGGGTAGTAGGGCGAAGTCATCGTCTGTATACAACGCGAAGAAGCGGGGGGGATCCGTCCATTCGTCCTCCAACGTGCCTTCGTGGTTGATCCCGCCGTATACGGTGATCGATGCGATGCCACCAAGCCTCAGCGACCGGTGGATGATTGCCAGCGTCTGCGCAAACAACCGCTTCGGGACGTGGAGCAGGGAGTTCATCGCAAATACGCCGTCGAACTCGCCCATGAAGAAATCCGGATCGGTGAAGTCGGCGACGTGTGCGTCCACGCCGCGGGCTCGGGCCAGCTTCACGTTCGCCGGCGAGAGATCGACCGCGGTCACCACGAAGCCCTTGGCAGCGACGTATGCGGTGCCCTGCCCGGCTCCGCCGCCCAGCTCCAACACCGAAGCGCCCGGTTCGAGTCGACGCAGGAATCCGTCGACGATCTCGGATCGCCAGCCCCCGAATACATTGTTGTTGCGACGGGGCGCATCGAAGTCGTAGGCCGCCCGAAGCGTCTCGGAATGCTCGTTGGGTCTCATTTACAGCGGCGGGCGGTCGATCGTCCCAAAGAGCCGGTCACCCATGTCCCCGAGACCGGGGACGATGTAGAAGGCATCATTGAGCCCGACATCCTGGGTGGCTGCGACGATCCGGACGTCGGGGTGATCCTTGTACATCCGAGCCACCCCCTCGGGGGCGGTGACCACACAGAGAGCGGTGATGTCGGTTGCGCCCTTCTCCTTGGCCTTGTCGACCGCCCACGACAACGATCCGCCGGTGGCGAGCATCGGCTCGAGAATCAGGACAGAGGCCGTGTCAACCTGCGGAAGGTTCACGTAGTACTCAACCGGCTCCGCCGTCTGCTCATCCCGCTGCAGGCCGGCAAAGCCAACCTTGACGTTTGGCAATAGGTCGACGACCGCATCGAGCATGCCGAGACCGGCCCGGAGCACGGCGACCGCCACCACATCGGCGAGGACATCACCGGTCGTGGTTCCCATCGGGGTTGTCACCGGTGTCTCGATCGTCGGCACCGCCCTGGTCGCTTCCAGGACGAGGACGTTGGTGAGGCGTCGGGCCGCGGCCCGGAAACTCTCGTTCCCGGTCGATTCGTCACGGAGCGTGGTGAGGTAGTGCCGGGCGAGGGGGTGGTCGACGATGGTCAGGTTCACTGCAGACTCCTCCGAGACGGACTGGGAGAACGTTAGCGGCTGTTGAGCGGCGTCCGGAAGCAGCGTGTCGCGCAGCGACACGCAGCGACAACGCCTATTCTCCGGGCCATATGTTCGACACGATCAGCGATAGGTTCAGCGACGTCTTCGTCCGGTTGCGCGGCAAGGGCCGGCTTTCGGAGTCCGATGTCGACGCTGCGTTGCGCGAGGTGCGGTTGGCGCTTCTCGAGGCCGACGTCAACGTCGGCGTGGTCAAGTCGTTCCTGGCACGGGTCAAGGAGAGGGCCCTGGGCATCGACGTTGCCAAGAGCCTCACGCCGGGCCAGCAAGTCATCAAGATCGTCCACGAGGAGCTTATCAACACCCTTGGCGAGGAAGCGCCGCTGAAACGCCCGTCCGCACCTCCTCTGGTAATTCTCATGGCAGGTCTCCAGGGCTCGGGTAAGACGACGTCGGCGGCCAAGCTGGCCCGGCTCCTGAAGGCGAAGGGAAGGCGCCCGCTCCTGGTGGCCGCCGATCTGCAACGCCCTGCGGCCATCGACCAGCTCGAGACGCTCGGCAAGAGGGTCGGGGTACCCGTCTACGTGGACAGGAAGGCCAAGGCTCCGAAACTCGCCAAGGCCGCCCTCAAGCATGCCCGGCAGGAGGGCCACAACGTCGTGATCATCGACACCGCCGGCCGACTCCAGATCGACGACGACCTGATGAAGGAGCTGGCGGCGGTCAGGAAGGCCGCCGAGCCGGACGAGACTCTGCTCGTGGTCGACGCCATGACCGGTCAGGAAGCGGTCAACGTTGCCAAGGGCTTTCTCGACTACACGGAGCTGACGGGGCTCGTGATGACGAAGCTGGATGGTGACGCGCGGGGCGGAGCCGCCATCTCCGCTCGCGAGGTGACGGGTTGCCCGATCAAGTTCGTCGGTCTTGGCGAGGGTCTCGATGATCTCGATGTCTTCTACCCCGAACGGATGGCGTCCCGGATCCTCGGCATGGGCGACGTGCTGACCCTCATCGAGAAGGCGGAGACCGCCTACAACGAGGAGGAAGCCCAGAAGGCAGCCGAGAAGCTGCGTACCGCCAGCTTCGATCTCGAGGACTTCCTCGAGCAGTTCCAGCAGCTGAGAAAAATGGGCCCGCTGCAAAACCTGATTAGTATGCTGCCGGGCGCCGGACAGGCGCTTCGTGACGTCGAGGTCAACGAGAAGGACCTCGGCCGCGTTGAGGCCATCATCAGATCGATGACCTCGACGGAGCGCCACGATCCGAAAACCATCAACGGGAGTCGGAAGCGGCGCATCGCGGCCGGATCGGGAACCCGGCCGCAGGATGTCAACGCCGTCCTCAAACAGTTCTCGGAAGCACAGAAGATGATGAAGATGATCGCTGGTGGGAAGAGCCCGATACCGGGGCTGAGCCTGCCGGGGATCGGTCGCAACAAGAAGAGGTGAAGTAGATGTCGGTCAAGATCCGCCTGACGCGGATGGGCAAGAAGAAGCAACCGTCGTACCGCGTCGTTGTGGTGGACTCGCGCAGGCCGCGCGACGGAGCCTATATCGAGCAGATCGGTTTCTACGATCCCCGCTCCGAGCCCTCGCGCGTCGACATCGACAACGAGCGAGCACTCGATTGGTTGCACAAGGGCGCCCAGCCAACAGAGCGTGCCAAGAAACTTCTGGAGATCTCGGGCGCCTGGACTCGCTTCGCCATCGATCGTGGCGACATTCACACCATCGGCGGTCCCGCTCCCAAGCCCCAGGCCGAGCCGGCGCCAAAGGTCAAGCCGGAGCCGGTGGCTGAGGTGGAGCCGGCGGCTGAGGTGGTGGCCGAGGTGGAGCCGGTTGCTGAGGTGGTGGCCGAGGTGGAGCCCGCATCCGAGGCGGCAGCCGAGGTGGATGCGGTCGTGGAATCCGACAGTGAGCAAGCAACCGAAGTCTCCAAGGACGAATAGTGGAACAGGGACAGATTGTTGACAAGGTCGTCAGGTATGTCACCGAGCAGATTGTCGACGACGCCTCGAGCGTCGAGGTCGAGGTGGTCAGCGACGGTGAAGACTCCGTAGTCGCCGAGGTGCGTACGGCCAAGAAGGACATGGGTCGGGTCATCGGCAGACGTGGGCGTGTCGCCCGGGCAATCCGGGCCGTGGCGCGAGCGGCAGGTGACGAAGAGGGTCTCGACGTTCAGGTCGAGTTTCTCGATTAGTCGAATGCCCGCCGAGGTTCATGGCGTCTCGCATGGTGGGCGCTATCGAGTTGGCGTCGCCCTGCCGGTCCGGGTGACCCCGATGTCCGGCATCGAGCGATGAGCGCGAACCAGGAGGGTTTCGTCAAGGTCGGGTACCTCAGGCGCGCTCACGGCATCAAGGGCGCCGTCATCGTCGCGGTACTCGGTGATGAGACCGGGCAGTTCAGGCGGGAGCGTGTGCTCGGCACCGACCGGGACGGGCTCCCGCGGCTCACCGTGTTGGCAGCTAGCCCCCACCGGGACGGTCTTCTCGTCACATTTGCTGAAATCTCCGAGCGTGATCGCGCCGAGGAGCTTCGGGGCACGTCGCTGTTGGTCGCCGCCGCCGACAGGAGGGTGCTCGAAGAAGACGAATACCGGCCCGAGCAACTGATCGGTCTGGATGTCATCGGCAGCGACGGCGCGCACATCGGCGAGGTGACGGGGTTGGTAACTGGTCCCCAGGACCGCCTGGTCGTGACTACGGGCGACGGCGAGCGTGAGGTACCGTTTGTGGCGGCGATCGTTACCGAGGTCGACCTCCGCTCGGGCTTCGTGGTCCTCGATCCACCCGACGGTTTGCTCTAGGCCTCGAGCTATTGCTGGGGTGGTTCGGCCGGATTTGAAGAGGTGGCGTCGATGGCGACGGTCACCGCCTCCTCAGCGTCACCATCGGGCGTGACGACGAGATCGAGCGGGACGGCCGGGACGTCGTGGAAGGTCGTCGCAAACTCGCGCCACAGCCCGTTGCCCGGCAGCGGCGATGCCGTCCCCGTGGCTGCGACGTTCTGGTCCCCCCGGCCGATGAGATCGACGGTCACGGTCTGATACGACCCCTTGACGTATCCGGAGACTAGAAGCGGGCTGTCCACCGGTCCCGCCGGCGGGCTCACCACAACTACCGTCGCGCCTGTGGCGGCCCCGAGCACCGGCTGTGCGTCCGGCTGTTCCATGACGTCGATCACGATCCGGCTGGGAGAGTCGACCTCGTAGGCGCGTAAGGCATACGACCGACCCGCGGCGAGGTGCATGTCGATGGCGAGATTGGTCGCGGTGGCCACTACGTAAGCGCGTTTCACCAGGTTGCCATCGAGCAACGAATCGGCAACAGCGGAGCGGTTGATGTCGGCGGGCAGGCTCACCCGGACAACACCGGTAGGGGCGTCATACTCGACGCCGACGGGGTCGAGCCGGCCCGCCGGAGCCCCATCTGCCGTCAGGAAATCCACCATCACCTGCTCGCACCCCGGATAGCTCGTCCAGCGGATTCCGGAGATCTGTGTGGCGTCACCATCCGCACCACCAAAGGCGGATATCAGCCCGTCGCGGGCGAACGGCCGGTTGCCGGTCGAACAAGGCGAGTCCCCCGGGAGTGTGGTCGCAGGAGCTGTAGTCGCGATTCCGGTCCCTGCGGCCTCAGTGGTAGTCGTGGTTGTTGTAGACGACTCGGGTTCCAGATACGAGCAACCGGCGATGAGGCCAACGAGGGCGACGAGAAGCAGGTGACGGAACATCGCAGCGAGCTTACCGAGCTGGGCGTTTTGGGGGGCCGACGGCCGGCGATTCGCTAATTCCAGCCGTGCAGCGGCCGACCGGGGGGAGTGGTACGGGTGTACCAGTGACGCCGACTAGGGGCCATGATGAGAAAACTGCTCAACTGGAAGAAGACGATCTCGTTCAAGATGTGGATCTCGCCTGTGATCGCCATGGTGGTGATCGCGGGAATCATCGCGATTGCGGTGCAGCACCAGCACACCCTGGTGCAGGTCAACCTCGAGTCCAAGACGAGAGAACACGTCGAGACCGCCATGAGCGTGGTCGAGGCGGCGTATGCGTCCGAGCAGAGTGGGGAGAAGACCCGCGAAGAGGCGCAAGCAGACGCGCTCAGCACGATCGCCGCTATGCGCTACGACGGGTCTCAGTACTTCTGGATCAACGACCACACCCCGACGGTCATCATGCATCCGATCAAGCCAGAGCTGGACGGCACCGACGTCTCCGGCATGGAAGACAGCAACGGCGTGAAGATCTTCGTCGAATTCACCAAGACCATTGAAGCCAATGGCGCCGGATTCGTATCCTACCTCTGGCCAAAGCCCGGTCAGGATGCGCCCGAAGCGAAGATCTCGTACGTTGCCGGCTTCGAACCGTGGGGCTGGATCATCGGCACCGGGATCTACGAGAGCGACGTTGCCGGGTTGGTCTCGGAGGAAGTGAACTCCGGCACGACAGTCCTGCTGCTGATGGCTCTCGGCGCTCTTCTTCTCATTGCACCCGTCACGTGGTGGATCAGCCGCCGCATTTCGCGGTCGCTCAAGGCGATGTCGCAGACCGCTGAGCAACTGGCGACGACCGACCTGGTCGAGCTGCGCGATGCCGCCGACGCCATCGCCGGCGGTGACCTGACCCGGTCCGTCACCGTAAACGCAGCGCGCCTCGACGTGCGCTCAGATGACGAGATCGGCGCAACCCAGCGATCTTTCAACGACATGCTCGACCGCATCACCGAAGCGGGCGGAGCGATGGATCGGATGACCAAGTCGCTGCGCGACCTCGTAAGGAGCGTCAGTGCGATCGCCAGCGAGGTCGACGCAGGATCCGAAGGGCTGGCGAGCGCCTCCGATGAGGGTGCCCGGGCAGCGGCGGGGGTGGCAACCTCCATCACCGATGTGGCGACTGCGGCGTCGAGCAACGCCGATACCAGTCGTGAGGTCGACAACGCAGTCCGCACCATCACCGAAGAGCTCGCGTCCGCGCTGCCGGCTATCTCGGCTGTTTCCGAAGCGTCCCAGAAGGCCGAGCTGCGCACCGCCGAGGGGGAGCAGCGGGTGGCTGAGGCTGTGAGCACGATGGACACGATCGCCGACTCGATCACCAGGATCTCGGACCGTGTGCTCGAAATGGGGGCCCATTCCCAGAAGGTAGAGCAGATCGTCGATGTGATTCGCGCGATTGCCGAGCAGACCAATCTCCTTGCCCTGAACGCCGCCATTGAGGCTGCGCGGGCAGGTGAGCATGGGCGCGGGTTCTCGGTTGTGGCCAGCGAGGTCAAGACGCTGGCTGAGGAGTCGGCCGCTTCGACCGACCAGATCGCCGACATCGTCCTTCAGATAAAGACCCTCCTCGACGGGCTCGTCCAGGAGATGAGCTCCGGCCGGGAAGGAGTATCCGCCGGTGCCGAGGTCGTCGCGTCGGCCGGTGCGGCGTTCTCGTCGATCGCCGAGTCGGTACGAGAGATCTCTGCGCGCGTAGCAGCGGTCGACAACTCGGCGAAGGGGATACAGCTCGCAACCGAGATGATTGGTGAGCGGGCCGGCTCGCTTGTCGGGCTCGCCGACGAGACCTCCTCTTCCTCGGAGATGGTGGCGGCCGCGGCCGAGGAATCTGCGGCCACGTCTCAGGAGATAGGCGCCACGGCCGAGGTGCTCTCGACGGCAGCAGCCCGGTTGCAGGACAGCCTCACCCGGTTCCGCGTCGACTGACGCGATCATTCTTTGCCGACGGTTGTCCCTGACCTAACGATCCCTTGACTCTGGCGGTGCCATGCTCGCGGCATCGACAGAAAGGATCGCAATGGTCACGGTGTGGATCGATCCGACCGAGTGCATGGGCGCAGGAACCTGCGAGCAGCTCGTCCCCGAGGTATTTGTCGCCAGGACGGACGGCCTCTGGGCCGTCAAAGAAGCCGGCGAGTTCTTTGGCCGCGAGCGGGTGTTCGACGGTGCGCAGTCGCCCCAAGGCAGTGACGGGAGGGCGCGTGTGCCCGAGGATCTCGTCGAGTTCGTCGTGGATGCCGCAGAGCAGTGTCCCGGTGAGTGCATCTATCTCGAAGGGTGACGGCCTCGAAGGGTGACGGCCTCGAAGGGTGACGGCCTCGAAGGGTGACGGCCTCGAAGGGTGACGGCCTCGAAGGGTGACGGCCCCGCAGGGCGCGCAGTTCCGGTCGCGTTCGATACGACCGTCGTCGTAGTTCGAGCCGGCCGGTGATAGCGTTGCGCCATGCCGTTTCCATCCCCAGATCCCGACCTGGCGGTTGCGTTCGTAGCCGGGCACCGCGATCCGGTGCCGTTGTTCGCACAAGCGCGGCGTCTCCGCGACGAGGGCAAAGGCAAGACCGTGACGTATTCCCGCAAGGTTTTCGTCCCGGTCACGACGCTGTGCCGTGACACTTGCTCTTATTGCACGTTCGCCAAACCGCCCGGCGCCGGGGGCCAGTACCTGACACCGGAAGACGCGCTGGCGATTGTCACCGCAGGCGCCTCCTACGGGTGCACCGAGGCACTGCTCACCCTC
>Ga0307417_10000675_pt1 | contig 13773 bp, 15 predicted proteins | sample SalMarWE160210MG_2_FD_202514 | JGI IMG/M metagenome (GOLD analysis project Ga0307417, IMG submission 202514) | Salt marsh sediment microbial communities from the Plum Island Ecosystem LTER, Massachusetts, United States - WE1602-10 | ecosystem: Environmental > Aquatic > Marine > Intertidal zone...
CCCGCTTCTCGACCCGGCCATGTGCGCTGGACCAGCCGGTGATGCTGCGCTGCAAAGGATCATAGCGGAAGACGACGTCCCCACCTCGAACGTGCGTAATCAACCGGTGCGCCCAGGAAGCGGCACGCCTGCCATCGCCTCTCGGCGCCGCCAGAAGCCCATCCCGTTCGTCCCGGTGGGTGAAGTCGATCCAGTATCGTTCGCCGGGCAGTCGTTCCCACCAGGCGTTGATGTCGTCCGCACGTCCCCAGCGCATGTGAACCTTCCTTTCCGATCACGATCCGCGACGCAGCCGTCCCGTCGCGCTCGAGTCGCCCGGGGGAGACGAACCGGTTCGTGACCGTCACGGACGAAGGACCTGAGTCTCCCGCATCCTGACCACATGAGCGAGATTGATGCCAGACCGCGCCGGGTGCGGATGTGCCCGTTAACTCGTTGCGCCTCGTCTGGATGTATCGTCCAGGTGGCCGCGCCCGCGGCTTCCAAACCCGCGATCGGGAGCCGGGATTGAAGCGCCCGCCTTGTGATCGATGGAAGGATGTTCAACGCCACCGCGTCCAGCTCGATCGACACCGGGTTTGAAGATCCCGCTACATTCGATTGAAATTTATGCGCGGTTCGCACCGGCGATGGGGGTTCGCAAAAGATGCCGCTCGGCGCATCTCTTGTCCCGCAACGACTTGATGAAGGCGCGGTCGCGGTCGTGGTGGCACCCTTCGTGCGGAGCACGATGGCATGACGAAGTGCCACGTCCCCGCCGCTCGATTGCCTTCGAAGACATCCAGGGGAGACGTCGAGGGTCTGAGACCCGCAGAATGCGCCCCATGGCCGCGTGCGAGGCGTGATCCGCCGGCGCGTCGTGTGGTGAAACTGGTTGTCTGGGCGCCGCTACCGGACCACACTGGTCATGCACGCCCTCGAGCCTCGTAGCGTCTCTCACGAAAAGCGGTCCCGCCGTGCCTGAGTGGTCTTTCCAACGCAAACTGATTTCGGGCGTGATCGTGATCTGCCTGCTGGCCATCGTGAGCAGCGGGACTTCCCTGTTGGCCTCGCGGACGCTGATCACGAGCGTGGAGACCGCCGCGAACGGCGAGGCCAGTGATCTCGAAGACGCCAGGGCTCTGCAGCTCATCGGCGTCAGGTACATCGCCAACGTGCATACTTGCCTCCTCGCCGGGGGGAAGGATTTCGCGTTCGCGGCAAGGGATGGAAGCGTGATGCTGCGCGAACGGGCCGCTCTGCTGCGGACGCGCATCACGAATCCGGGAGCGTTGCCCCTGCTGGACGAGATCCTGTCCGCCGAACGGGTCCATCATGATGCGTTCGAGCGCGCCCTGGCAGCACCAGGTTTCAGTGGGGGCTCGGTCGCGGCGAGCGGCGCCGAGGCGGTGGGCCCACCCGGCGATCGACTCGATCGCTCGCTGGCCGCCCTGGTGGCGCATCTCGAAGCGGCCAGGGTGAGCAGGCTCAAAGTCGCCCGTGGGGCCGTGAGTCGCGCCAGGATCTTCCTGTCCATCCTCACGGTTGCGACCGTTCTGTTGATGGCCTTTCTCTGCCTGCTCCTGATCGCCGCCCTCAATCGGAGCTACGGTAAGCAGACGACCGCCCGCAAGCTGGCTGAGCGCGGCCAGAACCAGGCGAGGACCTCGCTGTCCGAGGCGGAAGAGGCCAGCCATCTAAAGGACGAGTTTCTCGCGACGGTGTCGCATGAGCTGCGCAACCCCCTGGCTCCGATCCTGACCTGGACCCAGCTCCTTCGAAGCGGAACGCTGGACGAGGAGAAGTCCAAGCGCGCGCTCGAAGTCATCGAGCGCAACGTCCTCTCCCAGGCCCAGCTGATCGACGACCTCCTCGACGTGTCGCGCGTGGTGTCCGGGAAGTTCCGTCTGGACGTGAGGCCTGTGGACCTGCTGCCCCTGATCAAGAACGCGGCCGACTCGCAGACTCCCGCCAGCGATGCCAAGCAGATCCGCCTGCAGCTCGTGCTCGACGAGCGAGCGGGGCTGATTTCAGGCGATTCGGAACGGCTCGTGCAGGTCATGTGGAACCTGATCTCCAACGCCATCAAGTTCACGCCGAGGAACGGGCGTGTGCAGGTCGTGTTGCAGCGGGCGGAGTCGCACGTGGAGGTCTCGGTCAGCGACAGCGGCATCGGCATCGCGCCGGACTTCCTGCCGCATGTCTTCGAGCCGTTCCGGCAGGGCATCGACGGCTCGATGCGACGCCACGGCGGCCTGGGCCTGGGGCTGTCGATCGTCCGGCACATCGTCGAACTGCACGGCGGCGAGATCAACGCTTTCAGCGATGGCACGGGCCTCGGTTCGAAGTTCACGGTGAAGTTTCCCCTGCTGGCGACGCTATCGCGGTATGACGAGCCTGCGCGAAGACACCCGCTTGCCGGTGATTCGCTCGCGGAAGTCCACCTGGGACGGCTCGACGGACTGCGCGTGCTGATCGTGGAAGACGAGGCCAGCTCGAGGGAGGCGATCGTGGAATTGCTGGCTTCCAGCGGTGCCGAGGTTCGGGCCGCCGGCTCGGCGGCCGAAGCGATCGTCGCGTTCGAAGCGTGGCAGCCCGACGTGCTGGTCTCCGACATCGCGATGCCGGATGAAGACGGCTACTCGCTGATCCGGAAGATCCGGCTGCGCTCCGCTGACCTGGGGGGTGCCGTTCCCGCGCTGGCGCTGACGGCGTACGCCAAGATCGAAGACCGCGTCACGATCCTGGGCTCGGGATTCCAGATGTACCTTTCAAAGCCCGCGAATCCCAACGAGCTGATCGCGGTCGTGGGAAGTCTGGCGAAACGCCGAAACGGCACGGACGGGACGGCTTCGTAGAGACGGGGCTGGTGGCCGGGGGCACGCCACGCGGCGCCCCTCCCACGGCGGCCCGTCGCGAAGCGAGGCGGGTGCCGGAGTGCGCGCCGGGAACGATCGCCTTCGTGCTTGAAGATCCGGCCGCCATTTGAACTTCCTTCCTGCCCGCGCGCGCCGGCGCCCCGGCCGCCACAGATTGTTGCCGCGGACCCACATCGCACCGTCCCAACGATCTAGAACGACGCAAGGCGCTTTTCGACCGCTGGCACCATTCGTGCGCTTTGAATGGCACGAAAGAGCGCGAAGGCGCAGTCGGCCGGGACGCTTCGAACACCTTCCATCAGGCGCAAGCCACGCACTGGTGAAAGTCCATGATGGACCTAAAGGAGTCTCACATATGAGCCACACCAGTCGCCGTACACACGCGTCAGCGCGGGCCGCGGGAGTCATCATGCTCGCCGCCCTCGCGATCTCGAGCCCGGGGATCGCGCACGCGGTCGAGATCATTCCTTCGCTCGGCATCACCAAGTCCACCGACACGAACGCCGGCGATGCGAAGGCATTCGGCGGGATCGCGATTCGCGCCGCGTTGCTTCCATTTCTCAAGGCGGAAGGCGGCATCGGGTATCGGCAGGACTCGTTCGCCAACGACGACGTCAGGGTGCGCCAGTGGCCGATGACGGCTTCACTCTGGTTCTCGCCGCTCCCCATGGTCTACGCCGGCGGCGGTTTCGGCTGGTATCGAACGACGCTCGACTATCGCGATAGCCTGCCGCTCGAGGATTCGACGTCGTTGAAGACCGGCGTTCACCTGGGCGGCGGACTCGAAGTCCCGATCGCGCCGCGCCTCGGTCTCGACCTGAACGGGCGCTACATCTTCATGCAGAAGGGCGACGAAGATGCCCAGTTGCCGACCACTTTCGACCCTGATTTCTGGACCACTTCGCTCGGGCTTGCGATCCATTTCTAGGTGCATGCCCCGTCGAGGGGAGCACGACGTGACCAGGAACGTGACCACGTACCACCAGACCGCAGCCATGCGGTAGGACCGCTTCCGGCCGAACAGCCCCGATGGGGGTTGCGGCCGCGAAGGGATTGTGTCCGGACGCAAGTCCGGAGGAGGTATCCAATGCTGTGGGGAATCGTCGTCCTGCTGATCATCCTCTGGCTGCTCGGATTGATCACGTCGTACACGATGGGCGGACTCGTTCACGTTCTGCTCGTCATCGCCATCATCGTCGTGGTGATCAGGCTCCTACAGGGGCGCAAGGCACTGTGACCAGTGCCGTGATGGAAAGGGACTTCAACATGAAGGTCATGGGGTCCGTCCTCGTGGTCGTCGGGGTCCTTGCGTTGTTGTGCGCGGGTCTAAACGGTGACCTCCGGATGACGATGTTGGACATGGGTTCGTTCCACCCGACCGCTGCGGCGCGGCACAACGTTCCGCTCTCACCCATCGCTGGGGGACTCGTCCTGGTCGGCGGCCTCGGCCTTCTCGTGGTGCCGCGCCGGCAGCAAGACTGAACGAGCCGGCGCCGGGTCGGCGCCGCCTCGCGCGGTTTCACGCGTCGCGGCGCCACCGGCGGGCCCGACATGCTCGAAACAGGCCGGTGGAGGAATGTGCAATGAATACGACGCGAGCGATACAGCTCACGCACGTTCTACTCAGGGTCGTCGCGGGCGTGCTGATCCTTCAGCATGGAGGACAGAAACTGTTCGGATGGCTCGGGGGAGTCGACGGCGCGGGCGCCACGGTGCCGCTGATGTCGCAGATGGGGCTCGCCGGCATCCTCGAGTTCTTCGGCGGCATTGCGATCGTGCTCGGCCTGTTCACCCGGCCCGTCGCGTTCGTTCTCTCCGGGGAACTGGCGGTGGCGTACTTCCAGGCGCACCAGGCGCACGGCGCATGGCCCATTCAGAACCATGGCGAGCTCGCGGTCCTCTACTCGTTCATCTTCCTGTCTCTCGCGGCGCAGGGCGCCGGACGCTGGAGTCTCGACGCCATGCGTCACCGCGGCCTGGGCGCCGCGCCGGATACGATGCTCTCACGAGCTCCCGGGCCAGCGGGATCGTCGGCGTCTCCCCGATCGGCCGTGTGACGTCTTCGCGCGTCATCGAGTACCTGCCGGGCGGCACGTTCAGGCGCTGGAACACCGCGCGGAAGCCGTGCAGGTGGAGCCACACCCCCGGACTGCAGCGCGGGCCCGCGGAGTCGATGTCCCTGAACGCCGAGCGCGCTGCATCGCAAAGGGCGGCGGTGGCTTCAACGCTGTTGCCGAGCGAGGCGAACGCCATCGCGTAGAGTCGGTCCTGGTAGCGGGCCACCAGCGCATCGAACGCCGCAAAGTCCCCGCTCCGCGTACGCGACACGAGCGCCTCGTCGTCGAAGATGCTGTAGGCGCGGGTGCGCACCGTGCTCCACAGGCCGGCGAGCCAGCCCTCCTGGGTCCTGATCAGGCTCCAGAGGTGACCGTCCACTTGAACCGCCATGATTCGCCTCCCTCTTTGTCGTCCGCGTCGACCCCACGAATGAAGGGGGATTGCGGATGGGGGAGGGCAGGATCCATGCCACCAGTAAGTGCTTGTCCGGCCATGCGGGGGGGTTCAGCAGCGCGAGCTTCGCTTGAAAAAACGTCCTCGTTTTGAAAATCCCGGCGCACCAGACCACAGGTCGTGCGCGATTCGCTTTCGCCGAATCCTGGACGGTCGCCGGTTCAAACGATCGGAAGGAATTACAAGCGGCCCCATGTGATGCGCTGTCGCGTCGCGCCGTTGCGTCGCGCCAAACCCATGCGGCCAAAGGTCACTCCATTCTTTCGTGGGCGCCGCGACGCGGCACGGGGATTGCGGCCCTTAGAGGACTCCAGGCCTGGACTGGAGTCCTGGCCCACTCGAATCGGAGGATTCCGATAATGCGCATTCGTATGTGGCTTCCGTTGATCGTCCTCGCTGCGTCACTGGTTTCAGGCGCCGCAGCGGCGTCGGACTTTCAGGAAAAACCTATCAATGTGGTTCCGTTCGGCGGTTGGACATTCTTCGACAGGGAACTCAAAGCGGTGACCGGGCTGAACCTGGACGACGATCTCTACCTGGGCGGCCGCATCGGTGTGCGATTGCTGTCTCCAGTCTGGCTCGACCTCGCGGGCGGGTACACACCCACCAAGGCGGGTGACGTCGATGCAACGTGGACGCACCTGTCGGCCAACCTGCTTCTCGTTTCCTCCAGGCCCATGGCGGTCAGCCCGTTCATTTCGCTGGGCGGAGGCATCTCCAAGTTCGTCCCCCGATGGAGCCCGGATGAGACGGACGGCACGTTCGAGGCCGCGGCCGGCGTGAAAGTGAAGATCACGAACTCGCTCGGACTGCGGCTCGAAGCACGCAACGTGTTGCTCGTTCCCAAAGAGCACTACGACAAGTCTCACATCGACAACATCGTCGCCGGCGCCGGGCTGGTGTTCGCATTCGGCGGCAGGGAGGCGGATGCTGATGGCGACGGTGTGCCCGACAGAGTGGACAAGTGCCCCGGCACGATGAGCGGGTGCACGGTGGACGCCAATGGCTGCCCGATCGATTCGGACGGTGACGGCATCTGTGACGCGTTGGATCAGTGTCCCAAGACCCCGCGCGGCGCGACCGTCGACGCGAAGGGCTGCCCGATCGACAGTGACGGCGATCACGTGTGGGACGGCCTCGACCAGTGCCCCGATACGCATAGCGGTTGCACCGTGGATGCGGCCGGTTGTCCGATCGACTCGGATGGCGACGGTGTGTGCGACGGCCTGGATACCTGCCCGAACACTCCGCGGGGCTGCACCGTGGATGCAAAGGGCTGCCTGGGCGACTCGGACGGCGATGGCGTGTGCGACGGGCTCGACAAGTGCCCGAATACGCCGTCGGGCACCAAGGTGGATTCGGACGGCTGCCCGCCCAGTGAAGTCCGCATGCGCGAGACCGAGCTGCTCGACACCGGCATGATCCGGCTGCACGACGTGAACTTCGAGACCGCGAAGGCCGACATCCGGCCCGAGTCGCGCAAGGCACTCGATGTCGTGGGCGAGGTGCTGAGCAAGTGGCCGCAGCTCAAGATCGAGGTCGGTGGTCACTGCGATTCTCGCGGCAGCGACGCGTATAACCTCACGCTCAGCCGTCAGCGAGTGGCTTCGGTGCGCACTTACCTGCTCCAGCACTTCCCGAAGCTCGAGGCCGCGCAGCTCACGGCCAAGGGCTACGGCGAATCACTACCGCTGGTGCCGAATACCAGCCCGGAAAACATGGCCCAGAACCGCCGGGTCGAGTTCACGGTGCTCAACAAAGCGGTTCTCAAGCAGCTCAAGCCATGAACCACACGCCGGCGGATGGCGTGGCGGTAGCGCCCGTGGAGCGCACCGTGACCATCCGCCGGTTGCAACAGCAGCGAACCAGCACGATCCCGGGTTTCAGCGCGGCGGCCCCGTCCCGGCGGGAGTCGCGCGGGGACCGTCTTGACTCGAACAGCAAATATGGAGACAGACCATGGCACAGCAAGGCAGCGGCGGAAGCTCGGTGAACGTGGTGGCCATCGTGGCCGTCCTCGTTCTGGTCGGATTGGCGGCCTGGTTCTTCATGGGACGGTCCCGTCAGACCGCGACAGCTCCAGCGAAGAGCGAACAGAGTTCGGACGTTCATGTGAAAGTCGACCTGCCCGACACGGTGACGATCTCGCCCTGATCGTGAACTTCCGCCACCTCTGGAGTTCGACGGTCGGTCGGCTCGTTCCGTGCTGCGTTCTCATGGCGCTTGGCACAGGGATGCTCACCGGGGCGGGGTGTGCCCGCGCAGCGCCGGTGGACATCGCCGCGCCCATGAGGAGTCTGGTTCAGTCCGGCAGCCATCCCGACCTGCACTGGCCCGCGTTTCCCGGCTTTCGTTTGGAGGTGGAACGGCTCTACGAACGTGCCGATTGGAACGCGCTCTGGTTGCGTGGCACCCGTCCCACGGAGGCTGCCAGCGCGCTGATCGCGCGTCTGGCCGCCGCCGACAGTCTCGGTCTGGACCCTGCCGACTACGACGCGGCGTGGCTCGAGAGCGAGTCCCGTACGCTTCTCGGACCGGATCGACCACAGGCCGATGCGCTGGCGCGGTTCGATGTGGGGCTTTCGGTGGCCGCCGTGCGGTTCGTCTCCGCGCTCCATCGCGGGCGCGTGAGCCCGATCGTGGTGCATGCCCAGCTCTTCATCCCGCGCTCCTTCCTGGCGGTGGAGATGGCGGTCGATTCGCTTCGCGATGCCGGGCGGCAGCGGTCGATCCTGGAGCGCGTGCAGCCACGCCTGCATCACTACCAGTTGCTCAAGAACGGTCTCGCCCGCTATCGGGTCCTGGCGCGTGACACGAGTCTCGTGCCGCTGCCCGCGCTGCCGCGTGTGGTCAAGCCCGGCATGCCGTTTCGGGCGGGTTCACGCCTTCGCCGCCTGCTCGAGGCGACGGGAGATCTCGATCAGGCAGAGGTCAGTGACCCGGCAGTGGAAACGCTCTACACCGCGGACCTCGTGGAGGCAGTGAAACGGTTCCAGGTCCGCCAGGGGCTCAAGCCGGACGGTGTGATCGGTCCCGCCACGGCCGCGCAGCTCAATCGTCCCTTCACCGGGCGGGTGCGGCAGATCGTCATGGCGCTGGAACGCTTCCGCTGGCTGCCCCCTTCCTTCGCGGAGCCGCCCATCATCGTCAACATCCCGGGCTTCCGGCTCTATGCGTTTCGCGGGGCAAGCGATGCAGAGGACCAGATGCTGGCCATGGACGTCGTGGTGGGCGGTGCATTCGAAAAGAACACGCCCGTGTTCGCCGCGGACATGAAGTACCTGATCTTTCGTCCCTACTGGGAAGTGCCCGTCAGCATCATGCAGAACGAACTGGGCCCGAAGGCGTTGAATGATCCGGACTATCTCGAGCGCGAACACATGGTAATCGTGAGCGGGGATTCGGAAGGTGCGACCGTGCTGCCCGCGACCCGCAAGAACATCGAGGGGATCGGCACCGATCTCCGTGTCCGCCAGCTCCCGGGACCGGAGAATGCGCTCGGCCTGCTGAAATTCATTCTGCCGAACGCGCACAACGTGTACCTGCATGACACTCCCTCCAAGGGTCTGTTCGCCAGCGAGCGCCGCGACTTCAGCCACGGCTGCATCCGGCTCAGCGACCCGGTCGCGCTCGCCGCGCACGTCTTACGGGACCAGCCCAAGTGGACGGTCGAGCGCATCCGTGCGGCGATGACCGATGGCGACGACAACACGAGAGTCAACCTCACACGGCCCATCCCGGTCTGCATCGTGTACGCCACGGCCTTCGCGCGCGAGGACGGCAACGTGTATTTCTACCCGGACATCTACAGCCTGGACGATGAGCTGGACCATCTGCTTCGCAAGGGCTATCCCTACCCGAAGTGAGCCCGCCCTGCGGCCGCGGCGACGCGATCCTGCGCTGACCGCGCACACTTTGCCCGCGCTGCCGGTTCCCCTGCGCTCTGGATGCTCGTTTGGTGGGGCGCCAGGTCGCTGCCCGGAAGCCTCTTGCAGGGTTTGCGCCGATTTCACCCCTGAGGCATGCGGCTTGCCGTAGGGTGCGGCCGATACCTGAACGAGGGAATCAAGTCCCCCCGTTTCTGGAAGCCCCACCTCTCACCCGGCAGGTTCGCGCTGGCGGCACCTCCGGATCCCAACATCCGCTTCGTTGGGCCAGATGCATCACGGGTCATCGGGCCCGTGAAACTGGATGGGTCGCACGGGTCTGGCATCCACACCCCGCGCGCCAGGAGAGGTTCCTTGGACCATGTTCGCCGAATCGCCGCGCTGGCCTGCGCGTCACTTACGCTGATTGCGGCTTCGCCTTTGACCCCGACCGGCCGGGGCGAATCCGTGAACGGCGCGACGTCCCTGAACGATGATGGCGACTCGCGGGTTCCGCTGCAGGACCTGCTGGGTGCGAGCGGCAATCTGCGCGCCCTGATCGCGCTGCCGGACTCGCTGGCCCGGAGCCGCGACCTCCAGCCTCTTCTCGCCGGGATTCCACTCGAAGGACCCGGGATCCACGCCCTGGGGCTGACCGCCCCGAACGGGGATTCCCTGGTGGTCGTAGCACTGAAGCCTCTCGGACCCCAGAAGGATGCGCGGATCGGGGGTTACTACGTCGGACGCTGGCCTGCGGGCGGCGTCGCGGGACGAGCGGCAGCCTACGCGGCCCCCGCAGGCTTCATTCCGGTGACGCCTGAGAACCAGACCACACGGGTCTCGAAGCACTTTCTCCTGCGTGACTTCCTGACGCACGACCAAGCGCAGGTGTGGCCCAAGGTCCTGGTCCTGCGGGTGCCGCTGGTGGACAAGCTCGAACTCATCAGCGCAGAACTGGAGCGTCGCGGGCTGCCCGCCAGGCTGCACATCATGTCGGGCTTCCGGACGCCGCAGTACAACGCGCAGGGAGTGGGCGCACGGGGCGGCCGCGCCGGCGCAAGCCGTCACATGTACGGCGACGCCGCGGACGTCTTCGTGGACGCGAATGGCGACGGTGTGATGGACGACCTCGACGGTGACGGCAAGGTCACGATCGACGACGCGCGGGTGCTTCTCGACGTCGCCGAGGGAGTCGAGGCCCGCCACGCGGATCTCGTCGGCGGACTCTCGGCCTACCCGGCGAATTCCGCGCACGGGCCGTTCGTCCATGTCGACGCGCGCGGGTTCCGCGCCCGCTGGTGAGCCGCAGGCGCGTCGGTATCGGAACGCTTACAGCCCGCCTCCGTTTGTAGCCCTTTCCATCTCGCCCCGCTCGGGACGACGTCGCGTGCCGGATGCCGCCGGAGTTTACGCGCGACTTCTGCTGGCACAGATCCTGCGCTAACACCTCCGACCCCGGCCTCGCGACGGCGTCCCTGCCCGCGATCGGCCGGTACACGGAGGATCCATGCCACTGATCACCGTCGTCATCACTCTGATCGTCGTCGGGGTGCTGCTCTGGCTCATCAACACGTACATCCCGATGGACTCGAAGATCAAGAGCCTGCTCAACATCGTCGTCGTCATCGGCGTCGTGCTCTGGCTGCTGAGCGCATTCGGCTTGATCGGCAACCTCTCCAATATCCGGATCGGACGGGGCTAGCGCCGACATCCGTGAGATGCCGTGTGCCGGCGACGCGCCCCGTCCCTGGAGACGGTTTCGCTCGGTTTACTTGCGACGGATCCGGGAGTCACCGGTTCAAACGACCGGAAGGAATTACAACCTGCTCGAGGCGATGCCTCGTCGCGCCGCGCGGGCCGCAGGGGCGCTGCGGCCCGCCCATCAAGGAAGGCCCGCTCATGAAACGCATCTTCGGCATTCTGTTGACCCTCGTCCTCGTTCCGTGCGTCACCTCTTCGGCCCGGGCCGGAATGGCCCTCGGCGTCAAGGGTGGCGTGAGCCTGTCGCACGTGAACGCGGATCTGTTCGATACGGACAACCGCACTGGATTCGTGGGCGGTGTGTACGGCACTTTCGACCTCTCGCCGATGTTCGGCGTGCAGCCCGAGCTGCTGTTCGTTCGCAAGGGCGCCAAGCTGTTCAGCACCAACGTGACGATCGGCGGGATCACGTTCGGGACCGTCGGGAGCACGCTCGACGTGGACTACATCGAGATCCCGCTGCTATTCAGGCTTTCGGCGCCCAGCCCCGGCCCGATCGACCTTCGACTGCTGGCCGGTCCCGTGGCGTCCATCAAGATGAACGAACAGATCAGCACCACCGGCCTGATCGGAATCTCGCTCGACTCCGACCAGGTCAAGACCTCGGACTTCGGGCTCGCCGTGGGAGGCGCGGCGGCGATCCAGAACGGCACGATGAAGGTGGTCGCCGAGGGCCGCTATACGTTCGGACTCTCGAACATCTCCGACCTGCCGTTCGGCGGCGAGGTCAAGAACGGCGCGTTCTACGCGATGCTCGGACTGGAGTTCCCGTTCGGCGGGCCGTGACGCCCAGGCGAAGGCGCTCAGGCGCAGCGCCGCGCCAGGAGCTATTTACATCGGCAGCACCGTAAACAGGACCGCAGGCGCCGCCCCGCGCCGCCCCGCGCCGCCTCGCGCCGCCGAGCGCTGGCGCCATGTCTGCCACGGGAGCCAGGTTGCAGCGTATCTGTGACCGTCACATGGAACTGGCTTGCATCGTGCAAGTGTAGGCAGGCGGTGCAGGCAGCACGCGCTCGATGCACGGGGCGGCCCGAGGCCCGGCCCCCACACCGCAAGCGAGCCACGAATCGTCCGACCAGTCAGCGTCTGCTGGCCCGTTGCGAGTTCTGAAACACCTGCACGTCGACGATTCCGATCGAACAACCGATGGTTTCGATCACTTTCGACTTTTCGTCCTTCGCATTGAAGTGCCGCCAGCGCGGCACCTCCGCACCTGTCACTCGAGGAGCAACTCTCATGCGTTATACACGCTTCGTATCCATCGCCGCGCTCGTCGCGGTCACCGTGCTCGCGGGATGCCGCGACGGGAACCAGGCCGCCAGCGACACCGGCGGCAGCGTTGACAACGTGGCTCACATCACGGTTCCCTCCGGCACCCCGATCGACATCACTCTGGGCACCGGCCTCTCTTCCGAGCACGCCAGCGTCGGCGATGCCTGGACGGGTTCGGTCGTCAATAGCATCAACGGGATCCCCGCCGGCAGCACGGTCAGCGGCACGGTCAGCGCAGTCAAGCCCGCGGTGAAGGGCGATCGCGCCATGCTCGATCTGCGGCTGAACTCGATCATGATCAACGGTCACAACTATCCGATGAACGGCGGGATGGAAGCCGTCGTCGCCGGTTCGACCCGGGCCCGCAACCTCGGCGCCATCGCTGGTTCGGCGGCGGGCGGTGCGCTCATCGGCAAGGCCGTGAGCGGAACGGGCAAGGGCGCGCTGATCGGAGGCGTCATCGGTGGCGGCGTAGCCACCGGAGTCGTGGCTGCCTCGGACGGCTATCAGGTGCTGCTCAAGCCAGGCACCCCGCTCACGTTCACGACCAGCGGCGCCGTCGCCGTGCGCTCCTGACGCAGGCACGCGCAGGACGGCACGCAGCGGCGCAAGGCAAACAAGTCATCAGCAGGAAGGAGCGCGTGAAATGAAAATCCTGGCCATTGCACTCATCGTTCTTGGAATCGTCGGACTGGTCTACGGCGGGATTGGCTACAACCGGCAGACGACGATCCTCGATGTAGGCGGGATCAAGGCGACGGCAACGGAACACAAGACCATTCCGATTGCGCCCATCGCCGGAGGGCTCGCGCTAGCCGGAGGAATCGTCCTCCTCATGGGTTCGAGGAAACGCTCCGCCTGATGTGGGACCGCCCGCCGCAGATTCAGACAGGGGTCCGCGCGAACTGTGGCGCCGGCCTGGCGGGCGGGGCCGGCGTGCCGAAACGGACTCTCCATACGCAATCGCCGCTGCAGCTTGCTGCTCACTGGCGACGTCGCAAAGCGTCGCACTTGAAGAGAAGAGACCTCAGATGAAAGCAACGCAACGAACACGTCATATGTGGAGCGCGGCGGCCTGCGCGCTCGCGATGCTGGGGCTCATGGCCGCGCCCTCGCTGGCAGCGACCCCGCCCAGCACCGCCTACCGGTTCTCGTCACACCCCATGATCTCGGGAACGGTGGTCACGGTGAACGATCACCAGATGGTCGTGAACACCGACCAGGGGGAACAGGTCACCCTGGAGCTGGACACGCGCACCATGGCGCCACGGGATCTCGGACCGGGGATGACCATGCGCGCCGAATTCCTGGCGCTCGAAGACTGTCGCTTCTACGCGCGGCGGATCACTCCCATTCGGGGCGACATGTCGACCGAACGTACGCAGGCCTATGCCAACACCCGCGACAGTCGTGAGGTGGTCGCACGCAATGCGACGGCGCCAGGAGGTGACCGTGAGGCCGGCAGCGCGACGCAGGCCGACACGGATGGCCGCGTGAACCTGCCG
>Ga0307417_10000676_pt1 | contig 13768 bp, 10 predicted proteins | sample SalMarWE160210MG_2_FD_202514 | JGI IMG/M metagenome (GOLD analysis project Ga0307417, IMG submission 202514) | Salt marsh sediment microbial communities from the Plum Island Ecosystem LTER, Massachusetts, United States - WE1602-10 | ecosystem: Environmental > Aquatic > Marine > Intertidal zone...
TGTATTGTCAGGGCTGGTTGATCACCATCGGAAAATAGAGCTTGTAAGGCGTCGCCAGGCTTGACCAGGACGAAAGGTCTGACCAGACGGGTCCAGCAGGGCTGCCTCCAACTGAGAGGAGGCCGTTACTCGGCCCGCCTGGGTAGCCGGACAAATCGTCAAGCATGGTCCCCGTGCCCTCATCAAAATGGTACAGAGCGACGGTGCTGGCATCGGGCGAATAGGCCGCCGAAGGCAGCGAGAAGTTGCTGCCATGGCGGAGTGAGTTGGAAACCATCATCTCATCCATCCAGCCGCTAAAAGGCGGGAAGGCGCTCCCAAGGTCGAACTTACCTGCTCCCAGCACGAGGAAGGGATCGGTTGACGAACACGACTGGTCGCCGGATGGCCCGCATGTATGAGCTGGCACACCGGTGTCCGGGTAGGAAATGTCACCGTCGGGGCCGTCAGCCTGAGTATCCAGTTTGCCATCCACGAAAATCCACAGATGGCCGTCGCTGCGGCGTCGTTCGACGGCGATGTGGTGCCACAGCCCGTCATTAACCGGCAGCAGTCCACAAAGTGTGAAGTCGCCGGTTCCAGCCCCGCCGACTCCAAAAGCAATCGTCCCTCCTGCCATCGAGATGCCGAAGTCATTGTCGTTGTCCTTGCGGCTCCGATCCAGCAAGGTGTTGCCGTGGACCCAGTTGTTGTTCGCCCCGCAGGTGATCGCATCGGCGTTGTTCTCTCCGGGGGCGGCTTTCATCCACCACTCGATGGTGAAATCACCGCCGCCGACGTCCACGGGCGGTCCGGGATTATCGTTGGCCGGATCATCGACTCGAATCTTCACCCGGTCAATGTCGCCCGTGCCGTTCCCGTAGAAGCGAAGTGAGTGGTCAGTGAGTGGGTAGTAGGTGTCATAGTCATTGAGCACGCTGGCGTACGGATTGAGCGTGACGCCATCTCGCGCGATATAGCCCGAGGTGTAGGCCGTCGAGCCCACGTGGACTGTCCAACCTGTGAGCTTCACCCCTTCCAGGCTGATGTAGGCTCCGTTGTACTTCAGGCTGAAGTGGACGTGGGGTCCGGTGGCGTAACCACCGGCACAGGTCTGGCAAGCGATGGAACCCATCAGCCAGTTTCTCTGCACCGAGCTGCCGGTAAATGTGTTGCGCAGGTGGTAGTAGCTGGTGGTCCAGCCTCCACCGTGGGTGATCTCAATCCAGCAGCTGTAGTTGGATGGATGGTACGCGGAGCCGCCGGCAGCGGCCACGGCGTAGTAGAAGGGCGGCGCAGCGCAGGTTCCGCCCCTCAGAAAGAAATCCATGGAAGAGAAGGGAGGCGTGCTGTCCCCATTCCAGCTGTGGGGTCCGCCGAAGGTCCACGTCGCCCCCAGCGGGAAGGGAAACTGGAGCAGGCTGTCAGGTGGAGACGAGACGGGATCGATGTCATTCGACAGGCTGGTGGGATCGGCGCTGGGAAACATCGACACGAAAGTCTGGATGAAGCTCCCCTGGCCCCCAGATGACATCTGCATTTGCCAGGTGTCCAAATCGCTCGAGGCACCCAGGACGGAGCCGACGGCAAACGTTCCGGAAGAAAGCAGCGGGTCGAGTTGCGCCGTCGAGCCGTCTGCCAGGGGGACCAAGGGCTCTTCCGAGGCATTGATGGAATCCGTAGGACGGCGAGACCCAAAGGTGTAGAGGTGCTCGTAGAATGCCTTGGCCAGCTGCAACGACGTGGTCTGGATGGTCGATCGGACTTCGTCAGCGGTCATGGACGGCGGGGGCCCGTCAACCAGGTGATGCTGCATCTGCAGGACGGTCAGCAGGACCTGCGGGTTGACGCTCGTGTAGTCTGCCCACAGGGCGATGTCGTCCACATAATCGGTGAGCGGCGACCCCCTCTCGTTCAGGAAACCCGCCAGATCGAACCGATCCACGTTCGGGCCCCAGACAAACTGGCCGTCCGAGATGACGGTTCCAAGCAGGCCAGCCTGGGCGAGCCGCGAGGCCAGGGCGGATCCGCTCGTCGCCGAAGGATCGAGCCAGGCAAAGAGGGAGTCGGGAAACCAGCCGGCGTAAGAGAATGCGCCCCGGCCGGATGCTGCCATGGAGAGCCTCGGAAGGGCGGGCTGGGACAGACCGCTGTGTAAGGACGCACCCGCCCCCATGGCGATCTCTGAGTTTTCGCTCGGAACCTGGGCCAGGGGAATGAGCCCGGTTGAGCCGAGACCCGACGGGCCACCCAGCGGGATATCAGCCAAAGGCGTGGTAGGAGAGGGGCCAAGCAAAGCCAATCCTGCCAGCGCGGCGCCGAGGATCAGTCCATGGAGCGGACGCGGTCGTGCTCCCCAAGTCCTTGGGGTGGGACGCCTTTGGGCGGAGGCGAGAGAGAGCGCATTGGGAGAGGCCGTCGCCATCGGCGTCGGCCCATTCTTTATCGTCATGACGGTCTGCTTGGTGCCATATTCATGCCAGCCGGGCTACAATCTGGCCGCAGTCTCCCCGGATATCGCCCGATGGATCCAATACGAATACGGTTCTGCCTGACGTCACGATCAAACGACCGGCGGGTTTGCCGGGGGAGGGCGGTTTGACCAAGGTGTCCTCGCCCCCGGATGAGATCACAGAACAGCCGAGATGCCTCAAGGCGTCCCACCGGGAGTTGGGGTAGATGGCGCTCCCGGGGTTGGCGTGCCCTGCCATTGGATCGAACTTGCGCCGCCTGAGCTCGGCGAGGGTTGATCGCTGATAACCAAGGGGATGAAGAGTTTGTGAATTCCCGGCGAAGGGAGCGTGGGGGTCGGCGTGGGAGGCGGCACATACCAGGGACTGTCGTAGGTCCACTCTGGGCCGTTGACCGAACCGCCATACTCGCGCTGGCCGTCGCTGGGACCCCCAGAAGCGCCAGACGAGTCGTGGATCGGATCGCCATAGCCCTGGCCGAAGTGGTACAGGCCCACGGTTGAGCCGTCGGTCGAGAAGCGGCTGCTGGGCGTTGGGTAGGCGCCAGCGTAGCGCAGACCGGTCGATATCCTGATCTCCGTGATCCAACCGCGGAAAGAGGGATACAGATTGCTATCGGTGTCGAACTTCTCGGCGCCGACCACCAGATAGGGATCGCGCGAAACCGCCGGTGTTCGATCGTCCCGGTAGCTGAGGTCTCCGGTCGGGCCGGCGGCCTGGTTATCGAGCGCACCGTCAACGTAGATCTGCAACTGACCGTCGCTCGCCCGGTGTTGCACGACGAGGTGGTGCCAGCTGCCGTTGGCCACGTTGGACGATCCGCACAGAGTAACACCGGTTGACCCGTTGTTCACACCGAACGCGATACGCCCGTTCATCAGCGAAATGCCGTACTTGCCATAATCTCCGGGTCCGTTAATGTCCCTATCGAAGAAGGTATTGCCGCCCAGCCAGGCGCCGTCGCCGGCGCTGCAAACGGTCGTACCGTTCTCGCCCGGGGTGGCTTTCATCCACCACTCAATGGTGAAATCTCCGCCAACATCGATCGGGCGGGCAGGGTTGTCGAGTTTGATTCTCACCCGGTCGAGATTGCCGTATCCGTTGCCCTCAAAGCGCAGCGAGTAGCCGCCGGGGGGATCCCACACCGGTGTGAGGACGATTCCTCCGTTGTTGGTATAGAAAAAGGCCAGGATTTCGTCCCACGTGTAGCGGTTCCCTGCGAGAGTGTTGGACTCGACCTGACCCATGCAGGCACCCACCAATTCCGATGGGCACTGGGAGGCCTGGGCCCTGTAAAAGGCCCGCACCAGGGTTTGCGTCGATACCCACGTCATGCGCCAATTCCAAGTGAAGTCCACCGCCTCGTTGGTGCTTTGGTATTCGACGGCGGGGAGGTAAACCTGATCGCAGGTGCTGTCGTAGACATCGGCGTCCGGCCACTTGCCGCCGGCGGCGATGTATGACCAGGCGTACATCTTGACCGCCATAGCGCCGGCGCGCAGCGACTCGCCGATCCAATAGTTTGGCCACTCAGCCGGCAAGACGTGCTTGGCGTAGTCCTTGAAGTCGAGCGTTTCCACCGTGTAGGGCCGGCCCGGATCACAGTAGGCGTAGCCGGTGACGCGCACCCGGATGGTCGCCGGGAGCGGCGCGTTGGTCTGGTCCTCGGCAGGCGGGGACAGGTCGAGCGGGCTGGCGATTTCGGGCCCAAGAGCAGCGCGATTTGCCTCCAGAACCTGCGGGTCGGGAATCTGAATGGTGACCGGTGACGGCTTCAGTTCGGCTTTCAAGATAAGCGTGTCGCCGGCGAGCAGCCGCGCGCCGTGAAGAGTCCAGTCACCGTAGCCCAAGGTGGAAATGGTGAAGGTGGTGGTCGTGACGAGCTTGGAGACAGGGATGTTTGAGATGGCAAACCGGCCATTGGTGTCTGACGTGGTGGAAACGCCGATGCTGGCGGTGGAGATGTGGGCGCCGGCCACGGGGGCACCGCTGGCCGCATCCACGACCGTGCCCCGAAGGTTGGCGACCATCGCCGCCTGGGTCGACCATGCGCCTTCACCGGTGCCGGTCAGAATCAAGCCGGCGGAGAGAAGGATAACGCCGAGCGCCAGGCAGCTGCGGAGAATCCGCGCCCGTGAACCCCCTGCTCGTTGTCGAACGCCCAGTGGGCGTGCCTTGTGCATCATTGGTTACAATCCACTCCAGCGTTCCGGTAGGGGTGCTCCATCTGCGCAGACACCATCATCTGGAAAATGACCAAACTGTCAAGGGTCCGTCTGTCACATTACGCGACTGCCCGGTGACTCAGTGCAAGGGCAGTGCCGCCGGGATGTGCAAAATTGACGCTCGGTTTGGCCTGTGGTATAGTGCCCGGACAACTGATCGACCCCTTATCCAGAGAGGCGGAGGGACCGGCCCTGCGAAGCCTCGGCAACCTATCAGGATGCCCAACTGATGTGGTGCCAATTCCGGCAGAAGGAAAGAATCTGGAAGATGAGCGGGAGGCGCAAGCCATCAAGGTGCCCCTTCTCGCTTCGAAGGGGTATTTCGCTTAACTTTAAGGAGTTGCGAACATGTCCACAACCTTTATGGCTTCGCCCAAGTACTTCTTCACGTCCGAGTCCGTCACCGAGGGTCATCCGGATAAGCTTTGCGACCAGGTCTCCGATGCCGTGCTCGACGCCTGTCTCGAGCAGGACCCTAAATCACGCGTCGCCCTCGAAACCGCCGCCAAGACCGGGTTTGTCGTCCTGCTAGGGGAAATCACAACCACGGCCCACGTAAATTACGATGAGGTCGTGCGCAGAGTCATCACCGACATAGGTTTCAAGGACAGCCGTACAGGTTTTGACGGCAACACCTGCGGTGTGTTGACGGCGATCGCCAAGCAGAGCGGCGATATTGCTCAGGGTGTAGACAACGCGCTGGAAGCGCGGCAGGGCGGCATGTCGGATGCCGAGATCGAGAACATCGGCGCCGGCGATCAGGGCATGATGTTTGGCTTTGCTTGCAACGAGACGCCGACCCTCATGCCCATGCCCATCTATCTCGCCCACAAGCTGACCCGCCGCCTGGCGACCGTCCGAAGAGAAGGCCTACTGGATTGGGTCCGGCCCGATGGAAAGTCCCAGGTCACGGTCGAATACCGGTACGGCAAACCCCACCGGATTGCCACAGTTCTGGTCAGCACCCAGCATAGTCCCGATGTGGACGAGGCCGACATCCGCCAGGGGGTGATTGAGCACGTCATCCGGCCAGAGCTTCCCGAAGAGCTGGTCGACGACGACCTGGAGATCTACGTCAACCCGACTGGACGCTTCGTGGTCGGCGGGCCCCTGGGCGATGCTGGCCTGACCGGTCGCAAGATCATCGTCGATACCTATGGCGGGATGGGCCGGCACGGGGGTGGGTGCTTCAGCGGCAAGGATCCCACCAAGGTCGACCGCTCCGGTGCCTATGCAGCACGCTGGGTGGCCAAGCACATCGTGGCCGCCGGGTTGGCTGAGCGCTGTGAGATTCAGGTGGCCTACGCCATCGGGGTTGCTCGTCCCCTGTCGATCAATGTCGAGACCTTCGGCACCGGCGAGCTTCCGGACGAAGAGATTTCGGGCCTGATTGATGAACACTTCGATCTCCGTCCGGGGGCCATCATCCGCGATCTGGATCTGCGCCGCCCGATCTACCGCCAGACGGCAGCTTACGGCCACTTTGGTCGCGACGACCTTGACCTGCCATGGGAGAACCTCGACCGGCTGGCCGCGCTTCAAGCAAGTATCGGTGCCATCAGGTCGACCGCCTGATTCTGCCGGAGCCTTGGGCGTTGGGCGGGCGGTGCAGCAATCTGCGCCGCCCGCTTTGTTGTCCCGCCGGCCGAATTAACGCTCGGCCAATATTGTGAAGGCTTTCACAAACTGCTGGCTGGAGCGGAGGGCACTCTTCTATAATCTAGTGAAGCTTACGCCTTCTGTCCAAATGGAAAATCGGCGGGCGGCGACCAATATGTCGTACTTGAATAGGGATGCCACGCCTGGGAGCCATCTGCGGACATGCGCGATGCCGCCCCGGCGAGCCATGGTTGGATACCTATATGCCCCGTTGGCCGAGGATCCAGGACCGGGCGCACATGGGCACCTCGACCGGCGACGGGCAAAGGGAAGCGCGGCTTGAAAATCCTCGCCTTGAGCGACACTATCGTTCCTTTCATCTACGACAGCGGGATCAAGCGCCATTTTCCAGACGTGGATATGGTGGTGAGTTGCGGTGATCTCCCGGCCAAGTACTTGGAATTTGTCCTGACGGCGTTGAATGTGCCATTGGTGTACGTCCCGGGTAATCATGATCCGGACAACCTTAACGTCCCCGGCGGACGTGCTCTCGACGGTGTGTGGCGGTCCGTCGCCGGGTTGCGTTGCTTGGGTCTGGGCGGGAGCCAGCGCTATAAAATCTCTGGTCGGCATCAGTACACCGAGGCGGAGATGACCTGGCGTACGATCTACGCCTATCCGCGGGCGTTGGTTGGGCGCGTGCTCCATGGATACGGATTGGACCTGATGGTCACCCACTCGCCCCCGCTGGGTATCCACGATGGCGATGACCTGGCGCACGTCGGATTCGGCGTGTTTCGACACTTCATGCGCTGGGGAAGGCCGCGTTACCTGCTGCATGGCCACCAACACGTTCACCGGAACCTGGAGGCCACTGAAACCAAGTATCATGGGACCATGATCGTCAACGTCTATCCCTACCGAGTGGTGGATATCCCCGCTGCCACCGGCAGTTCGCAAATCGGCGCAGACCATCCAAATGGCTGAGATCGGGCGGGATCTGCGCACGGAAGCGGCGGGTTGGTCCTGGCCCTTCTCACGAGCCGATCTCACAGCAGGCTTACGGCGCTATCTTGGAGACTACAGCCTCAAGATCATCGCCCTTGAGCCGAGCACGCTTAGCCACCGCCGCCCCGCCATCGGCCGGATCACCGGCCTGGAAGCCAGTTATGCTGGCAACCAACTCGAAGGCAGTCTCAAGCTGGTGGTCAAAGAACCGCGCGGCACAACCCGTACCGGGTTGGCGGGGGCAGGCCGCCGTGAAGTGGGGTTCTATTCCTCCCTGGCCTCGCAGATTCCGATGCCAACGCCTGGGCTGGTCGCCTTTTCGAAGGAAGGCGATTGGATCATTCTCGAATACTTGGAAAGCGTTCGCGAGCCGCCCACCTGGACTCGCCAAGACTACGATCAGGCGATCGAAGCACTGGTAGGCCTGCATGATCGCTTCTGGGCATTGACCGAGGACTTGGGCGCCTTTTTCTGGCTGAGCGACCCGTTGGCCGCCGACTTCGATGTGCATGTGGCTGCCGCCGACAAGGCGATCAAAGTCATGATCGAGGTCGGCCGTCCCGGACCCCTGGCTGGATCCCCCGAGCATGTCGCCCTCCTTACCGGCCTAGCGCGCCAGGCTGCGCGCGTGGTTGGCCCACTCCGTTCGCAGCCAGGCACCTTGCTCCACGGAGACTACTGGCCCGGCAACATCGCCACCCTGTCGGAGAATGTCCAGGCCGTGTACGACTGGCAGCTGGCCGGAGTTGGCCCGGCGGTGATGGATCTCTTGGTCTTTATCAACAAGACGGATTGGTGGTTTGGCCCACTGGGCGATGAGCGGAAGCGTCTCATCCAGCACTATCGAACCACATTGGACCAGCGGTGTGGCGTGGCCTGGGACGATGATGAGTGGGACATGCTTTGGGACCATGCCTTGATGTGGCGATTTCTGCAGGAATGGCTCGACATTCTGGCGGCGACACCCGAAGCCCTGCTCACCACGCGCGCCGTTCAACTGGATCAGATTTGGCTCGAGCCGCTCAAGGCGGCGGTGAGCCGCAGATTGGGAGGGGCGCCTTGACCGGCATTGCAGTAGCCACCATCTTCGGTTCCGCTGTGGCCCATCCCGGCGAGCCCGCTTACCAAGCCGCACAGGCACTTGGGAGCTCCCTGGCGACGATGGGCTGGTCTGTGGCGACCGGCGGCTATGGCGGCACGATGGAGGCCGTCAGCCGAGGTGCCAGGCAGGCCGGAGGGCATACCTTGGGTGTAACCTGCGATCAGATCGAGGCCTGGCGGGGAGTCGTTCCCAACACCTGGATCTCTGAAGAGATCCGCTGTCACAGCCTCCGCGAGCGGATGTACGAACTGATCCAGCGCGGCAGGGTGCTGATGGCTCTGCCTGGCGGGATAGGCACGCTGTCCGAAGTGGCGCTCAGCTGGTCCCTGATCCAGACGATGGAAATCGGACCACGTCCCCTGATCCTGATCGGAGCGGGCTGGCGCACGACCTTCGGCACCTTCCTCGACATGGCCGGCGCCTACGTGTCGGAGGCAGACGGTCGACTCCTGACCTTTGCCGAGGATTGGCATGCAGCCTCCGAATGGATCGCGGCCTCCAGATTTCCAGATGAGTGAACCACGGGGTGGCGTATATGCCTGCGGTTGACCCCATGCGGCTGGCGCGTGAACTGGAATCCTTGGCCGGCCTCGTCCAAGATTCCGCGGAAACGACCCGCGCCTGCCTGAATTTGCTAGACTTCTACGCCGATCGCACCCGTCGTCCAACGCTGGCTACCACTGCGGATCTGGAACCCAAGTTCGGAGTGCCGGCTCCGGTGATGCGCCAACTCTCCCACCGTGTCGCTCAGGCGGCCCATGATCTCCCCGATGCCGGGGATCTTCTGGCGGATGCATTATGGGAGTCCGGGTATCGCGAGACAAGGTTGACGGCAGCTGCAATCTTCGAGGCGCGGGTCGACGATGGTGTGCCCAGCTGGGTCGAAGAACATGCCATCTCGTGCAGCGACGCCGTGGTCCTGAACGCCCTGGGCGGACAGAGCCTGCGGTCGTGGAGGGCGGCCGAGCCCGATGTGTTCCTGACACGCGTCTGGTCCTGGATGGATTCATCCCGCGCCCACTTGCCGACGGTGGCTCTGATTGCCTTGAGCGCAGCCATCAGCCGCCCCGAATTCACCCTCGAGCCGGAGCTCTTCCAGGGTCTTGAGAGGCGACTCGACCAGCTGGCGGCGCATCCTCGTGGTGCCCTCAGGGATCTTGTGAGCCATCTGGCATTGCGGTCCCCGGCGGAAACGGCTCAGATGCTCAAGGACCAGATGGTCCACGGCGCCAAGCAGCGGGAGGTATTCGCGGTGGTCAGATCGGCTCTGCCGGACTTCCCACCTCGACATCGCAAGGTACTGGAAGCCGCCCTGTCCGCGGATGGACCGGCCTGATATAATAGGACCAGCGTGAATGACTAGACCGGGGCCCGGCCTTCCGACTGGGCCCTTGGTGACCTGCGAGGAGCAGTAAGTCATGTCTTTGACCAAAGAAGAGAAAGAATCCATCATCGGCGAGTATCATCGCCACGACTCGGACACTGGGTCTCCCCAGGTCCAAGTGGCCATTCTCACTCGTAGGATTCAACAATTGACCGATCATTTGAGGACCCATAAGCATGACGAGTCCTCCCGGCGGGGTCTGCTCAAGCTTGTTGGACAACGGCGACGGCATCTGGCTTACCTGAAGAAGGAAGACGCGGCCGCCTACCTCGAAATCACCGAGCGGCTGGGAATTCGCCGCAAGTAAGCCGGCCCCAACACCTCTCCGCAGGGGGCTGAGGTCGTCGGTGAATCGGCCAGCAAACCAGCGCTGGCCGGGCTTTCCACGTATAATGGATGTGTTTTAAAAGGCAAAGGTGCCCAGACCTTCGGAAAGGTTGGGTATTGGAGCGTGTTCGTCAGCTCTTGGGTTGACGGCCGGGCTCCAGTCCCTGACCCTTCGGGCCTGAGGCGCGGAGGGTTTTTCTATGTTAGGTGAACGACAGTACGAGGTCGAGATCGATGGCAAGACCATCACGATCGAGACCGGAGGCTTTGCGGGGCAGGCCGGCGGTGCCGTCACCGTCCGCCAGGGCGACAGCGTCCTCCTGGCCACGGCCACCATGTCCCACACGCCGCGGGAGGGAATCGATTTCTTCCCTCTGACCGTGGACTACGAAGAACGGATGTACGCTGGCGGCAAGATCCCCGGCTCGTTCTTCCGCAGGGAGGGACGGCCCTCGGAAGGGGCCATCCTGACCGCCCGGTTGACCGACCGCCCAATCCGTCCCTTGTTCCCCAACGACATGCGCAACGACGTGCAGGTGATCCTGTACGCCATCTCGTCCGATGCCGAGACACAGATCGATGTGCTCGGCATCGTAGGCGCTTCGGCCGCGTTGACGATCTCGAACATACCCTTTGGCGGGCCGGTCGCCGCCTTGAGGGTAGCCATCGAAGACGGTGAATTCGTCTTCAATCCGACCTACCAGCAGACCGAAGTTTCATCTCTGGACCTGCGAGTTGCGGGCACGGCGGATGCGATCTTGATGGTCGAGGCTGGCGCCAGCGAGGTTGACGAAGACACGATGGTGAAAGCTATCGAGGCGGCGCACGAGACGATGCAGGCGCTGATTGAGCTGCAAAACAAGATGCGGGCAGATGTCGGCAAAGAGAAATCCGAATACCCGCCGTTTGGATTGCAGGAGGGTGTGACCGAAGCCGTGCAATCCCAACTCGGCGGCCGTTTGGCTGAAATTCTGTCGCAGCCGCGCCAGCAGACCGAGCTCTACGACGCGATCGATGCCTTGAAACTCGATCTGGTGGCGTCTTTCACCGGGGACGACGCCGAAACGGCTTTCGAGTCCCGCGATGTCAAGAACGCGTTCGAGGACATCTATAAGGAGCAGGTGCGTGAGAAGATCCTGAGCGGCGACAAACGCCTTGATGGGCGGGGCTCTTCCGAGATCCGTCCACTCAGCGCCAAGGTCGACCTCAGCCCGCGTGCCCACGGCTCGGGGTTGTTCACCCGCGGTGCCACCCAGGTACTCACGCTGGCCACGCTGGGGACTCCCCGCGAGCGGCAGGAGCTCGATAACCTCAGTCCGAATGACGAGAAACGCTACATTCACCACTACAACTTCCCGCCATTCTCGACCGGCGAGACGCGTTTCCTTCGCGGCACTTCCCGGCGGGAAATCGGTCACGGCGCCCTGGCTGAACGGGCTCTGATCCCCGTGCTGCCGCCGCCGGAGGAGTTCCCGTACACCATGCGCCTCGTATCCGAGGTGCTCTCTTCGAACGGCTCCACCTCGATGGCCTCGGTGTGCGGCTCGACGTTGGCACTATTGGACACAGGCGTACCCATCCGCGAGCCCGTCGCCGGGATCGCCATGGGTCTGGTCAAAGAAGGCGAACGCTACACCATCCTGACCGATATCCAGGGAATAGAAGATCACCTGGGCGACATGGACTTCAAGGTCGCCGGCACACGCCAGGGCATCACGGCCCTGCAGATGGACATCAAGATCAAGGGGATCACCCCCGAAATCATGTCCAAGGCCCTGGCACAGGCGAAAGATGCCAGACTGACCATCCTCAAGACCATTGAGGACACCATTTCCGGACCACGAGCCGAGCTTAAGGCCCATGCGCCGCGCATGACCGTGCTGCACATCGACCCCGACAAGATCGGCGCCATCATCGGCCCGGGCGGCAAGACCATCCGCAGTATCCAGGACAGCACCGGCACGCGAGTTGATATTGAGGATGACGGGACGGTCTACATCGCATCGCCCGATGGCCCCGGGGCCGATCTCGCCCGTGAGATGATCGATCGACTGACCGAAGAAGCCGAGTTGGGTCACATCTATACCGGGCGTGTCGTCCGGACCACCGACTTCGGTGCGTTTGTCGAGATCCTGCCCAATGTGGACGGCCTGGTCCACATCTCACAGCTGGACTCCGAGCACATCGACAAGGTTGAAGACGTCGCCAAGGTCGGTGACGAAATCACAGTGATGGTGACGAACATCGACCCCGATGGCAAGATCCGCCTCTCCCGACAGGCCGTGATGGAAGGCTGGACCCCGGAAGAAGCCCGGGAAAAGGACTCCGGTGCCAAGCGTTCCAAGGGCCGCACCGGTGGAGGGGGACATGGCAGGGGCGGCAACGATCGAAACCGCCCTCGCCGCTAGGGCAAGAGCCTGACCTGAAATCCCCGCCACAAGCGGGGATTTTTCTTACGCCGTGCGGCCGTCTCCTCGGAATTTGCCGCCTGCTGGCGCTGGGTTAGAATGGGCCCATGAGTGAACTCCAGGCGAAACCTCGTTGGTCTGCAGCCACAAAGGTGGTGGTTTCGGTCGGCCTGCTCGGGCTGGCTGTCTACCTGCTGGTGCAGTTCAGTGAGGTCATCCCGCCCTTCATCCTGGCGATCATCCTGGCCTTTGTCCTCTCTCCGATCGTCAATCGAATGCAGGCCCGGCTCCGGATGGCCCGAGGGCTGGTCACCGGCATCGTCTACTTGCTCTTGCTGGCCATCCTGGGTCTGCTGGTGGCGCTCCTCATTCCGGTGCTCGCCAGCCAGGTCCGATTGCTCAATCTTGATCTTCAGGACATCCTGCACAGCATCGAGCTCGTGTTTGGCAAGAGCATCGTAGTCGCCGGCTATGCCATCGATGTCGGCCGCACCATAGACCAGGTTCTGGCCGGGTTGCAGACCCTGTTGGAGCCGATCTTCGGGCAAACCCTTGGGATCGTGGTCGAGGCGATCACATCGGTGGTTTGGGTGGTCTTCATTGTGGTGATCTCGTTCTATCTGATCAAGGACGGACATCAGCTTGGGGCTTGGATCGAGCGTCAGGTACCTCCCGGTTACCAGGTGGATTACCGCCGCCTGAGGCAGGAGATCTACGCCATCTGGCGAGACTTCTTCCGCGGGCAGCTGGTTCTCGCCCTGGTGGCCACTCTTATCTTCTCGGTGGTGGGTCTGATCATCGGATTGCCGTTTTCGTTGGCGATGGCCGTCCTGGCCGGCTTGCTCGAATTCATTCCCAGTCTGGGCCATGCCATCTGGCTGGTGGTCGCCGTGGTGCTTACCCTGTTCCAGGGTTCGACTTGGATTCCGGTGCCAAATCTGATCTTTGCCTTGATCGTGGTGGGCTTGCATCTGGTGTATCAGCAGGTCGATCTCAACTACCTCATCCCACGCATTATCGGCCGCAGCGTCCGCCTGCACCCCTTGGTGGTCATCCTGGGGATTGTGGCCGGAGCGACCCTGGCCGGCGTGCTGGGCATCGTACTGGCTGCCCCCACTATTGCCAGCGCCCGGGTGCTTGGCCGCTACATTCGCGGCTATCTGGTCGACGATGGCCGCCCGATCGCTTCTACGCCCTCATCCAGTTCGGGGGATTAGCCGCATGACCGACAGGCGGGAGCAAGGCATCACCGAGATCACATCTCC
>Ga0307417_10000677_pt1 | contig 13762 bp, 12 predicted proteins | sample SalMarWE160210MG_2_FD_202514 | JGI IMG/M metagenome (GOLD analysis project Ga0307417, IMG submission 202514) | Salt marsh sediment microbial communities from the Plum Island Ecosystem LTER, Massachusetts, United States - WE1602-10 | ecosystem: Environmental > Aquatic > Marine > Intertidal zone...
GAAGTCATCGATCTTTCAGCCGAACACAGGCTTCCGGCGATCTACCAATGGAAGGAACACGCGCAAGCCGGGGGCCTGGTATCGTACGGACCCAGTCTTGCAGCGATGTGGCGGCAGACTGGAACGATCGTGGCGAAAATTCTCAAGGGTGCGAAGCCGAGCGACCTGCCAGTCGAGCAGCCCATCAAGTTTGAACTGGTGGTCAACACCAAGACCGCCAAGGCGCTTGGACTGACTATCCCTTCGTTGGTGCTAATGCGTGCCGACGAGGTGGTCGAATAACGATCTTTTTTGCTGCGCTGCATGAGTCCGCTATTGGGCAAAAGCTGACATGGCGGGACAGTCGAAGCTGGTCCGCTTTCGGTCCCGAAGCGGACATTGACCGGCCGGTCCCGAACAAGCTTGCTTGATGGCTGCACGGCTAGCACTGTCCGTAGAGGGGGGGGACCCGCCATGCCCATCGCCTTCGATCACATTCTGCTCGCCCGCGTCCTGTTCACGCTGGCGACCATCGGCTGGGCCGCGCTGACGGTCGTTGCCGATTTCAACAAGACCCACGCCACCAACCCGAAATGGACGCCGCATGCCCGCTTCCACGTGGTCTGGCAGATTTCGAGCTATGTCGGCTTCGGTCTCATGGCGCTGGCACTGATCTGGGCGCCCGGCCCCTACCCGGTCGAGCGGCTTTACCTGGTCGCCGTCATGGGCGCGATCGTCTACGCCGCCTTTTTTGTCGCGCTCGCCGCCATGCCGCTTTACGGCGGCGCGGCCTATGACAAGAACGGCTACCAGCCGTTCAAGGCCCCGGTTCCGCTGTTTGCCGATAAATGGGACGCCAACATCACCGCCTTCTCGATCCAGCTGGTGATCCTGGCCGCCGGCACGCTGGCGGTGGTGAGCTAGCTTAAATTTATCGAATTTTTACGCCGGCGGGCCGAAACGTTACGCCCGCCCGTTGCGCCGCTCGCCTATGAAGACCCTCGTTCAAAAATAGCGAGGGTTTTCCATGGTGGCGGCCGTGTCGGCGATGGCGGTGAGCGTTGGCGAAAGTTCGTTCGGCCAATGGTGCGGCAAGGTCAGCGCCGTTATCGATTGCGCGATCCCGATCCCGATCGCGGTCGCTATCGCGCTCGTCGTCGGCTCGGGATCGATCATTTTCGGCTTCGTCGACTGATCGGACTGTCGTTCCGGCAGGACCCGCCGCAGCGACGCGCGGCACGGTGCAACGCCGATTATTCAGAATTTATGAGGCGAATGCGAAGCTTTACATCGCTTTTCCGCCGCCGCGCCTAAATAAGACCTCGCTCCGCGAAAAATGCGCGGAATGAGGATCGATCGTCATGCTCCACTTTATGTCGGGTTTAGCGGTCGCCGGCAGCGGCGCCGCAGGTCTTTGGTACTGCTGGCCGCGCAACGGCCAGGTTCACCCACTCATTGTTACGCCGGTGCTCGATTGGCTGATCCCGACCGGCATCGTCACCGCGCTGGCCCTCGGGGCTGCCTTGATCGTCTCCGGCGTGCTGGCCTGACCGGCCGCGCGTCGACGAACGCCGCGCAACTGTCCTGACCCGCTTTCTGCGGTCGCGGCCTGCGACGGCTAACTGTTTTCCGGACGATCGCTTTCGACGCCGCGGTTTGCGACATAGAGTGCGCCGGCCTGGTGTTCTGGCTGGCCGCCGACGATGACGCTGCCGCACTGCGGACAGTGCCAGCCGGTGTCGGTGCGAACCATCCCCACCCGGCAGATCGGGCAGGACCGCACGGGCATGGATAATGATTGATCGTGGCGCATGCTGCCCCAATGCGCGCAAGCTCCCGTCCCCGCAATTCAGGAAAGGCCCTACCCGTAAAGTCCCGGAGGCGCCGGCGACCGCTGGAAACTAGGGTTAGTGGGCTTTTCTTGTGGTAAATGAACCCGCCGCCCGAGCGGCTAGACCAATCCGGTAAAGCCGAGCACGCCGGCCAGCGCAAATACCCAAAGCGGATTGACGCGCGTCAAGAAGGCGACCGCCGCGGTGATGGCGGTGACCAGGAAGGCATAGACATTGTGGTCGGCCGCGCGCGCCAGCACGAAGGCTGAGGCCGAGATCAGCCCGAGCGACACCGGCACCAGCCCGGCCTGCAGCGCGATGCGCCAACGCGCCTGTTTGAAGCGGTCCCAGGTGCGCGCCGCCAGAAACGCCAGCACGCAGGTCGGCCCGCACATCGCCGCGATCGCGACGCCCGCGCCGGCCAGCCCCGCCACGTGGAAGCCGATCAGCGCGACGATGATGACGTTCGGCCCGGGCGACATCTGCGAGATCGCGAACATGTCGGCGAACTGGCTGTTGCTCATCCAGCCCATCACGTCGACCGCGACGCGGTGCATTTCCGGGATCGCGGAGTTGGCGCCGCCGACCGAGAACAGCGAGAGCGTCACGAACAGGGTGAACAGCGACCACAACGGGTTTTCGTTCATCGCGTCACCACCGCAGCCAGGCCAGCGCCACGCTGAACGGCGCCAGGCCGAGAAAAACGTAAGGCAGCGGCCAATGCATGATGGCGACGCCGATGAAAGCGAGGACCGCGACCACCGGCGCCGAATTCCATCGCTTGGTGAACAGCGGCGCCGCCATTTTGACGACCACGGCGACCAGCAGGCCGGAAGCGGCGGCGGCGATGCCTGCGAGGATGTGGCCGAGCACGGCGATGTCACCGAAGCGCTCGTAAAGAAACGCCAGCACGGTGACGATCGCCAGCGGCGGCCCCATCAGCCCGATCGTCGCGAGCGCGGCGCCGGCGGCGCCGCCGAAACGGGCGCCGAACACCACCGCGAAGTTCACCGTATTGGGTCCGGGCAGGAACTGCGACAGCGCGAAGGTCTCGTTGAATTCCTCGTTCGTCATCCAGCACCGCCGCTCGACGATCATGCGCCGCGCCCACGGCAGTGCGCCGCCGAAGCCGGACAGCGAGACGGCGACGAAGGCGCGAAACAGCTCGGAGAGCGACGGACGCAATGCTGCGGAAGCTTGCGCGGCGGGCTCGGGCGCAGGCGCGTGCGAATCGGGCATGGCCGCGAGGTTTATCGCGCGCCGCGCCGCGCGGCTAGCCGGTTAAACGTGCGATGCCGATGCGGCCGCGACATGCCCGCGCCGCCCCGTGCGGGCAAATTTCATTATGCGGAAGCAGCGGACCGGCGGCGCCTACGACGCAAGCGGGCGTCCGCCGGCTGGCAGTAACGATCACAGGCTTTTCAGCCACTGGACGATCTTGCTGGCCGCGATGGTCGGCGTCTTGAGGTGGCTGCCGCCGACCTCCACGTAGGCGCTCTTGGGGTTCGTCGGCGCATTATCGAAGGCGTAAGCGCGCCCGCGCCTGACCATCGGGTCTTGTTTGCCGACCACCCATAGCAGCGCCGTGCCCGGCTTCAACGCGGCGGCATTCTTGGGCATCACCGCCGGCCCCCGGGGGTCGAACCAGCTCAGATAGACGCGCGCCTTCACGTGCACTTTGCTCTTCTTGCCCTGATTGGTGTCGGCGAAGCTGGCAACCTTGTTGCCCTGGCCCTTGTCGACCATCGCCTTGGCCCGGCGATAGTCATTATTGACGGCGCTCTGGAATCCACCGAGTTCCGGGCTGTGACCGGGCGCAATGGCCATGATCCCGGCCACGCCTTCGTGCCGCGCGCCATAGCCGAGCGCCGCGTTGGCGCCCATGCTGTGGCCGCCGACGACGATGACGGTCGCGCCCTCGCGTTTGAGTTGGACGACCGCGGCGGCGATCTCCGCCATCGACTCTTCGTAGTCCTTGGCGAGGTAGCGGCTGCGCGACCACGGCATGTCGGGGGCCACGACCAGGATGCCGGCCCCCTTGAGCTTGGCGATGAGCGGCCCGATCGGCGCTCGCGATTTCGCCGTTCCCGTTTTGCCGTGCATCAGCACGACGCCAATCTTGCCGGCGGAGAACGCGGGCGTGATGCCGCCCCACGTCAACAGGACGGCGGCAAATAGTAGCGGGACGAGCTTCAAGTAACGGTGCATGATGAACCCCCAGACGATAACCGGCAGGCTGACCGGTCCCGTTCAATTTAGCGGCAATCGGCGTTTGCCGCACGTCGCCGCCCGGCGGCCCCGCATTGGCGGTTGCTAAAATCATCCCCTTTGGGCAGTTTGCCGGGCCTTACCGGGCAAGCGCCGGTGCAGCGAATTGAGTGAAATCAACGACGCGGCGGCGGTCTGCGTGCGAGATTTATTCTGATTTTGGAGCTTGCAATGGCGTCGAAACCCCGGGCCAAGAAATCCACCAAAGCCACAAAGGCCAAAAAGCCGCCGGCCCCCGCCAAAACCAAGCCGGCCGCTGCCGAAGCGCTCCCCGACCATGGGATTGTCGTCGGCAAGAGCGACAAGTTCGAAGTGCTTGATCTCAAGTTCGGCAATCGCCACGGGCTGGTGACCGGCGCCACCGGCACCGGCAAGACCGTCACCTTGCAGGTGCTGGCGGAAGGATTTTCCAAGGCCGGCGTGCCGGTCTTTGCCGCCGACGTGAAGGGCGACTTGTCCGGCATCGCCGCGGTCGGCGAAGCCAAAGACGCCTTCGTCAAGCGCGCAAAGTCGATGGGCGTGACCTATCAGCCCGACGAATTTCCCGCGATCTTCTGGGACGTGTTCGGGGCGGAAGGCCATCCAGTGCGTGCCACCGTGTCCGAGATGGGACCGATCCTGTTGTCGCGCATCATGGACCTCAACGACGCCCAGGAGGGCGTGCTCAACATTGCCTTCCGCGTCGCCGACGAACAGGGCCTGGCGCTGCTCGACCTCAAGGATCTGCGGGCGATCCTTCAGTTCGTCATGGAAAATGCGGCCGAATTGCAGAAAACCTACGGCAACGTATCCGGCGCGACGGTCGGCACGATCCAGCGCCAGTTGCTGGTGCTGGAAAACCAGGGCGCGACCAATTTCTTCGGTGAGCCGGCATTGAAAATCGCGGATTTCATGCGCACGAACAGCGACGGCCGCGGCTACGTCAACGTCCTGGCCGCCGACAAGCTAATCGCCAACCCGCGGCTCTATGCCATGTTTCTGTTGTGGCTGCTCTCGGAGCTGTTCGAGACGCTGCCGGAGATCGGCGACCCCGATAAGCCCAAGCTGGTGTTCTTTTTCGACGAGGCGCATCTGCTGTTCAACGACGCGCCCAAGCCGCTGCTCGAGAAAATCGAGCAGGTGGTGCGGCTGATCCGCTCCAAGGGCGTCGGCGTCTTCTTCGTCACGCAAAACCCGCTCGACGTGCCGGAGACCGTGCTGTCGCAGCTCGGCAACCGCGTGCAGCACGCCTTGCGCGCCTTCACGCCGCGCGATCAGCGTGCGGTGAAGGCGGCGGCGGAAACGTTCCGGCCGAACAAGGACCTTGATACGGCCCAGGTCATCACCGAGCTCGGCAAGGGCGAGGCGCTGGTCTCTTTTCTGGAAGGCAATGGCGTCCCTTCCGTGGTCGAGCGCACCATGATCTGCCCGCCGTCCGCCCGCCTCGGGCTGATCAGCGCGGACGAGCGGCGCGCGGTCAACGCGCAAAGCCCGGTCAAAGGCAAATACGACACGGCGGTCGACGCCGAATCCGCCTACGAGATCCTGAAGAAGCGCGTCGAGGAAACCGCCGCCGCTGAGGCTCAGGCCGAGCAAGGCAGCGGCGGCTTGATGGGCGGGCTCGGCGGCATTGTCGGAACCATCTTCGGCACCACCCAAAAGCGCGGCGAGCGGCTGACCACCGGACAACTTATTGCCCGCTCGATCACCCGCACGGTGGCGAGCCGCACCGCCGGCAAGCTCGCCGCCGACATCGGCAAATCGGTCGGCGGCTCCATGGGCGGCTCGATCGGACGCGCGATCGTGCGCGGCGCGCTCGGGGGCATGCTGCGGCGGCGTTGATGCCTTACTTCGGCCGTCGAGGCCCGCCACCCATGTCCGCCATGAGCCTTCTGCTGAACGTGCTGTGGATCGTCTTCGGCGGCCTGTGGATGGCCGCCGGCTGGCTGATCGCCGCGTTGATCATGCTGATCACCATCATTGGCATTCCCTGGGCGCGCGCCGCGCTCACCATCGCGCTCTATACGCTGCTGCCCTTCGGCCACACGGTGGTCGACCGGCCGAGCGGGATTGGCAGAGGCCCACTCGGATTTTTAGGTAACCTGATCTGGCTGATGCTGGCCGGCTGGTGGCTGGCGCTCGGTCACCTGATCACGGCGATCCTGCTCGCCGTCACCATCATCGGCATTCCGTTCGCCTGGGCGCACCTGAAGCTCGCCGGCGTTTCGCTGTGGCCGATCGGCAAGGACGTGGTGCCGGCGTGACGCGCTAGCCCGGCGGCTTTTCCTCGCGCCGGCTGCGGATCGCTTGTTCCGCCTCGCGCGTGCGGGCCTCGTTCAACCCGCCGTCGCGTCCGAGATAGAGCGTCTGCGACGGGAAGGCGAAGCCGGTGCCGCTCTTCTCCACGATTTCCATGCAGCTCAGCAGCAACTCTTCCTGCAATTCCAGGAAGCCGGCATAGTCCCACGCAACGACATAGGCGAAAATCTCGACGTCGAGCGAATAGGCGGCTAAGCCGATCAGGCGCACGCGCGCCGACGTGGAATCCACCTTGGGATGCTTGCCCAGCATGTCGCGCAATTCCTGCAGCAAGTAGCGCATCTGGTCGGCGCTCGTCTCGTAGCGCAGGTTCAGAATGGGATGGAACCAGTAGCGGTCGCGCTGCGAAAAGTTCTCGATGTGCAGCGTGGCGAACTCGCCGTTGGGCACGGTCAATACGGTTCGGTCGAGCGTGCGGATGCGAGTCGAGCGGATGCCGATCTCCTCGATCGTCCCGAGCGTGTCGCCGAAGCGGCAGAAATCGCCGATGCGCACCGGCCGGTCGGCCAGCAGCGTCAGGCTGCCGATCAGGTTCTCGAACAGCTTCTGCGCACCGAGCGCGATGGCTAGGCCGCCGACGCCGAGGGCGGCGAGGCCGGCGGTGACGTTGACGCCGAAGGCGCGCAGCAGCGCCACGACGAACAGGATGGCAAGCAGCGCCTTGAACGCACGGTTGAGGAAACTGATGGCGGAATAGGCCGTGAGCTGGCCACGGCGCGACATGCGCCCGAGAATGACTTCGCCGGCGGCATCGGCCACGCGCCACAGCAGCCAGGCAAACGCGAACCAGCCGACGATCTGCACGACGAATACCGCGCGATAGCGCGCGATCACCGAAATGCCCACCGCCTGCGCCGCCAGCCCGAATATCAGCAGCATGATCAGCAGGCGCATTGGCCCGGCTGATTTTTCGATGAAGCGCGACAGTTTGGTCTCCTCGCCGCCGCGCCGGAGCAACCGTTCGATCGGAACGCGCAGCGCAATCAGCGCCCAGGACAGCGCGAAGCTCAGGCCCGCCAGGATGAGCAGCGCCAGCCAATGCGAAACCGGCGCGCCGCCGATGGTCGGCCCCTCCGGCAGCAGGTTCAACCATGGGCCGGCCGAGGAATCGACTTTGAGCGCGCGGGACAGCGCCGGGATTTCGTTCAAGGTGCTGCCGGACACCAACCACAGCGCCTTGCCGTCGCGGGTGACGCGCTTGGCCAGCAGCGGTACTTCGCGCTCCGACGCTTTGATCTGGCCGAAGCGCTCGACGTCTTGCTTCAGTCCGTCCTTGACGTTGCCGTTGGGATCGTTGGAAAGCTCAGCCGGCGTGATCACGCTGCCGGCGCGGTCGAGCACTTCTTGAAAGCGTTTGGCCAGTTGCGGCCCGGCCAGGATGAACCATTGCCGCACGCCCGGCACCGAGCTGATCTCGAAGTATTGCACCGCGCGCTCGTAGTCGGCGGCGGCGAGCGCGTTCATCAGCCCGACCACCATGCCCTGCGGCGTCTCGCGGCCGAACGGATCCGGCTCCGGCTTGGCGGGGGGCGCCTTGGGCGCGGCGGCCGGTGCCGCCGGTGCCTTGGCGGGCGCCTCCGCTGCCGGCACGGGCGTCGGCACCGTCTGCGCGAGCGCGCTAGTGGCAAACACCGTCAGCAACAAGAAAGCGGAAAGAAATGTGCGGGCGCGGAAATTCAACGTCATCGCTTTGGCGTATCCCACCTGGAAGCTTTGGAGGTTACCCGCGCACGGCAACGGCCTGCGGGCCGGTTCACTGAGCCTACTCAGGCGGCATCAATGTGGCGGCTGGTTTATCGCATGGGCCAGCGCCCGGTGGCGAGCCGCACCGCCGGAAAACTCGCCGCCGACATCGGCAAATCGGTCGGCGGCTCGATCGGGGGCATGCTGCGGCGGCGCTGAGGCTTGCCGGAACGGCGTGACGAAAATGCAGCCTGGACGCGCGGCTGACGATCCGCCCGACCCGCTGCGGCCCGTCCTGCGCTGGCGGAAATCGGCGCCCGGCGTGCGCCTTTTAGTGCGCGGCTCTGCCTCGCTTGGCGAACACCGCGATGGCGGCACTGGTCGCGGGACCGAAGCGGCCGTCGATCGCGCCGTCGTAGACACCCGCTTCGCTCAATAGCCGCTGCAACTGACGGCGGCACGGCATGCTATAGGCAGCGGCATTTTCGGTCATCTGCTTCACCGAGAACAGGTTGCCGCCCTTGATGGCCTTGAAGATCCATTCCGCCGCCAGCCGCGCGTTCTGCGCTACGCCGTGTCCCCGGTCGTAGGCGATGCCGAGATAGTGCATGGCGGCGGTGTTGCCCTTGCGCGCGGCCGCAGTGTAATAGCTCACGGCCTTTTGGTAGTCCTTGCTGTGCTCATAGGCGAGGCCGGCATAGAACGTGCCCGTGGGGTTTCCTTTTTCGCCCCCCATTTTGAACAGGCGCAGCGCCTCGGCCGCGTCCCGCTTAACCCCGCGGCCGTTGTCGTACATCAGGCCGAGCGCGACCATGGCGACGGAGTGGTTGAGGCTGACAGCCTTGCGGTACCAGCGCACGGCTTCGGTATCGTCCTTCGCCGCGCCGTAGCCAGCCTCGGCCATGGCGCCGAGCCGGTACATGGCGCCAGAATGATTCAAGTCGGCCGCCTTGTGGTACCAGCGCGCGGCCTGCGCGTAGTCATGAGACACGCCCTGCCCGGTCTCGTACATCCAGCCGAGGCTCGCGATGGCGGCGGCGTTGTTTTTCTCGGCCGCCTTGCGATACCAATTGACGGCCGCCGTGCTGTCCTTGGCGACGCCGTTGCCATTCGCGTAGCTCTGACCGAGCGCGACCATGGCCCGCGCATGACCGCTGGCGGCGGCCTTTTCGTACCAGCGCAAGGCCTCGGCCGAATCCTTGCCGATGCCGTTGCCGTTCGCATACATCCCGGCGAGCGCGAACATGGCGTTGGCATTGTTTTTCTCCGCCGCCTTGCGATACCAATCGCGCGCCGTCGCCTGGTCTTTCGCCACGCCGTGGCCGTTCGCATACAAGGTGCCGAGCAGATACATGGCGCCGGCATGACCCTTGGCGGCGGCCTGGCGCGACCAGCGCGCCGCCAGTGCATCGTCCTGCAGCAAGCCGAGCTCGCTCACATAGAGCCAGGCGAGTCCGTAGGCGGCGCCGTCGTCGCCGCTCTCGGCGCGGCGCTGAAGACGGTCGGCCAGTCCTCTGGCGCTGCCGGCGACCCGCCACAGCGTCGCGCGGGCGCTGCTGCCGGGCGGCGTTCCGCCAACGATGAGCGGCAGATCGTTCCAGCGTGAGATATTTCGGCCGTCGAAACCGACCACGACATCGGTCGGCGCGATGCCGGCGTGCGCTGCCGGACCGTTCGGTATGACGCTCGTGACAAAGGCGCCGTGCGCGCTTTCGAGTCCGAAGCTCTTCGCCAGCTCATCGTTCAATCCGGCGATCCTGACGCCCAGCAGTCCGCGTTTATCCGTCAGTTCGCCGAGCTTGACGGTAACGGTCACGCGGGCCGGCTTGTGGGGCTGAGCCCCGAACGAGGCCTGCTCTTGCGTCCGCGCTGGTGGCGGCGGCGGTGGCGGCGGCTTGGCCGGCGGCTCCTCTAATGCCGCCACTGGAGTCTTGGAATTGGCGCCGGCCGCCGGCGCGGGAAATGTGTCGCTTGCGGCCGTCGCCGGTGCTCCCGCAGGCTTGGCGCCGAAATAGAAGTCGACGAGTAGCGAGGAAGCGACCCACGGCACCTGCTTGCCGCTGGAGGCACGTGAGACGCCGATGCGGGCGCGGTTGAAAATCTCCTCTGCGGTCGCCTTCGGGGACCGCAGCTCCTTGATCAGCTCGGCGACGAACAAGCTGTTGCTACCGGAACTTCGTTCGTCGATCCGCCTGTTCAGCGCACCCGAATAGAGCACCAGCGTGCTCACGGGCGCATTGAGCGGCGCAAGCCCCGCGGCAACGTTGCGAAAGCGGCGCTCGAACGGATTCCTGCGTGCGGCATCGATGATGACGATCTTGACCTTGGCGCCCTTGCGGTGCATCTCGGCCAGCAGCGCGTCGATGCCGACCCCGTCGCGGCGCACGTCGGCTTCGGTCCAGATTTGCGCGTTGACCGGAAGGAGATAGCTTTGCCGTCCGGCCTGTAGGCCGAATCCGCTGAAGTAGAACAGCGCAGTCGTGTCTTTTTGGATCTTGCCGGTGAAGGCATCGATGGCCTTCTGCGTCTCTTGCTTGGAAAGATTCGTCTTCAAGTCGACGCTGAAATTGAGCCGGCGGAATTCCTCCGCCAGGGCGGTCGCGTCCTTGACCGCGTTAGGCAGCGGCGCTCCGGCGTCGGGATAGTCCGCATTGCCGATCACCAACGCGACCCGCATGTCGTTTTGCTGGGCCGGCGCCGATCTGGTCAGCATCGGCGAAAGCACCAGCAGGCCGAGGCAAAACAGCAGCCGAACTTTTCGCATTTTGTCCTCAGACGCGCCCGCGCCGCACACCAGCGAAAATCCTAATGGGATGTGCCGGGCTTGTGAACCCGCCCACGCCCGGTGACGCTGGTCCCCGCTTGCCCAATTCTAGCGTTGCAGCTCCACGGCTGCCGCTGAGCAAACCGCCACTTGCCTTATTTTATCAATGCGCGGAGCATACTGGAAACGAAATTGGCCGCCGCGCGTCGAATTGTGAGGCGCTGAGCTTGCTCATGGCGCACCGAATTCTCGCGCTATACCCCGCCGCCTTTCGAGATGGCGGCGATTTAAATGCGGGTGTCGGTATTGGTGCGCGAGGACGACATCCTTGGCCCGCTCTGGTCAGCGGCTGCAATTCACGCGCGCCAGTTTGCAACCGTCGCCGCCAAGCTTTGTGCAGCGATTTACGGCATCTTTCGCTGCGGCCATGGCGGTCCGTCCTGAGCCGCCGGACCATGCGCCGTTGGGGGCGTCTGCCACCGCACCGCAGTACTTGTGATACCCGATGGCAATTTTGCAACCTTTATCGGCGCCGCCGCAGGCGGAAAGCGCGCTGCGTTCCGCCTGCGCGCTGCTGCCGTAACCTGCGGCTTCGCCCCAGCGTCGAGCCTTTGCACTGTAGGCGAGCGCCCCGAACCCGCGGCGAACCGCGCCCATGAGGTCGTCCGTTATTTTGATTGGGTCGGGTGTGTGACGGATCCGTTCGAGCGAGTTCTTGGCGTCGACATTGGAGCTATCGAGCTCGAGCGCTTTGCGAAAATCCGCGATGGCATCGGCCTTTCGGCTCCGGGACTCGTAGACCAAGCCGCGGTCGCTGTAGGCCAGCGCAAGCTTATCGTCGCGACGGATGGCCTCGTTGTAGTCGTCAAGCGCCTTATCGAGTTTACCGAGAACTCGGTAAGCGCGACCGCGCGCAACGTATGCAAGAGCATAATTAGGATTGAGGCGGATGGATTTGTCGCAGTCGACAATCGCTCTGTTGTATTTCTTAGTGTCCATAAACGCGTTGGCGCGATTGAAGTAGGCCATGGCGAAATTTGGCGCAAGCCGGATCGCCGTCGCATAGTCGTTGAAGGCGCGGTCAAATTCCTTTTTGGCGGTGTAGGCATTGCCGCGGTTGCTGTAGGCGCTGGCTAATTTGGGATTGAGCCGAATCGCCTCGTTGTAGTCGGCGATAGCGCGGTCGTTTTCGCCCTTGGCCCTGTAGGCTATGCCACGGTCGTTGAAAGCAGCGGCAATCTTCGGATTGCGCCGGATCGATTCGCTCAAGTCGGCGATGGCTGTGTCGTAGTCGTGCTTTACCCTGTAGGTGACGCCGCGTTCGCCGTAGGCAGGGGCGAATCTCGGATCGAGCTGGATCGTCTTGGTGTACTCACTGATTGCGCGGTCGTAGTCGTGCTTGGCCGCGTAAGCCCGGCCGCGCTGGAAGTAGGCCAAGGGATATTTCGGATCGCGCCGGATTGCCTCGCTGTAGTTGGTGATGGCAAGGTCATAATCTTTGGCCACGCCCCGGCCAGCATAATGCACCAAGCCGATATAGGCCGCCCCGGCGGCGTCGCCCTTGGCGGCCGCCTTGCGGAACCACTCCAGGGCTTTCGCGCCATCCGTCGCCACGCCCACACCGTTCAGATACATCAGGCCGACATTATTCATCGCGTGCAGATGGCCCTCGTCGGCTGCCTTGCGATACTCGGCCATCGCCTCGTGAAAGCTTTCGGACTTTTGCAGGGCGCGGCCAAGCTGGAAGTGGAAGCGTGGCGTTTTGGGATGGGCCGCGACGGCGCTCCGGCAGGCCGCGATGGCGGGGCCAGAGTTTATTTCGTGCATTTGCAGACCCTCCGCAACCTTTTCCGGATCGTAGGGATGTGCCGCCAACCGGTCGCAGTCATTGACTGGCGGTGGACCAGGCATGGTCTGCGCTGGCGGCGGCGGAGCGGAAGGCTTGGCCGGCTTCTCCTGAAATGCCGCCGGCGGAACTTTGGCAGGCGCGGGCGATGGAGGCGGAGGCGGGTTATGCGCGACCGCCGGCGGAGTTCCCGAAGGCTTCGCGCCGAAGCGGATGTCCCCGAGCAGCGAGGACGCCACCCACGGGACTTGCGCGCCGTTGGAGGCACGTGAGACGCCGATGCGGGCGCGGTTGAAAATCTCCTCCGCGGTCGCCTTCGGGGACCGCAGCTCCTTGATCAGCTCGGCGACGAACAAGCTGTTGCTACCGGAACTTCGTTCGTCGATCCGCCTGTTCAGCGCACCCGAATAGAGCACCAGCGTGCTCACGGGCGCATTGAGCGGCGCAAGCCCCGCGGCAACGTTGCGAAAGCGGCGCTCGAACGGATTCCTGCGTGCGGCATCGATGATGACGATCTTGACCTTGGCGCCCTTGCGGTGCATCTCGGCCAGCAGCGCGTCGATGCCGACCCCGTCGCGGCGCACGTCGGCTTCGGTCCAGATTTGCGCGTTGACCGGAAGGAGATAGCTTTGCCGTCCGGCCTGTAGGCCGAATCCGCTGAAGTAGAACAGCGCAGTCGTGTCTTTTTGGATCTTGCCGGTGAAGGCATCGATGGCCTTCTGCGTCTCTTGCTTGGAAAGATTCGTCTTCAAGTCGACGCTGAAATTGAGCCGGCGGAATTCCTCCGCCAGGGCGGTCGCGTCCTTGACCGCGTTAGGCAGCGGCGCTCCGGCGTCGGGATAGTCCGCATTGCCGATCACCAACGCGACCCGCATGTCGTTTTGCTGGGCCGGCACCGATGTCGTCGCCATCGCCGACAGCGCGAACAGGCACAGGCAAAACAACCGCCGAACGTTTCGCATGTGACTCCCCGAAGCGCCGCGTCGCGCGGAAACCAAAATCCTAATGGCCTGCGCCGGGTGAGGGAACCCGTCCCTGCCCTGCGCCGCGCGCAGTTCATCCAACGCCTGGGCCGAGCATCGCCACGTCAGC
>Ga0307417_10000678_pt1 | contig 13761 bp, 12 predicted proteins | sample SalMarWE160210MG_2_FD_202514 | JGI IMG/M metagenome (GOLD analysis project Ga0307417, IMG submission 202514) | Salt marsh sediment microbial communities from the Plum Island Ecosystem LTER, Massachusetts, United States - WE1602-10 | ecosystem: Environmental > Aquatic > Marine > Intertidal zone...
ACGAACGTGCGCTCGCCGCTGGCTTCAACCTGCGGCGTATCGACGGCGCTTCGGTCGGCGTCTCGCTCGACGAGACAGCGACGGCGGCGGAGGTCGAGATGCTGTGGCGGGTGATCGCGGGCAAGGACGCCGTCGGCGTCACTGTCGAAGCGCTCGACAAGGCGAAGCCGTCCGCGCTGCCGCCGGCTCTGCTGCGGACATCGGCCTGCCTGACGCATCCGGTCTTCAACACGCACCGGTCGGAGACCGAGATGCTGCGCTATCTGCGCCGCCTGCAGGCGCGTGACATCGCGCTCGACCGGTCGATGATCCCGCTCGGCTCCTGCACCATGAAACTGAACGCGACCACGGAGATGCTGCCCGTCACCTGGCCGGAATTCGCCGGCGTGCATCCCTTCGTCCCGCTCGACCAGGCGAAGGGCTCGCTTGCCGTGATCCGCGGCCTCGAGGAGATGCTGAAGCGCATTACCGGCTTCGCCGCGGTGACGCTGCAGCCGAATGCCGGCTCGCAGGGCGAATATGCCGGGCTGATGGCGATCCGCCACTATCACGCCGCAAAGGAGAATTCCGAACGCAACGTCTGTCTGATCCCGAGTTCGGCGCACGGTACCAACCCGGCCAGCGCGATCATGGCCGGCATGTCCGTCGTGGTCGTGGGCTGTGACGATGACGGCAACATCGACGTCGCGGACCTGACAGCCAAGGCCGAGCAGCATGCCGACCGGCTGGCCGCGCTCATGGTCACCTATCCGTCCACGCACGGCGTGTTCGAGGAGAGCATCGTCGACATCTGCGAGATCGTTCACCGCAACGGCGGCCAGGTTTATATGGACGGCGCCAACCTGAACGCGCTGGTGGGCCTGTGCCGCCCGGGCAGCTTCGGTCCGGACGTGGCGCATCTGAATCTGCACAAGACCTTCTGCATTCCGCATGGCGGCGGTGGTCCGGGCGTCGGGCCGATCGGTGTCGCCACGCATCTGGCGCCCTACCTGCCGGGTCATTCGGTAGTACCGGAGGGCGGGCCGAAAGGCGTTGGCGCCGTCTCTGCCGCGCCCTGGGGCAGCGCCAGCATCCTGCCGATCTCCTGGGCCTATATCGCGCTCATGGGCGCGGAGGGGCTGACCAAGGCGACGCAGGTTGCGATCCTGAACGCCAACTACATCGCCCGGCGCCTGCGGCCGCACTATCCGGTGGTTTACACCGGGGCCGACGGGCTGGTGGCGCATGAGTGCATCATCGATGCCCGCATGTTCAAGGACACGGCCGAGGTGACCGTGGACGACATCGCCAAGCGGCTGATGGATTACGGCTTCCACGCGCCGACCATGTCCTGGCCGGTTGCCGGCACGCTGATGATCGAGCCGACGGAAAGCGAATCGCGGGCCGAGATCGACCGTTTCTGCGACGCGATGATCGCGATCCGCGACGAGATCCGGCGGATCGAGACGGGGACGCTGGACCGGGCGAACAACCCGCTGAAGAACGCGCCGCACACGCTCGACGACATCACCGCGGTTTGGGACCGCCCCTACGGCGTCGAGGAAGCGGTCTTCCCGGTCGCGTCCCTCCGCGAGGACAAGTACTGGCCGCCGGTCAACCGCATCGACCAGGCCTACGGCGACCGCCACCTGGTCTGCAGCTGCCTGCCGCCGGAGGCGTATCAGCAGGCGGCGGAATGAACGTCGCCGCCCGGGCAGGGCGGCGATTTCGGTAACGCGGAAAGTCGGTGAAAAACGGCAGGGGCCTTAACGGCCCCGCAGGATTTACTGCAGCTTTTGCGGCAGCTCGGCGATCGCGTTGTCGACCAGCTTGTCGGACAGGTCGCCGGTAACCTTTTCGGCCAGGATCTTCTGCGTCGCGGCGATCGCGAGGTCGACCGCGATATCCCGGACCTCCTGCACGGCGGAGGCTTCGGCCTGGGCGATCTTCTCGACGGCCAGCGCTTCCTGGCGCTTGAGGAGGTCGACCATCGCCGCCTCGGTCTCCTTGCGGTGAAAGTCGGCTTCCTCGCGCGCCTGCTTGACGATCTCCTCGGCTTCCTGGGCCGCCTCGCGCTGCTTGCGCTGGTAGGAGGCGAGAAGGGCCTGGGCCTCCTCGCGCAGGCGCTGGGCCTCGTCGACCTCGGCGCGGATCTGCTCGATCCGGCCGTCGAGCGCACCCAGCAGGGCTTTCTTCAGCGGCCGATACATCAGCACGACGAAGATGACGAAAGCAACCGCCGTCCAGAAGACGGGATCCTGCAGCAGATGGCTCATGACCGCCTCTCTTCCATCGCGGCCCGGATCGCCCGGTCTGCGTCGGCTTCCGCTACCTCGACGCCGATCAGGCGCGTGGCCGCGCTTTGCACGACGCCGAGGGCCGCGTCGCGGATATTCTCCACCGCGCGCTGCTTCTCGCTGGAAATACGGCTTTCGGCGTCGCGTGCCTGGGCGGAGAGTTTCCGCGACAGCTCATCCTGACGCTTGGTGCGCTCGTCCGTCAGCGTCTGCACTACCTGACGATGGATGTCCTGCGCCTGCAGCGAAGCGTCGGCGAGGGTCTTTTCGTAGGCGGCGATGACGCCCTCGGCCTCTTCCTTGACCGCCTGTGCCTTTTCGAGGTCGCCGTCGATGCGGTTCTGCCGCGCGTCGAGCACTTCGGTGATGCGCGGCAGGGCGACCTTCCAGGCAATCAGGAACAGCGCCAAGAAGGTGACGAACAGCCAGAAAAGCTGCGTCGGGAAGAGCGATGGATCAAGTTGCGGCATAAGCGCCCGCTCCTAGGCCCGGAAACCCGGGCTGTTGCTCAACCGAAGAGGATCAGGAACGAGATCAGCAGCGCGTAGAGCGCGACCGCTTCCACGAGCGCGAAGCCGATCCACATGAAGAGCTGAACCCGCGGAATGGCACCCGGATTGCGCGCACCCGAGGCGATCATCGAAGCGAAGATGTTGCCGATACCGGCACCGACGCCGCCGAGACCCACAACCGCGAGGCCCGCGCCGATCAGTTTTGCGGCTTCTACTTCCATCTTTTCGTCCTTTCTTAAAAACAGTCGAAGTCGTTTGAACCCGAAATGTGAATGCCGTCCCTGCCGTGCCCCTGGCTCAGTGCAGGTGCAGCGCGTCGTTGAGGTAGACGCAGGTGAGGATGGCGAAGACGTATGCCTGCAGGAAGGCGATGATCATTTCCAGCCCGGTCAGCGCGATCACCATGATCAGCGGCGCGACACCCGCGATGCCCAACAGGAAGATGAAGCCGGCGAAGACCTTCATCATGGTGTGGCCGGCGGTCATGTTCGCGAACAGACGCAGCGACAGGCTCACCGGGCGCGACAGGTAGGACAGGATCTCGATGGGGATGATCAGCCAGGACAGGAACCACGGCACGCCTTGCGGCAGGAAGAAGCCGAAGAATTTAAACCCGTGCTTCGCGAAACCGATGATCGTCACGCCGACGAAAACGGTCGCGGCCAGGCCGAATGTCACGATCAGATGGCTCGTGAAGGTGAAGCTGTAGGGGAGCATGCCGATCAGGTTGCCGGCAAAGATGAACATGAACAGCGAGAAGATGAAGGGGAAATAGCGGCGGCCTTCCTGGCCGACATTGTCACGGATCATGTTCGCGACGAATTCGTAGCCCATCTCGGCGAGAAGCTGCCAGCGGCCCGGAACCAGGGCGCCGCGGCGCATACCGAAGATCAGGAAGACGGAAATCGCGACCACGGCGACGGTCATCGTCAGCGCCGAGTTGGTGTAGGACACGTCCACGCCGCCCACTTCGAACGGAATGATCTTATGGATCATGAACTGCGCGAGCGGACTGTGGTGGCTCTCGCCGGCGGCTGCGTCTGCCATTACTGCCTTACCTGCTCCCCGTGTCGCCATGAGGCGACTAACGTCATTTGTCGCTGTCAGGCGACGATTCGCGCTGCGGCTCTTTATTGTTCCGGTCACTGTCCCGGCTGTAGCCGGCGGCGTAACCGTATCCGCTCACGGCGCGATACACATTCAGAAACCCGGCCGCGCTTCCCAAGAAGAAAAACGTGACCATCAACCAAGGCGCGGTGCCAAGCCACCGGTCGAGACCGTACCCTATCCCGACCCCGATCGCCAAAGCAGCAACCAGCTCTATCCCGATCCTGAGCGCAAACCCAAGACCGGCGCCGATCGAACTACGGTTCGGCCCCTGGTCTTTTTCCGCACTCTGGTCGGGACGTCGCTCGTGCGCCCGGCGAAGCCTGGCGTCGAGGTCTTCCAGGGATGGCGAAGGCTCTTTGTCGGTCATTCCCCCACCGCCCCGGAACTCGTGGACCGCCTGATGGATTGGCTGCCCCCGCGCCCGAAATCGCGCGCACGATAGTGAGCAGGGCATAGGCTGTCAAGGCGCAATGGGACACATGGAACAGGCTGCAACAGCGGCCAATTTCAAAGCTTCCGCGGTAACCGGACCTGAGGTGGTATCAGGCTGAATCCCGGAGCTCCTCTGCGCCGCGCAGGTCGACCGACACGAGCTGGCTGACGCCGCGCTCGCCCATGGTGACGCCGAACAGGCGGTCCATGCGGGCCATCGTCATGCGGTGATGTGTCACGCACAGGAAGCGTGTCTGCCCGGCATGGGCGATTTCGTCCAGCAGGGTGCAGAAACGGTCGACGTTGGCGTCGTCCAGCGGCGCGTCTACCTCGTCCAGCACGCAGATCGGCGCGGGATTGGTGAGGAAGACCGCGAAAAGCAGGGAAAGCGCGGTCAGCGCCTGCTCGCCGCCCGACAGGAGCGACATGATCTGCAGCTTCTTGCCCGGCGGGCTCGCCATGATCTCGAGCCCCGCGTCCAGCGGGTCGTCCGCCTCGGTCAGCGCCAGATGCGCCCGGCCGCCGCCGAACAGGCGGACGAAAAGCTCCTGGAAATGCTGGTTTACCGTCTCGAAGGCCGCCAGCAGGCGCTCCCGGCCCTCGCGGTTCAGCGACCCGATGCCCTGGCGCAGCCGCGCGATGGCGGAGATCAGGTCGTCGCGCTCCGACTGCATGGTGTTGATCTGCTCCTCGACCTCGGCCAGCTCCACCTCGGCGCGCAGGTTGACCGGGCCCATGGCGTCGCGCTGGCGGCTCATGCGCTCGATCTTCTCTTCCACCTCGGCGATGTCGGGCGGGGTATCGTCGGCGGAAAGCTGGGCGACCTCCAGGATGTTGTCCGGCTCGCAGCGCAGCCGCTCGCGAACGCGTTCCGTGACGGTGCGGCATTCGGTCTCGGCCTGTTCGAGCTGGGCCTCGTACCGAACGCGCGCCTCGCGCGCTTCGCTGAGCGCCGCCTCGGCCGCGCGCAGCGCCTTGTCCGCCTCGGCGAGCGCCGCCTCGCCCTCGGCCAGACGGTCGGCCGCCTCGGTCCGCGCCTGTTCGGACCGGGTGATGGTCTCGAGCAGGTTGTTGCGCTGTTCGGCGATTTCGGCCGGGCGGGCCGACAGGCGCTCTTTCTGCTGTTCCGCTGCCGTCTGGCGCTCGGAAAGCTGTTCCAGCCGGTGCGTCGTGTTGGCGACCCGGTTCTGCCAGTCGCTCAGTTCCTGAGACACCGCGGCGAAGCGGCGCTTGCGCTCTTCCGCCTCACGCACCGCGCTGTCATGGGCGCTGCGCCGTTCGGCCTCGACGCCGCGAAGCTGCGAGACCTCGGCACGCAGCGTCTCGATCCGCTGGCGCGCCTCCGTCGGATCCTCGAGCGCGGCGATGGCCGCCTCGGCCTCGGCGAATTCCCGCTCGCTTTCGGCGAGGTCGTTCTGAATCTGCTCGGCGTTTTCGGCCAGGGTGGCGACGCGGGATTGCGTGCCGGCCACGGCGCTCGCCGCTTCGGCATGCGCGGCGCGGGCCTTGTTGAGCCGGGCATAGGCTTCGTCGACGATCTGCCGCGCCTTGCGCTCGGCGGCGATGGTGGCCTGGACCGCGGTCTCGACGTCGCGCAGGCGCTCGGCCGCGCGCTTCGCCGTGGCGACGACGGTCGCCAGCTCCGTCCGCAGGTCGGCGAGGCGATTGCGCTGCTGCAGCCGTTTCGCGGCCGGCGTCGGCGCGCCCTCCTTGACCGTGTAGCCATCCCAGCGCCACAACGCGCCGTCACGGGTGACCAGCACCTGGCCGGGCTGCAGACGCTCGGCAAGGCCGTCCGCCGCGGCCGCGTCGTTCAGTACGCCGATGAAGGCGAGGCAGCGCGCCAGCACGTCCGGCCCGCGTACGAACCGCGATAGCGGTGCCGCGCCGCCGGGCAATGGCGGCGGCGATTCGATCGCCGGCAGGTCGGCCCAGTGGATGTCGGCCGCCGAATCGATCGGCGCGCCCAGCTCTTCCCCCAGCGCCGCGCCAAGCGCGGCTTCGTAGCCGGCATCGACCTGCAGCGAATCGATCAGCGGGGCGAACAGGTCGGCCTCGCGCGGCTCCAGCATGTCGGCGAGTGTCTTTTCCTCGGCCGAAAGCCGGGTGAGGCTTGCCTCCGCCTCTTTCGACGACTCGCGGGCGGACGTTTCGGTCTCGTTCAGGTCGGCGCGTGCCTGTTCGGCGAGCGACAGATCGCTGCGGGCGCGCCCGACGGCTTCCTCGGCCGCGGCGATTTCGCGCTCGGCGTCCTGAAGCGCGCTGTCCTGGCTGATCTCGGCGGCGAGGCGATCGCGCTCGGCACCGATCTCGGCCGCGCGGCCGCGCAGGCGCTCGATCCGCTGTTGCAGTTCCTTGTGCGTCCGGTCGAGCGCGGCCGCGCGCGCCTCGGCCTTCGCGACCTGTTCGGTCAGCGTTTCCAGCGCTTGCTCGCGTTCGCGTAGCTCCGCCCGAACGGCTTCGAGCGCCCCGCGCGTCTCGGTCAGCGCGGCCTCTTCGCCCTCGCGGGCCGCGGCGATCGCGGCCTTTTCCGATTCGAGGACCTCGATCTTCTCGCGCGCGTCGGCCGCGAGCGTGCTTTCGCGCTCGGTGTCGGCCGTGATCTGGGCAAGCTGCCGCTCGGTCTCGTTCAGGCTTTCCTGGACGCGGGCTTCCTCGCTTTCCAGCTCGCGGCGCGCCATGACGAGGCGTTGCAGCTCGGCCGACGCGCGGGCTTCCGTGTCGCGCAGGCCCGGCATCGCCGCCGCCGCCTCGCTCTGTTGCGTCGTCGCGGCGGCGGTCGCCGCGGTGCGTTCGGTTACCCTCTGCTCGCCCTCGCGCAGGCGCTCGCGCGCCTCTTCGCGGGCCCTGGTCGCCGCGGTCCAGCGGGCGTGCAGCAGCACGGCTTCGAGCTGGCGCAGCTCTTCCGAAATCTTGCGGTAGCGGGTCGCCTGGCGCGCCTGGCGCTGCAGGCCCTGATACTGGCCCTCGAGTGCGCCGATGACGTCGTCGAGCCGCTCCAGGTTGGTTTCCGCGCCGCGCAGGCGAAGCTCAGCCTCGTGACGGCGCGAGTGCAGGCCTGTGATGCCTGCGGCCTCTTCCAGCAGGAGGCGCCGCTCCTTCGGCTTGGCGCCGATCAGCGCGCCGATGCGGCCCTGGCTGACCATCGCCGTCGAATGCGCGCCGGTGGCGAGGTCCGCGAACAGAAGCTGGACGTCGCGGGCGCGGACTTCGCGGCCGTTGATGCGGTAGGTCGAGCCCGAACCGCGCTCGATTCGGCGCGAGACCTCGATCTCCTCCGAATCGTTGAACTGTGCCGGTGCGGTGCGGTCGGCGTTGTCGAGGTAGAGAATCACCTCGGCGATGTTGCGCGCCGGCCGGTTCGCCGTGCCGCCGAAGATGACGTCGTCCATCTCGCCGCCGCGCATCTGCTTGGCGGAGGTTTCGCCCATGACCCAGCGCAGCGCCTCGACGACGTTGGACTTGCCGCAGCCGTTCGGGCCGACGACGCCCGTCATGCCGGGCTCGACGACGACCTCGGTGGGCTCGACGAAGGATTTGAATCCCGTGACTCGGAACTTGGTGAAATGCACGGACTATCCGTCCATCCGAATCATGCCGTCCATCCGAATCATGCGGCCGGTCCGGCCACCGGAGAAGCGACCGTTACTGTATCGCCTTGGCGAAGGCCTTCTCGAAGACCTCGTAAGGCTGCGACCCGTTGATTTTTTCGACTTCACTATTTTTGCTGTTCATGACGATGAATGTTGGGGTCGCGTTTACATCATATTTAGATTTCGCTTCAAGCTGCAGTTTTTGCATGCCCTCAAACAGCGCTTTATCGCTCGTGCAACGGTCGAAATCCGCCTGGCTGAGCCCGCCGAGCTTTCCGATTCGCGCGAGCGCGGCACGCGGGTCGGCCGCTGCGGCCCATGTTTCCTGATTCGCGAACAGCACTTCGATGAACTTGTTCCGCATCTCCGGCTTGCCGCATCGCGCCATCATCGCCGCGGCGTAGGCCGGGCCGTTGAGGGGGAAGTCGCGGATGATCATCTTCACCTTGCCGGTATCGATGTAGTCCTTCTTGATCTTCGGATAGGTGTGGACGTGGAAATCCGCGCAGTGCGGGCAGGTCAGCGACGAATATTCGATCAGGGTTACCGGCGCGTTGGCGTCGCCGATCACTTGGTCCTTCAGGACTTCGGCCACGGGCCGCGGCTCGGCTTCCGAACAGGCCGAAAACAGCATCACGGCAGCGGCGAATATGGCGGCGAATCGGATCACGGGAACGCTCCGTCTCTGGTCAAAAAGTCCCGGAGTATAAGGGGATGATCGGGGCGGCTTCAAGGCGCGCGGCCGACACGGGTCTTCACATCCCGGTGGGCCCGAAACGGCGGAAAATTGCCGATTCGCTATTTTTTGGCGCCCGATTCGCGTTCGGCGATGGCGGTCCCGAGCCGTTCCAGGCTCTCGCGCAGCGCCGGATCGTCAATGTCGTCGAGCCCGTCCCAGTGTCGCGGCTCGATGGGTTCCCGCGGCGCGGGACGCGGCCGGCGGGGGGCGGCGCCCCGCGCCACCGGGCCCTGGACCAGCTTGAGACGCTCGACGGCGTGATAGCCCAGATGCCCGTTGATACGCTCGATGATCTGCGGTGTGACATGCTGGATTTCCAGCGCGGCGCCGCCCGACACCCGGAGATGCAGCGTGCCGCCGTCGCGCTTGCCCGGCGCGAAGGCGAGCTTGATGGGCTGGCAGGAGGCGGCCAGGTCGTCGCCGATGATCGTGGCCCAGTCGGAGATCAGGCTGGCCGAGGCGAAGCCGTGCTTGCCGAGCGCGCGCCGCGTCAGCGGGCCGAGCAGCGCGCTGACCGCGCGGGTCGCACCGATTCGCGAATCGTCCTTCGGTTTGTGGCTATGGTCGTTCATTCCGCACGCCGGGCATTTCGCATGGGACTATACTAGCAGGCATGGACAGCGGTTTCCCCATTACAAATGACGCGACCGGCGCGATGGCCCTGTCGGACCGGCTGCTCGCCTGGTACGACCGGCACCGCCGTCATCTGCCGTGGCGCGCCGGACCGGGCGAGACGCCCGACCCTTATCGCGTCTGGCTCAGCGAGGTCATGTTGCAGCAGACGACGGTCGCGACGGTCGGCCCGTATTTCGGGCGTTTCCTCGAGCGCTGGCCGACCGTCGACGCGCTCGCCGCGGCGGATCTCGACGATGTGCTGCATGCCTGGCAGGGGCTCGGCTACTACGCGCGGGCGCGCAACATGCACCGCTGCGCGCGTGTGGTCGCGGAAGGGCGCGGCGGCAACTTCCCGGACCGGGAAGACGCGTTGCGCGACCTGCCGGGCATCGGGCGCTACACGGCGGCGGCGATCGCCGCGATCGCCTTCGGGCAAAAGGCGGTCGTCGTCGACGGCAATGTGGAACGCGTCGTGGCCCGCCTGTACCGGGTCGAGACGCCCTTGCCCGATTCGAAGCCGCTGCTCTACGAGCTTGCCGGAAGTCTGACCCCGGACACGCGCGCGGGTGATCATGCGCAGGCGATGATGGACCTGGGCGCGACAGTCTGCACGCCGCAGAAGCCGAAATGCATGCTGTGTCCCCTGATCGACGCGTGCGCGGGCAAGGACATCGCCGAGAGCCTGCCGCGCAAGCGGCCGAAGGCGGACAGGCCGACGCGGCGGGGCCTCGCCTTCTGGCTGGTGCGCGACGACGGGTCCGTCCTGCTGCGCCGCCGCCCGGAGAAGGGGCTGCTCGGCGGGATGATGGAAGTGCCGTCGAGCGCCTGGGCCGAAGGGCCGCCGCCCGACGTGGTCTCGGTGCAGGACCAGGCGCCCGTCGGCATTGCCGCGCCCTCGCTGCTGCCGGGCCTCGTGCGCCACGGCTTCACGCATTTTCTCCTGGAACTGGTCGTTGCGACGGCGCGAGCGAATGCGCCGGCGCCGGCGGGGTGCGTCTGGTGTCCGCCGGACGCCTTCGGCGATTACGCCCTGCCGACCGTGATGAAGAAGGTCGTCCGGCACGCGCTGGCGCATACCGAATAGGCGCGGCCGAATCCGGGTTCTAGATCAATCCACGATCAGGTGAAAATACCTGATCGTGGTTAAATTGATTTATCTTAATAAGTTAGAGCAACTCATCCGCGTCCAAGTGGACGCGGGTTGCTCTAGGCACGCGTCTCCGCCCGCAGCTTCTCGCGCAAAATGTCGATCGGCACCGGGCGTCCCTCGACATTCATGCACCAGTAGGTCCAGCCGTTGCAGCTCGGCGCCTTCTGCACCGCCGCGCCGACCTGGTGGATCGAGCCGCGGTGGTCGGCGGAGATGATCGTGCCGTCGGCGCGCACCTTTGCCGTGTAGCGGCCGCAGGGGCTGACCAGCACGTCGCCGGCGGAGAGCATGCCGCGCTCGACCAGCGTGCCGAACGGGATACGCGGCTCCCTCCGCTTCGACGGCGTCTCCACCAGCCGCTTGTCGGCGACCTCGGGAATACGCGCGAGGCGCTTTTCCGCGACCTTGACGTAAGCCTGATCGCGTTCGATGCCGATGTAGCGTCGGCCAAGTTTCTTCGCGACCGCGCCGGTGGTGCCGGTGCCGAAGAAGGGGTCGAGCACGACATCGCCGGGATCGGTCGACGCCAGGATCGCGCGGTAGAGCAGCGCTTCCGGCTTCTGCGTCGGATGCGCCTTGTTGCCTTTGTCGTCCTTCAAGCGCTCCTGCCCGGTGCAGAGCGGCATGACCCAGTCGCTGCGCATCTGCAGGTCGTCGTTCAGCGCCTTCATGGCCTCATAGTTGAAGGTGTAGCGCGCGTCTTTCGACTTCGAGCACCAGAGCAGCGTCTCATGCGCGTTGGTGAAGCGCCGGCCGCGGAAGTTCGGCATCGGGTTCGTCTTCACCCAGACCACGTCGTTGAGCATCCAGTAGCCGAGATCCTGCAACGTCGCGCCGACGCGGTAGATATTGTGATAGCTGCCGATGACCCAGATCGTGCCGTCGTCCTTGAGCACGCGGCGCGCGGCGGCAAGCCAGCGCTTCGAGAAGTCGTCGTAATCGGCAAAGCTGTCGAACTTGTCCCAGCTTTCCTCGACGCCGTCGACCCGTGAATTGTTGGGCCGATGTAATTCGCCTTCGAGCTGAAGATTGTATGGTGGATCGGCAAAGATCATGTCGACCGATTTGGCCGGCAGATTGTTCATCACCTCAATACAGTCACCGACGATGATTTTGTTATTCTGCGAATTACTCATAGTCCCACCCCTGTATTTAGGGGGTTAGAATGATTCACTTGATTCTTTTCGTCAATTGTTTCATGCGGTTAATCAATATTAAGCTATATGTAGAGTCTTGAGAAAGTTTACTTGCAATATATAGCGATGGGGGCGAAGGAGCGTCGGTGGTGCGGGGTGATGCCGAGCCGTTCGAGCGCGACGCGGTGCTCCGCCGTGCCATAGCCGGCGTTGCGTTCCCAGCCGTACCCCGGATGCTCGGTGGCGAGCCGTTCCATGATCCGGTCGCGCGTCACCTTGGCGGCGATCGAGGCGGCGGCGATGGAAAAGCAGAGGCTGTCGCCTTTCACGACCGTGCGCGCCGGCATGGCGAGTTTCGGCGCGATATTGCCGTCGACCAGCGCCGCCTCCGGCACCTGCCCGAGCGCGGCCACGGCGCGCTGCATGGCGAGCAGGGTCGCCTGGAGAATGTTCAGGCGGTCGATTTCCCCGACCTCGGCAATGCCGACGCCGATATCGGCGCAGCCGGCCATTTGCGCGAACAGCGCTTCCCGGACGGGTCGTTTCAGCTTCTTGGAATCGTCGAGGCGCGCGGTCAGCGTGTCCGGCAGGCGCGCGCGGTCAAGTATCGCCGCTGCCGCGACGACCGGCCCGGCCCATGGGCCGCGGCCCGCTTCGTCGATTCCGGCGACGCGGCAGCCCATTTCGGTTTCCATTTCCCAGGTCGGCATTCTTCTCCGGCGTGTCCGTCGCTTCCGGCGGTGTCTGAGGATCGGCGGGTGGCGTGACCTCTTGTTGTGCGTCTTTTTGTGCGTCGGTTTTCGCGGTGCGCGCAACCCGGAATTTCGCGCCTGCCCACAGCGGCACGGACGTGAAGGCGGTTGTCACCGGCCGCAGGGTGCCGGTGACGCCACGGCTGACCACGACCACCCGCGCGCCTGCCCAGCGGGCAAGCGCCAGCTCGCGGTAATAGACGAAGCGCAGGATGCCCTTCATCGAATCGATCCGATCGACGGCGCGGTGCTGCATGCGGCGTGCGGTCGCGAGGTAGAGCGGGCTGGATATCAGCGACAGCACCGTGACCGCGACGATCAGGCGGTGAATGTCGGTGCCGATGATCCAGTGGTCGACCGCGGCACCGCCGAGGACGAAGGAGAACTCGCCGATTTGCGCCAGAACGGCGCTCGACAGGAAGGCGACGGGCCAGCGCTCGCCCAGCATGTGCAGCACGCCCGTGTTCAGCGCCGTCTTGAAGACCGTGATGAAAAGCCAGAGCAGCACCACGACGCCGATATTCTCCCACAGGAAGGGAATGTCGATCAGCAGGCCGATCGACAGGAAGAACGCCATCATCAGGATGCTCTCGATCGGCTTCGCCATTTCGTAGACCGTCTGGCGCTGGGCGCTGCTGCCGACGAGAAGGCCGGCGAGGAACGCGCCGAACGGCGGCGACAGACCCGCGAGGCCGGACGCCGCGGCGAAGGTGAAGCAGAGGCAGAGCGCCATCAGCGGTGCGAGGTCGGGCTTCGACGTCAGCAGCGAAGCGAAGAAGAGGTTGATCTTGCGCCGCCGGCTGAGCAGCAGGATCGCGCCGGTGAGGATGGCGACCGAGGCCACGACCTTCACGATCAGCCAGTAGCTGAACGCGCCGCCGGACATGCTGCCGATGATCAGCAGCATCGGCGCGACGGCGAGGTCCTGGGCGATCAGCACGCCGACGGTGATGCGCCCCGCGCGCGTCCGAAGCTGGCCGATATCCTCCAGCATGCGGACCGCGACGGCGGTGCTGCTGAGCGCGATGACGAAACCGAACAGCACGGCCTGCTCGATCGGCCAGTCCACGAACCGCATGAGCACGAGCATCGCGCCCGTACTGGCGCCGATCTGGATCAGCGTCGACAGGACGGCGAGCCGCCACATGCGCCGGAAGCTGCGCAGCGACAGCTCCATGCCGACGAAATACAGCAGCATCAGCACGCCAAGCTCGGCCAGCACGGTGACCTGCTCGCGGTCGCTGACCAGCTCGAAGCCGGACGGGCCGAGGATGACGCCCGCCACGATGTAGCCGACGATCGGCGGCTGGCGGATCGCCGTCATGATCATGCCGCAGATCATCGCGGCCAGCACGACGATCGTTATTCCGGTGAGATGAAAGGCGCCTTCCATGGCAGGCTATATTAACGCATCTCTTTCGTGGAAGCCGTAACTACCTTGGCTCC